>Ga0123355_10002149_pt1 | contig 27828 bp, 26 predicted proteins | sample TergutEmb28metaG_3_FD_89872 | JGI IMG/M metagenome (GOLD analysis project Ga0123355, IMG submission 89872) | Embiratermes neotenicus P1 segment gut microbial communities from Petit-Saut dam, French Guiana - Emb289 P1 | ecosystem: Host-associated > Arthropoda: Insects > Digestive system > Gut ... | reverse complement strand
GATCGTATCTTCAAATATCGTCATCCAGTGCCAACAGCAAAAAAATTAGAAAATTATGCAATGGGCGTAATTTGCGGAAGGTACAAAGGTTTAGTAGTGTCTGCTACAAGATTAGTACATATTGGCCCAGTGCCGACAAAAACCCAAGCAATAATAGAAGCAGCGGCAAAAGTTGATGCTGTAACCATAAATGCCACAAGGCCAGGGCAAAACCTGGGCGGCATATTTGATTTAATCTGCAATACTTATAAAGAGTTAGGATATCCAGGAGAAGAAAAACTGCATCACCAAGGAGGCCTTGCTGGATATGGTGCAAGAGAAGCCATAGCTACTTCAGGCTCAACTCTAGAAGTACAAGTAGGGCAAGCCTATGCATGGAACCCAAGCATAACAGGGGCAAAATGCGAAGATACTATCCTGGTACTGCCAGAGGGTAACGAGGTTATAACACATACTGGTAATTGGACTTATGTTGATTGCGATGGATTACTGAGGCCGGGAGCTTTAGTATTGTAGAATTTATAAAAATCAAGAAAAAGCTCTCAATCCATTGAAATGCCTGGATTTGAGAGCTTTTATCAAAATCATCGCTTATATTTCTTTTATCTTACACCTCTGAATAAATCCTCTTCAAGTTATCCAAACTAACTTTTGTACCATAATAACAATCTTCAATGCCTTCATATTCTATAAAAATATTTCCATCAAAGCCATAGGATTTTACGCTTTTAATCAAGCTTTTTGTATCCAAATCTCCTTGTCCAAAGATAGAGCCACGCAAATATTGTCCTCCTGGGGATCTAAACCATGGCCTCGGGTAGCCGTCAAAGCCCTCCGCATGGCCTGGATCTGTTTGGCGAACATAAAAATCCTTCATATGTACAGTAGTGGCAAAAGGCAGCATTTTGTTTACGACTACTTCGGGTTTTTCATCCATGCAAATGTAATTGCCTACATCTAATTGATGGCCGAAATTATCCAGGCCAACATTTTTAAGTATTAAGCGAACACGCTCGCTGCCATTGGCATGAAAGCCGTGGTTTTCTATCATCAGCTTAATACCTAATGATGCAGCGTATTCTGCTAAAACTTTGTAGGCTTTAACCATTACTGGAAGCTCTTCTAAAAATGTCTCTATCGTATTTTGCTCTACCGGACGGCCGTAGCCCGCGCAGTCGCTACGCACGGTAGATACTCCAAGTGCCTTAGCGGCATCGATATGAGTTTTTACACGCTCTATTTCCTCTGCTAACTCTGCATCTGTTTTCTCTAAAAAGTTAGCGCCCAGGGAATAATTATCAATGGCTACGCCATATTTATCTGCAACAGCCTTCATGCGTCCCGCTAGGTCTTTATCTGAAAGCAGATCAATACCGAATGGTACAATTTCAATAACCTCGGCACCTTGTTCGCAAAGCCATTCTACGCTTTGCTCCGGTGTAATTTTACCGCTAACTAGGTGGCGGCTTATACTATAGCTACTAACTCCAAATTTGGGCATTTTTATACTCCTTTCCTAGTGAATAATTATAATTTTTACCTTTTATAGCATAACACTTTAAACAAAATATCGCAAACTAATGAATTGACGTATGGAATAATGTATAGTATCATCTTCTTAATCTATCCATATCTTTGAAAATAAGGGGGTAATATAATTTGAATAATGATGTAGCTGTGGCTGGCGTTAAAAAGAAAAACCCCATAGTAATGTTTATAAAGCAAAATGGCGCAGGTTATCTGCTGTGTGCTCCGTTGCTTATTGCCATTTTTGTGTTGGTTTTTTATCCAATGTTTCAGGTGTTTCTATTTAGCTTTCAGAATACAAACGGCATATCCGGCCGCTTTATAGGCCTCTTAAACTATCGATGGATACTCAACGACACCCTATTTTGGAACGCCGTAAGAAACACTTTTTTTATAGCCTCTATGGCAGTTGTTTTGCAAGTAGTGGTTACATTTATTTTAGCCTCTTTAATAAATTCTTTGACTCATCTAAAGGGCTTTTATAAAAGTCTGTACTTTTTGCCGAATGTAGTATCTGCAGTTGCAGTGGCTATGCTTTTTACTTTTTTGATGTTTCCAACAGATGCTGGTGTTTTAAATAATTTCCTTGGGACATTTGGTATTGACCCTATACCTTGGTTAGCAGCTGCTCATGTAGCGCCGTTTTCTGTAGTACTGATGGGTTTATGGAGAAGTGTTGGCTTTGATACGGTTTTATTTTTAGCCGGACTTCAAAGTATCCCTGGCGAGATATACGAGGCTGCAGAAGTGGACGGGGCCACTGGACTTAAAAAATGGTGGTATATCACAGTTCCAAGTATGAAGCCAATTATCGTCTTTATGATAATGATGATGACTATATCTCAAATGCAACGCTTTGATGACCTTTGGATGATAGGCGGCGTAGGCGGTAATCCAGGTGGATCGTTGCAAACTATAGTATTGTATATCTACCGAAATGCCTGGGTAGCTCGTCAGGTTGGTATAGCTTCGGCGGCCTCTATGGTTTTATTTGTGCTAATTATGACGATTACTATAGTAAATAACAGGCTCCTAAATAGGGATAGCGGTAACAATTAGGAGGAGGTTGAAAAAGTATGGAGGCGTCAAAAAAAGCAACAAATAAAATGAGTCACAAGCGTGCTAAGCTCATTCAAGATATCATAATTATTATAATACTCGGAATAGGCTCTTTAAGTATGATCATACCCTTCTGGTGGATGATATCTACAGCTTTAGATGAAACTGCTATGTTTGAGCTGGTTATACCACCAGTATTTTGGCCACAAGAGTTTACGACCCGTGCCTTTTATATGGCCTTTAATAATGTACCCATGATGAGGTATATGTTAAATACCCTAATTGTGGCCGGTGGTAATATGCTAGTATCTATACTTAGTGCTGTTATGGCTGGTTACGCTTTATCTAAGATACGCTTTAAAGGCTCGACTGTGGTGCTTATCATTGCACTTTCCACTATGATGATTCCCTTACCCGTTATGATGGTGCCACGCTTCTTCCTATTTCATCGTTTTGGGCTAGTGGATAGTTATTTGGCATTTTGGCTACCTGCTGCGGCTTATGCCTTTGGTACCTTTTTTGTTAAACAGTACATGGACTCCATACCGGACTCTTTAAGAGAATCCGCCAGGATAGATGGAGCAGGCGAGTTGCGCATAGCCCTTCAAATTTACATGCCGTTATGCGGAGCACTGATTGCTACCTTGGTTGTGTTAATCTTCCTTGGTACGTGGAACGATTTTATGTGGCCAATGATTATACTTACCAGCCCATCACGTTATACTTTGCAGCTTGGTATTGCGATGTTTGCTATGTCTGACGGCGGTATGCAGGCTACAACCCTCCCAGCTATTCGACTTGCGGTTACAGCGGTATCAATTATCCCTGTACTAGTAATGTATTTGGGTTTGCAACGTTATATTGTAGAAAGTATCGCCCTATCGGGCGTTAAGCAATAATAAAATACACCTAAAAGGAGTAGATTATCTTATGAAAAAAGCAAAAATTTTAGTATTAATGTTAGCTTTAGCTATGCTGGCTGCTTGTACCGGCGGCGGTACTCCGGCTGCGCAACAGCCTGCCGAGGGCCCTTTACTAGAGGCTGATTTGGATGCTGCTAAGACAAGTTGGACAATCGCAATCCCTGGTATAAACCTGGATGATGGTATGAATGCTACAACGGAAATGGAAGCCGAGGGCTTTAACACGCTTGCTGCAACTTTGATGACGCAGCAATTCCCAGGGCACAGCTTTGAATTTATTGCTGTTCCATGGGACGGTGCGGCAGCACGTATTCATACGCTGCTTGCCACCGGCGGAGCTGACTTAGTTGTGCAGGGCGGTGCATTTATTCCGCAGCTGCATGCCGAGGGCTTAATACAAAGCGTAACACCATTTATTGAGAGGGATGAAGCCGCAGGCGCATGGAGATATGATGATGTTTTCTTCGGAAATCTTCGCTTCCATCCGCACACAAACAGCTTTGACCAAACACAAACTTTAACTTTGCCATGGGCTATTGGATATCGTGTGATTATCCAAAATTCATTGATCTTTGAACAATGGGGCGTGCCTTTGCTTCCAGAATATCCTACGCCACAACAAATTTTAGAAGCAGCGCGTCAAATGACAGGAACTAATCCTGTAACAGGCGAACATAACTATGGCGTATGGATTGCCGGTAACTCTTTGAATATGAGCTTCTTAGAAGCAGCAGCCGATCATTTTGGTGATTTAGGCGTTTCTGGTAATTTTGGCGAACCTGCCGATTTAGAATGGTCTTTAAACTCTCCGGGCTTTGTAAATGCTGTACAATGGGCTGTTGATATTGGACGCTATGCCCCTGCAGCTGCAGCAGTAGGCCAGGGTTTTGAGCGCATTGGTACTGAAAACGGCGACGTAGCTATCATGATTGACAGAAATGGCGGGGTTATGGTAGGACACTATCTACGCACAGGCGATTACTCTATGATAGATCGTTATATCCCTACGATGCATATAGGGCAAAACGGTGGTAACTGGACTCCTGTTGACGGTATGGCTATGAATGCGCAATTAACAGGTGCAGACGCAGACATGGCTTGGGAAATTCTTAAATTTATGACGGGCGCAGAGGTTTCAACATGGCGTTTTACTAACTGGGGGCCAGCCGCTTTGGGTAATCGTGTTATTGATGATATTGTTAACCCAAGGGATCATTTTATGAGGATGAACAACAGAATTATAGCCCAGGCTACCATCCCTGGCTTTGAGATGAACCCTTTCTACGGCGTTACAATGCAACCGGTATTTGCTGAGTTAATCAGCCGCTCTATTGCTGGTGAGGATGTAGATGTACAGGGGGCGATGGATGATTTGCAAAATCAGGCTATTGCATGGTCTGCTATGCAGAGATAGCGTATAACTGGTTTAGACAATATAAAAACCGCGTTTGCTTAAAAGCAACGCGGTTTTTTGGTTATGCTTTTATAAATTAATACTTTACTTTAACAGGCAACCCCGTCTCCATAGACTCGTTACAGGCCAAACAAAAGGCCACACTCTTCCATGCATCTGCATAAATTGAGCGGATTTTAGAAGGGTCTCCTGTCATAACAGCATCGATAAAAGTACGGTCGCATTCTATGCCCGGGTCGGCATTGTTTTTAACTGTTTCGCCGGTTCCGCCGGAACTGCGAATCATTCCATCACCAGAGACTACGCCGCCAAGCTCCTCATCCACATTGCTTCCTTCGCCGTAAACGGTGCAATCAGTTATCAATCTGTAGTCCATGCGGCTATCTCGTCCGCCGAATGTAAATTTGTTTTCCCAACAAGCAGGCCCTAAGGCGTAGCAACCCGTTACTATTGTTGCTGTAAGGCCGCTTTTGAATGTAACCAAAGTTGTAGATAAATCATCTGTAAAATATCCAGGGCATTCTGCCTGCGCTACATGGCCGCGAGTAGCAACAGAGTAAACCAAATCAGGCTCATCATCAAGAAGGTAACGAAGCATATCCATATTATGGATGGTTTGCTCAACTAACTGGCCGCCGGAAACCGCCTTCACACGCCACCAAGGCACTTCAGGAATCCCGCCAATTCTTGATCCTGATACATGAAGGATTTTATTGTTTTTGATGTAGTTTTTAGCTTCTACATTGATATTATCATAACGACACTGGAATCCGGATGCGGCGATGATATTATTTTCTTCTACACGGCGAATGATTTCCCTAGCCAATGGAGCATCTAAGGACAACGGCTTTTCTACAAAGAAGTGGATTCCACGGCGAATGCTCTCAAATTCGATATAACCATGAACGCTAGGTGGTACACAAATAAACACCATATCTGGGCTAACTTCGTCATACATATTAACAAAATCGCTAAAAGCCCTTCCAGTCCCCGCTTTTTTTACAAAGGCCTCTGCCTTGTCTATCATTACGTCACAAAATCCTACTAATTCTATATCTTTAAATAGCAAAAAATGCTCCAAGTGATACTCGGCAATAAGGCCACAACCAATAATAGCTACTTTATTTTTCATCAGTTAAACGCTCCTCTAAGCTTTTGTAATTATAGTTTCAATCGCTTTGGCTACTTCTTTATAATAGTCAGTATAACTCATGGCTTCGTTGTTTTTAAAAACTTCTGCCGTTAAATAACCGTCAAAACCTACGGATTTTAATGCTGGGATAACAGCCTCCCAGTTTACATCACCCTTGAGCAAGTCGACAAAGCTGCCGCCGCTGTTAAGGCCGCCGAAAGCTGTCCCGCCCCTTTTGAAATCTTTTACATGGATATGGCTGATTCGGCTTCCAAGGGCTTCTATCCAATATTCTGTCCAAGAAAAAGCTACTACATTACCCACATCGTAGTAAGCACGTATATATGGGCTATCGGCTTCGTCTATAAAAGAAATCATATCGAAAGGCGACATAAAAAAGCCGTTCCAAACATTTTCCACCCCTGTGTTGATTTTGGCTTCTTCTATCTCTGGTTTAAGCTCTAATAAAGTTCTCATAGATAGTTCTCGAGCTTTGATAAAAGATTTTTGCTGTGGTACGCCTCCTGGAACAATTAGTATCCCAGATGCCCCAAGCGCTTTAGCACATTTTAGCTGTGTGCGGATAACCTTTTTTGCCAACTCGCGATCCGCTTCATCTGGTGCCCCCATACGATAGCCGCCAAGCATGGATGTAGAGATACTCACCACCGGTAGCTGGGTTTTCTCTGATATGGTTTTGATATTATCCAGTTCTGCGTCGCTAGTCTCTAATGTTAAGGAATGTTGAGAGTGGCCTACCTCGTCTACATTTAACTCTATGCCGTCAAAGCCTGTCTCCTTTAATTGCAGAAACATTTCTTCAAATCCGGTAGTGCTGTCCACAGTCCAAGCGTTTAATGCTTTTTTCATTTTTCGATACCTCCTTTTCTGTCATTATACAATATATAAGATGAAAAACTCAAGGATGGCCTTATAATGGCACGGAAACCAATTTTCAAAAAAAGGAAAAATTCACAGGAAGCGTTCCACTGTTAATTTCCGGCTCTTTTAGGTATAATAAGAAAGGAGCTGTTTAGAGCGTTGGAGTATGGGAGGCTAAATCGCGCCGATGGTGATAAATATGGGAAGAGAAAGCTTATGACCAAATCATCAACAAGCGGGTTGAGCTATCATGAACGACAAAAGAAACACCGCCTAAACTAGGGCGGTGTATATGGTGATGAAGCTTTGATTTATCTGGGTTAGAACGCTTTTCACCAAATCATCTACTACAAGTTGTAGAGCAAATGCTAATGAACAGGAAAGCGTCCTTTATATCAAGAAGTCAGCTTAACTATGCCTCTAGCAATTTCTATGAGACACTTCAATTGGTCATCTCTAAACGTTCTGGCCATAACATTGATTTGTTCTAGTAACACCTCTTTGGTAGGTGAATCAAACATTACAGCATCTGTGCCGTGGTAAAAGTCCCCAATAGGCAGCTCAAGTGCTTCTGACAGTTTAAATATAGAGTAGCTTGTAATGGCTCTTTCGCCTCTTTCTATCAAGCTTATGGTGGCAACAGTTAAACCCAAAATTTCTGCGAAGTCATTCATAGACATATCTAGGCCGTTTCGTAATTTTCTGACATTTTTGCCAATTATCTCATTAAACTGCCTTTTGCTGATTTTATCAAATTCAACGTAGTATTTATACTCTCTAAATTCATCTTGAAGGATTTTGTATAAATTCCATTTACCTTCTTCTTTAAGAAATTTAAATGTGTTATTTATAAGGTCAATATCTTTATAAAAAATACCTTCTCTTACTCTGGCCATAGCACCAATGTCAATAAAATTTTCATTTTCGCATAAAGGCATAATTAAATTGATGTATTTTGAAAATAATGCTGATAAATCTTCATATGATTCTGGAGTATCGTTTTCGTAAAATCTTGCTCTCAGTAATCGAGATGTCATGTTTATTAGAATGGCCATTTTAATAAATATATATCTTTTTTCATGAGAATGATTTTCCAAAAGCTCTAGCAATTTTGTTGCGCTGGCTTGGCTTTGTGCATATGTATCTGCATATTGTACGACACTTGTCAAAATTCGGATATCATAAAAATCCCACTCTGGTGTATTGTTTAGTCTTTCAAAGATAGGAGCAGACAACTTACAACAAGTTTCTAAATCATTATATTTGTACTCAGTTTCGAACACCTTAAGTATTGTTAGAGCATCTCTAATTTGAAAATCATTTTTGTTATCTTTAAAGTATTCTTGTAGTTTGAGCTCTGCTATTACGAGTTTTTCTGTGCTATAATTATTTCCAATGATAAAAAGGTCGTTAAGTAACTTATATTTAAGTTCCATATTGATTCCCTCCCGAATCTCTTCTCAAATTACTATTTTAGGTTCGTTCAAAAACTAACACGAAAACGTGTACATGCTACAATGAACATTGCAGTACTTGTAAAAAGGTATACATTGTTATATGAAAACAATGTATACCTTTCTTGCAGTAAATCATCAAAAATTAACCACAACATCCAGCACCCATACGCAAAATTGAAATTAGCCAGTAATAATAACCCTCCATAATAATTTCCTCCCTCAATTAATATCTAATAGATAACATAAATATCAATCTTAGTCAAGGGGAATTTGCAATATTTTGTGAAAATATGGAATATATTTGGTTTTTTTATTCATCAGAAGTATTTTCAAAAGAGTTGCTATTCAATTTTATCACTTCTTTGGCTACTGTAATGATGAACTCAAGCTGCTTTTCGTCTAATCTAGAAATAAAGCTAACTGCTTTCTTTCTACTCACTTCGATATCGTATGTAGTTTTTTTATCGTCAACTACTTTTACTGAATTGATGCAAAAGAAAGCATCTATAGGCATATCAAATATATCTGATAATTTGTGTAAAGTGAGGAGATTTGCGCTTCGCTTGCTGCGTTCTATTAAGCCAACAAAACCTGGCGTAAGCTCTAACATTTCTGATAACTCTTCAATTGAGAGGCCTCTGGCGATTCTTTCGTTACGGATGTTTTCGCCGATGATGGTTCTAAGTTTTGCTTTTGTCATGATTCTTCTCTCCTGGATGTAATATTTATTTACGATATATTTTTCGTGCATATATATCCTATATATAAACTAAAAGAATTTGAAGTTACAAAACATCCTATATTTTAGAAAATTCATAGTTGATACAAAAAATTGTATAACAGGAAATTGTTTGATAATCAAATAACTTAAAATAACAAGGTATCGAAGAAAAAATTATTTCCATTGTGCGTATAATGTGATATTGTGCTGATGAGAGGAAATTTATTAGATTGCTCGTATTAAATGACGAGTTTACATGTTCTGTACTGTGGTTTCTCAATGGTAATAAAAAAATGTCTGTAAATTTTACTTGACTTATGTTTAGCGTTACTATAGTATTAAAGTAGAAAAATAACATGCTTGGAGGCCTACAAATGGTCAATCACAGCCGTAATATATTGAATAGCGTATTTAGCAACGAAGCTTTTTCAGCTTCTTTATTTGCGTTGCTCCTCCTTATTCGGCTACCGATTGTCCGTTGTAGTGCGTATGAGGTGTAACTAAAAGTCGAAAACGCGCGCCCGGTACAATCGGAAGATTGTACTTGGCGCGCTTTTTTTATAAAAAAATAAGAGTGGAGGGTTTAAAGTGGCAAACAGAATCAAGGTTTTTGACACAACATTGCGTGATGGCGAACAATCACCAGGATGCAGCATGAATTTGCGGGAAAAATTAGAGGTAGCCGCACAGCTTGAAAAGATGAAGGTGGATATTATTGAAGCTGGGTTTGCAATCGCATCACCCGGAGATTTTGAAAGCGTTTTGGAAGTTGCAAAGTTAGTGAAAAACGCGACAGTCGTAAGCCTTAGCCGTGCTTTAGAAAAGGATATAGACCGTTCTTACGAAGCCGTCAAACACGCAGTTAGTCCGTGCATACACACCTTTTTAGCGACTTCCCCTATACACATGGAGTACAAGCTGAGAATGTCGGAAGATGAGGTTTTAGAGCGAGCTGGTTTTGCGGTAGCATACGCAAAAAAATATTGTAGCGATGTTGAGTTTTCGGCGGAAGATGCCTCAAGAAGCGACAAAGAATTTTTAGCCAGGGTATTTTCAAAAGTAATCGCAAACGGTGCAACCGTTATCAATGTACCAGATACCGTCGGCTATTCCACGCCAGAGGAAATGGCGGAACTTATCACTTATCTAAAAAACCATGTAAGAGGCATTGAAAAAGTGGATATATCTGTTCATTGTCACAATGATTTAGGGCTTGCCGTAAGCAATACCCTTGCTTCGGTAAAGGCTGGGGCAATACAAATTGAATGCACAATAAATGGCATAGGGGAACGCGCCGGGAACGCTTCATTAGAAGAACTGGTCATGAATCTGCGGACAAGGAAGGATTATTATAATGCAGATTGCGGGATAGATACAAAGCAAATTTATCGCGCAAGCAAATTAATACAGACTATAACAGCTGTCCCGGTTGCGCCAAATAAGGCAATCGTTGGGGACAATGCTTTCGCACATGAATCTGGGATACATCAACACGGTATGCTGGCCAATCGCAGCACCTACGAGATAATGACACCGCAGGATATAGGCATCCCACAAAACAAAATGGTATTAGGTAAACATTCGGGCAGACACGCCTTTGATGACAGGCTAACAGAGTTGGGGTATAGCTTGAACAAGCAAGAACTAGAGGATGCGTTTAACAGATTCAAAATTTTAGCCGATAAGAAGAAAGTTATATCAGACGGAGACTTGGATGCTTTGGTTGCCATGAAACTAGTAGCGGATGAGCAGCATTTTACATTGGATAACTTTGTCATAAATAGCGGAAGCAAGATAACTGCAACGGCGACGGTTAGCCTTAATATCGATGGTGAAATAATTGAAAAAGTCTCAAACGGTGACGGGCCTGTGGATGCCTCCTATAAAGCTATAAACATCATCATAGATAAGCCCATTGAGCTTGACGATTATACAATACGTGCGGCAACAGAGGGCGAAGACGCTTTGGGAGAAGTGGTAGTTAAAGTCAGAATGGATGATAAAAAAGCTATCGGAAGAGGCAGCAGCATGGATATTATAGAAGCAAGCATACTTGCTTATCTGAATGGAGTGAATAAATTATGGGCATGACAATGACGCAAAAAATACTAGCGGCGCACAGCGGACTTGATAAGGTTGTACCCGGACAATTAATTGAGGCAAATCTCGATGTGGTGTTGGGCAATGATATAACTGCCCCCGTCGCGATAAACGAACTTGAAAAAGCTGGCTTAACAAGCGTATTTTCAAAAGAAAAAATCATACTGGTAATGGATCACTTTACGCCTAATAAAGATATTGAAGCAGCTGAGCTGTGTAAACAAGTTAGAGAGTTTGCGGAGAAGTACGAAATCATAAATTTTTATGATGTGGGGGAAATGGGTATTGAACATGCGCTTCTCCCCGAAAAAGGACTTGTTAAAGCAGGCGATTGTATTATAGGTGCTGATTCTCATACCTGTACCTATGGCGCGCTGGGCACATTTTCAACAGGTATAGGCAGTACAGATATGGCGGCAGGTATGGCTACCGGAAAAGCCTGGTTTAAAGTGCCAAGTGCGATTAAAGTAACTTTAACCGGCAACTTTGGTGAAAACGTAAGTGGTAAGGATTTAATACTACATATCATTGGGAAGATAGGCGTTGACGGAGCTCTCTATAAATCTTTAGAATTTACAGGCGAAGGAGTACATAGCCTAAGCATGGACGACCGCCTATGCGTATCAAATATGGCTATTGAAGCCGGAGCAAAAAACGGAATTTTTCCTGTAGACGATAAAACCATTGATTTTATGAAGGAAGCGGGCGTGACTAGCTACGCAATTTATGAAGCAGACGCTGATGCAGAATATGAGAAAGAAATTATTATCGATCTATCTGCAATTAAACCGACAATTGCCTTCCCTCATCTGCCGGAAAATACAAAGACCATTGACGAAATTGCTGGAACAATAAAGATCGACCAAGTGATTATCGGCTCCTGCACAAACGGGAGATATGAGGACATGGAAGCGGCAGCAAGGGTTATGAAAGGTAAAAAGGTTGCCAAAGGCCTACGCTGTATAATTATACCTGCGACACAGAAGGTGTATTTAAATTGCGTTAAAAATGGATTAGCAGAAATTTTTATTGAATCCGGTGCTGTGATCAGCACACCTACTTGTGGCCCTTGTATGGGCGGTCATATGGGAATTTTAGCGACAGGAGAACGCGCTGTTGCCACTACTAACAGAAATTTTGTTGGCCGGATGGGGCAAAAAACGTCGGAAATTTATCTTGCCAGCCCGTACATTGCGGCAGAAGTCGCTATCAAAGGATTTTTACATAAGAATTTATGCGATATCAAGACGGAAGTTTAGGAGGGATTTAATATGATATCAAATGGCAGAGTACACAAATACGGCGATAATATAGATACAGATGTAATTATTCCGGCGAGGTATCTTAATATGGTAAAACCCGAGGAATTAAAGCGGCATTGTATGGAGGATATAGATACGGAGTTTATCAAAAAGGTACAACAGGGCGACATTATGGTAGCCGGTAAAAATTTTGGCTGCGGCTCGTCTCGGGAACACGCGCCTATAGCATTAAAAGCGGCTGGTATATCCTGTGTGATCGCCGAAAGCTTTGCACGTATTTTCTATCGCAATGCAATAAACATAGGCCTGCCTATTATTGAAAGCGTTGAAGCCGCGCAAGCGATGCAAGCGGGCGATACTGTCAGTATTGACTTCGATAAAGGTGAAATTAGATGCGGAGATAGGATTTTTGACGTACCGGCTTTTCCAAAGTTTATCCAAGATATAATTAGTGCCGGAGGTTTGTTAAATAAAATTGTGCAGGAGAATGGAGGGAAAAATGGATTATAACATTGCAGTAATAAATGGGGACGGAATTGGAAGCGAGATAACACCGGAAGCAGTAAATGTTTTAGAGACTATCGGCAGTAAATTTAATCATAATTTTAGATTCACGCCTGTTTTAATGGGCGGTAGTGCTATTGACGAAACAGGAGTACCGCTACCGCAGGAAACAATAAATGTATGCCTAAAATCCGATAGTGTGCTTTTGGGCGCGATTGGCGGCCCTAAATGGGATAATCTAAAAGCCGAATTGCGGCCAGAGGCGGGATTATTAGGTTTGCGTTCTATAATGGGTTTATACGCTAATATTCGTCCGGCGTTTCTTTACAAACCCCTAAAGAACGCTTCGCCTCTCCGCGCAGATATTGCTGAAAAGGGTTTTGATATAACAATCGTCCGCGAGTTGACAGGCGGTATATATTTTGGCCAACGGGGTAGGCGGAATACAGAAAACGGCGTAGAGGCTTATGATACCGAGCGTTACAGCGAAATGGAAATAAAACGAATTGCAAAGATCGCTTTTGAAACTGCAATGGTACGAAGCAAAAAGATTATCAGTGTCGATAAAGCGAATGTATTAGAAAGCAGTCGGCTGTGGCGGGAGACTGTACATAAAATGGCAAGTGATTATCCAGAGGTAGATGTTAGCGATATGCTGGTAGATAATGCCGCAATGCAGCTGGTGAGAGATCCATCGCAGTTTGATGTGATATTAACAAGCAATATGTTTGGCGATATCCTATCTGACGAAGCGGCAATGATTACAGGTTCAATCGGGATGCTTGCGTCGGCGTCTTTTGGCGATAGTAAAAGGGGATTATATGAGCCAATTCATGGTAGCGCGCCGGATATAGCGGGGCAGGATAAGGCTAATCCGCTGGCGACTATACTTTCTGCAGCTATGATGCTTAAGTATTCTTTTGGCTTGTATAAGGAATGCGAGGCTATTGAGGACGCTGTTAATAATGTTTTGCATACTGGCACAAGGACGCTTGATATTAAAGACCAGGATACAATCCAAGTGGTTGGGACTAAAAAAATGAGCGAGTTAGTTTGCCGCGAAATTGCTTAGACAAGGCGATTTTATTGGGATTTATCGCCTTCATCAATATCATCAAAGGCGATAAAATGATGGAAATTATTATTTGCTTATTGTAGGGGCGACCGCCCTCGGTCGCCCGTGGATTAATCGACACGCTTGCGGGCGACCGAGGGCGGTCGCCCCTACTTATGCACAATCACCGCCGATAAGCACTACTCCCAATAACCGAATACTTACCAACCCTAGACTGTCTCCAATTACGGTGTACTCTGTACAAACCCACTGAAAATACCAATCCCAAGGTAAAAATAGTCAAGGGTAGAATAAATGAAAGATAGTAGTTTTCCGCTAATTCTTGCATGGTAGATAGTATCGGCTCATAGTTTGGCTCAGGCTCTAACAGTGGCTGTGGTTCTGAGATTATAGGGCTTGGTGGTAATACTGTGTTAGCGGCCTTTAGCTGGATATCTCCCATAAAGTTACCGCCCACGCTATAAATGATACGCCCAATGGTGTTGCCCGAATGTATGGGCATAACCACCTGGCTAGGTGTATATAGCTGTGTTTCAATTAAATCTAAATCGTGCCCTAGGGGGAATTTTACATATACATTTTCTGGCACTTGCAAAATTACTTCGCCAACTTGCTCTCTATGCCGCCCCCAGTCGCTGTATACAGGGATGGTTTTAGCAAATTCGCCCTCGTAAAAAAGTTGAGTTTGCACATAGGGTATAGCAAAGGCATAGCTCAGTAGCCTGTTGGTATCGGTATATAAATATTGTCCTAGGCCATGTAAGGTAACTACTACTAGTTCTCGGCCATCTTGTTCGGCGAATGTTGCCAGGGTGTGTTGGGCAGGTGTGGTAAAGCCTGTTTTGCCGCCTATCACCGAGCTGTTAAAATGAGGGCCTTCCCGTAATATACGGTTAGAGTTTAGTAGGTGCCGAACTTGTGACTGCCTCTCTGTTGGCTCTATATCGTGGCGTACAGTTCCCATAATTTCTAATAGACGTGGATGTCTTGCAACCTCTCTCATAATTATTGCCATGTCGTAGGCTGTGCTTACTTGATTTGGGTCGTGCAGGCCGCTGGGGTTTGTAAAAACTGTGTTTGCTGCCCCTAATGCTCTGGCTCGTCGTGTCATAAGTTGTGCAAATGTATCTATATCCCCGCTGATATGTTCTGCAATGGCATTTGCAACTTCGTTGGCAGAAGCCAGCATTATTGCATATAGGGCGTCTTCCATTGTGAGGGTTTCCCCTTCGTTCATTGCTATGTGGCTAGAGTTCCAGGGAATAGAGTACACTGCGTGGTTAGAAAATTCTATAGTTTCGTATAGGCGATCGCCGTATTGTTCTATCGCAATTAAACCCGTCATTATTTTTACGATGCTTGCGGGATATCTTTGCTCGTGCATATTTTTATCGTAGAGGATAAATCCTGTGCGGGCGTCCATAACTATGGCTGTCTCGGCAGAAATTTGTGGTTCTTGCGCATAAAGGGTGGCGTAATTTCCGAATACGAGATATAATGCGGTTATTAATACAGTTATTTTTTTCATTTGTCTTCTCCTTGAGGTAATAAAAATGGATTACATAAGAAAATATTGGCACTTTATAGCAGGGATTGCGGCTATAGCCGCACTTGGTGGATTTTACTTCACCCAAGGTAATAATCCCGTACATAGCCCGGAGCGGATTCAGATACCAGTTGCCCCTATCTACGAGGCAGAAGTAGCTGAACCTACGGTGAATATACCTGCGGATATCGTAATTCATATAGAAGGGGAAGTTTACCATCCCGGAGTATTCACCTTGCCCGACGGCTCTCGTGTAAACGATGCTGTAATTTTGGCAGGTGGTGCAACGGCATATGCGGATCTTTCCAGAATCAACCTTGCGGCCTTCTTAGAAGATGCACAACAAATAATTATCCCAAATGCAGATGATGAAATAGAGCTTCAAACTACTACGACAGTAACAGCGGTTGATAGCGGTTTAGTAAATATAAATACAGCAGATGAAAGCTTGCTAAGCACTTTACCCGGCATAGGTCCGGTAATAGCGGGCAACATAATAGCGCATAGAGAAACGCACGGCCAATTTAACTCTATAGAGGAACTTCGCAACGTGCCGCGAATTGGCGCTACAACTTTAAATAATTTGAGAGATTTAGTAACAGTTAATTAAATGAGGTGAGGCAAATGGCAAAAATTTTGGTAGTAGATGACGAAAAGTTGATTGTAAAAGGCATAAAGTTTAGCCTAGAGCAAGACGGAATGACAGTAGATGCCGCCTACGATGGCGAAGAAGCTTTACAACTGGCCACAGAAAACAAGTACGACCTTGTTCTGCTGGATGTAATGCTGCCAAAAATTGATGGCACATCTGTATGTCAACAAATTAGGGAATTTAGTAATGTGCCGGTAGTAATGGTTACTGCTAAAGGCGACGATATGGATAAAATTATGGGACTAGAGTACGGCGCAGACGATTACGTAACTAAACCATTTAATATACTAGAGCTTAAAGCACGCATAAAAGCCATCTTGCGCCGAAGTGCAAAGCCAGCACCCCCAAAAGCTAAAAGCACCAAACTAAGTTTCCGTGATATAAACCTAGATCTAAATGCCCGCCGGGTTTATGTTAAGGAAAAAGAAATCAATTTAACGGCAAAAGAGTTTGATTTGCTGTCATTTTTTATGAACAATATGGGGCAAGTTTATGCCCGGGAAAAATTGCTCCAAGAAATATGGGGCACAGATTTCTCTAACACTGCCGGAGATGTACGCACAGTAGATGTACATGTTCGCCGTTTAAGAGAAAAAATAGAAGAAAACCCAAGCGAGCCAAAGTACATTTTCACTAAATGGGGAGTAGGCTACTACTTTGGATAAAATTCGTTGGTATCATAGCCTGCGGTGGAAGTTGGCGCTTAGCTACATTCTCGTTAGCTTGGCTCCGCTTGTATTTTTTTACAGCACAGTGTTGAATCGGATAGAAGGCCACTATATAAGCCAGCGTCAAATTGCTCTTTTGTACTCGGCAGATTTTGAGAGTAATATATTGGTAAGCGTCAATTATTTTGACACATTAACGGAGGGGCCTCGTACCACCTTCCTTAACAATGCAATAACAGATCGAAGCAGTGCCGGAAGCCATCGTACTATTGTTTTTGACGATAGGTTTACTGTGATTAAAGATACTAACATGGTGCAAACCGGCAATACCTTAATTGTCCCCGAAGTAGTCATTGCAATGACAGAGAGAAATAACACAGGCATAAACCGCGAGGAAATGGCTATTTACGCCGCTGCCGCTATGGTAGATTCTGATGGTAATCATATTGGCGTTGTACTGCTATCAGAATCTGTTGAAGATGTTTTTGCATCTTTGGATGCTATCCAGCAAACTATATTTTTATACACTTTTTTTGCCATTGCAATTGTTTGCATCTTGGTGCTTTTTGCGTCTCAACTTTTGTTGGACCCTCTTAAAGGGATTTTGGGTGTGGTGCAAAGAATGTCTGAAGGGCATCTTAATCAGCGGATTCCTGTGAAGGGCAAAAGCGAATACAGTCAGCTTGCTACTTCCTTCAATGACATGGCAAGAAAATTAGAGCGAGTAGAGAAAGCCAGAGAGGAATTTGTTTCAAATGTATCTCACGAGCTTAAAACCCCGCTAAGCTCTATAAAAGTGCTGTCCGATTCTATCCTTTTACAGGACGAGGTTCCTATCGAAACTCATAAAGAATTTTTGCAGGATATCACCTCCGAGGTGGATCGTATGACTGTCATAGTAAACGACCTGCTTAATTTGGTTAAATTGGATAACAGGGAACATGGCTTCAATGCCGAGCCTATGGATCTTAACAGCTTGGTAAAGGATATTATGAAACGTTTGACGCCTTTGGCGGAACAAAAACAGATAGAGCTTGTCTACGAAGAACAACGGCAGGTTGATTTAGAAGCCGATGAGCTTAAGTTAAGCCTCGCTATTTCAAATATTGTCGAGAATGGCATAAAATATACCCCCGACGGGGGTACAGTTAAAGTTACTGTAGATTCTGACCATCAAAATGCCTTTATCACCATACAAGATACAGGCATTGGCATACCAGAGGAAGAACAAGGCCTAATTTTTAACCGCTTTTACAGGGTGGATAAAACCAGAGACAGAGATACAGGAGGCACCGGCTTGGGCTTGCCAATTTCTCACTCAGCGGTGTTGCTTCACAATGGAAGCTTGCGCCTTAGCAGTACACCAGAGGAAGGCTCTACATTTATAATTCGCCTGCCGCTAAGGAGGATTGTGGTATGAGAAAAAAAATTGAACGTAAGTTAGGAAACAAGATGTCTATTGTTGGCATAATAGCTTTATGTTTCATTTTGACGGCGATAATTTGGTTTTATGTCCGTGCCAATACAGGATACGAAGTTTACGTTTATTATTTTAATGTAAGAGATCATCAGTTAGTGCCAGAACGGCGCATTATACAAGAATCTAGCCAGGAAGAAATGCTGCAAGCTGTAATTCGCCTGTTATATACTAACCCTAGGGATGTAAACCTGCGTCAAACTATTCCTGAAGATTTGCTTTTTGACGATTTGATCTACGTTATAGGTGGCGTAATGCATGCATCTTTCTCTGTTAATTATCATCAAATGGCAGCTTACGAGGAGGCGCTTTTTCGCGCGTCTTTAGTACGTACCATGACAGCGCTCCCCTTTATTGACAGCGTTAAGGTATTGGTAGATGGAGAAGAGCTTGTAGACTCTTTTGGCCAAGTTATAGGAGCAGAAAGCAGAGATACAGTTATCGTTGGCGAAACTATTCGTCCGCGCCGGGTTTTCCCTACCACTTTAAGGCTTTATTTTGTAAACGAGGCGCAAAACGGACTTGTTTATGAATTGCGTACCATAGAACGGCCTTATGGTGTGCCAATAGAACACGCAGTACTACAGCAATTAAAAGAAGGGCCGCAAAGCTACGGCCTTATTTCTGCTATCCCCTCCGACACCAGAATTTTGGATATTCGTACAATGGAGGGCATATGCTCTATCAATTTAAGCGACGAGTTTATAAACAATTTTGGCGGAACGATGGAATTAGCCGAGCTTACACTGCAATCTATCGTCCATTCGATTATGGAGAACCAAAGTGGGGTTTCAAGCATACAATTTTTAATTGAATCTGAAAGGGTAGTTAATTTTATTGGAGTGCCATATTTTGACACTCTTTTTGAACGGGAATCGTGAAAAGACCTATTGTATGGGCTCTGCTATTTTTAGTGGCAGGTATTTTATGGGGACGGTATCTAGCAAATGGCGATACCGTTCTTTTTGTGACTTTTGCGATAGCTGCTATTTTGGCTTGCAGCGCAGTGTATCGTTGGCTAAAATATCCACCTATATTTTTGTGCGTAATTTTGGCATTGGCAGGGGCGATTGGCGTTCAGCAACAGTTGAACGATGTTGTTGAGTCAAAAGAAGACACCACTTTTATTGGAATTATAGAAGATATGCGATATACCCAAGCAGGTTGGCAACGCTTCATAGTCTCCTCGCCAGAAAGTAGACTAATAGCTTTTGCTCCACCTCATTACAGAGTACAAATTGGGCAAGAAGTAAAGTTGTTTGGAGATCTTTTTGCCTTAGAAGGCCCAGCCAACCCTGGTGGTTACAACGAATTTATGGTGCAGCGCGCCCACGGTATAAACGGTCGCTTTAATGCCCATACCTTAGAGGCTTTTGATGTACGTATGAATCTAGCAAGAGCCACTCACCTAATCCGTCACCGTATTTCGATGGTATACCACAATGTACTGCCGTATCGCGAAGCCATGATTATACAGGCCATAGTACTAGGTGAACGCCCCGATACTAATGATACCGTAATAGAAATGTATCGCAATGCTGGGATTTTTCATTTTTTAGTCATTTCCGGTCTGCATCTTTCTATTTTGATGATGGCAATTTGTCTTGTGTTGGAGCGGTTTTTGAACAAACGGACAGCAGGGATTATAGCCTTATTGATAATGATAAGCTATGTTTTATTGACAGGCGCAAGTATATCTACAGTACGTGCAATCACCATGGCAGGGGTAGTAGTTTTTGGCCGCTTGCTTTATAGGGATAGAGATTCTTTGGCTTCTGTTTCTTTTGCTTGTATTTTGCTGTTGCTGTATCAGCCCTTATACTTGTTTAGCATAGGTTTTCAGCTATCTTTTGGCACAGTCTTTGGATTGGTGATACTAACCACTCCTACAGAACGGCTTTTATCTCTTTGTGGCATATCAAAATATGGGAAGCTGCGCTCTGCCTTGGCCTATAACATAACGGCATCTATTTCTACAATGCCGATTTTTGCTTATCACTTTGCGTTTATATCTACATATAGCATAGTCGTAAATTTGCTGATAACATCTACGGCGACGTTTTTGGTGGTTTTTGGAATTTTAGTTGGGATAATTGGATTGTTTTCTATGACTTTAGCTGGCGTTATGGCTAATGCTATCTATTTTTTATTGCAATTTTATGAGGCGATTATACGATTTTTTCTAGCATTACCAGGCTCTGTAATACTTGTTGGCAATTGGGGATTGCTAGTAACCTTAATGGCTACGGCGGTAATGTTAGCATTTGCTTACGCTTACGAGGGTTTTGGCGATGTATTTCACAAACGAAAAAAAGTATTATGGTTATGTGCAATAATTTTTTTAGCAACAATCGGTTTTGAAGCAATAGAAAGAAGACGCTTCAACATCACGCGCCTAGATATAGAAAGTTATGTGATAAGGGTAAACAACCGTGCCTTAGTAATAGACGGAGGTGGAAATAATCGTCTGCTTGGGATGAACACCGGGGAAAGGACGCTAATGCCCTATCTAAATTTTAGGGGCATATATCAAGCAGAAGCTGCTTTTGTAACAAGCGCGGATAGAAATAGAATTACAGGCCTGATTGAACTTGCAATGGCTGGAAGGGTGGGGGTTTTGTATGTGCTGCCGACTGTGAATTTAGATGCAGGATTAGGCTTACGCTTAAGAGTAGCCGCAGACCAAAATGGGGTGGAAATCAAAGTTCTTGAAATGGGAGATGTGATTAGGATGGGTAATTTTGAGATTTTTGTGATGGAAGGATATGAACTGAGAGGTTTTTTTGATGGGGCAGAGATTGGACAATGGAGAGATTAGACAGTAAAATGTCTAAAAAAGGAGGAGATCGTATGTACACCGGAGATTATAAACTTAGCCTGAACATGTATACTTTCAACGCAAATATCAACTCAGCACTAAACGGTAAGGATACCCCGCCGCCTATCAGTACTTTAGATACAATCAAATGGGCGGCCGATAGCGGTTTTGATGCAGTGGATGTTACAATGTATTACGTCCCAGGCTATTCAGCCAGTTTATCTGAGTTACCGGAAAAGGAAATAACAGCTTTTGTACGTAAGATTAGAGAAACCGCAGCAACATCAGGCATAGAAATAAGTGGTACTGGCATCAGAAACGATTTTGCGGTGCCAGATCCCGTGCAGCGAGAGATGGATATTCATCGTACAAAATACTGGTTAAAACTAGCAGAAGAGATGGGTGCACCGGTTATGCGCGTATTTGCAGGGCTTGTGCCAGAAGATATTGATACATACGGCTGGGAGGATATTACGAAGAATCGCATAGTTCCTGCGTTGCGCGAGGTTGCAGATTACGCCGCCGATAATCACCCCGGCGTATTAATCGGCATACAAAATCACGCCGATATGCTTTGCACAGCGAAGCAAACAATACAGCTTATAAAATGGGTAAACCGCAGGAATGTAGGCGTTGTAAACGACACTGGCTCTTACAAAGATTTTATGAGCTCTGATGTTTCTCAGTATAACTGGTATGATGATATTGCATTAGTTAATCCTTATGCCGTAAACTTTCAAGTAAAAACAAAACCGGCCGGTGCAGGAACAAAAGAAGACATCGACCTTATACGCTTCTTTACCGATTTGCGTAAAAGCCCTTACAGAGGTTATGTTCCGATAGAATTACTATGGACTAACGAAGATAGAGAGAAAATAATGAACGAGCTTCCATTTGAAGAAACAAAACAATTTCTTGAAGCTGTCAGAAATGCTATGATAGCAACGAAAAATTGTCGTTGATCCTTTTGATAAAAGCGTTAAAAGCTGCTAAATCCCTGCGTTTGCAGGGATTTATGTTTGCTTCTTCAAATTTTTTATGAAGCGTGAAGCTTCAGCATCTTTCTCATGCCTTTTATTGATTGTAGAAATATATAGATTATGCCTTGCACGGGTTGCGCCGACATAAAATAATCGGCATTCTTCTTCCAATGCGGCTGGGCTTTTGCTTAACTCATGGGGGATTAGGCCTTCTATTGCGCTTGCGATGTAAACTGTATCAAATTCTAAGCCTTTGGCACTATGCATGGTGCTTAAAGTCACCCTAGGGCCCTCGCTCTCCGGTTTATTTAAAACGGCTTCTTCGCCATGTACTAAAAAATCTTCAATTTTTGGGAATGGCGCAGAAGCATCTTGCAACTCTTTGGCTATTTCGTACAGGCCGCTTGGGTTAAGTTTACGATATTCACAATGCTCTTTTATATGCTCGTCATACCCGGCACGTTTTCTTAGCCAGCGGATCGCATCTTCTGTTGTACGTTTGCCCATTTGGCGTAGGTCTAGTATTAATTCTTCTATGCGCTGTTGCTGTGCAGAATTTAACATATCGCTTTTTGTGTAGTATTGAAAAATATCAAAATTATCTTGTCTTGCTTTTTGCAAAAAAGCTTTACTAATATAGCGGAATGGTTTGTTGATAATGCGTTCTATATCTTGTGCGTTGCCTATTCCGCGGCTTAGGCGCAAATATGCAAACATGTCTTGGGCTATCCAATGCTCGTAGATTATAGAGATTTCATCCTTAACTACGTATGGGATGTTCGCCTGCATAAATGCATCCATAAAGGCGCGAGCTTGCATGTTTACTCTGTAAACCACTGCTATCTCATCAAAGTTTTTTGACTTTTTTATTTTTGCAGCAATGCTGGCGGCTTCGTGATTTTGATCTTTGCATTTTACAATTTTAGGTTTTGGGCCGCTTTTTCCTGTACCTTTTATCACTTTATCGTAGCGCAATTTATTTTGAGAAATTAGACCATTACTAAATGAAATGACCTGATTTGTGGAACGATAGTTTGTCTCTAACAACACGCGCTTTACATTAGGGAAATCCTCGGGAAAGCGCAACAAAAACTCTGGCCTTGCCCCTCTAAAGCGATATATACTTTGGTCGTCATCTCCTACCACAAATAAATGATGCGGCTTAGCTGAAAGCATACGCATACACTCATATTGAACGTGATTGATGTCCTGAAACTCGTCCACCATGATGTACGGGAATTTTTGCTGCCAGGCAACAAGATTATTTGGTTCGGTTTTCCATAATTTATAGCACAGCGTTAGCATATCGTCGAAGTCGATTTTATTTTGCTCTTGTTTTAAATCTTCGTATTGATTAAATACTTGTCTAAACTCATCTGCACCCATGGATACAGAGTTATAGTATTGTAAATCGTGCAGTTCGTTTTTAACCAGGGAGATTTCATTTCTTACCTCAGATTGCATATCTTCATCAGCAGCTATTCCTGCGTCGGCTAGTAGTTTTTTGATTATTTCTCGTCGCTCATATTCTTGCATCACCTGCTCTAAACCAAAACCGTAACGTTGACGCAGTATGCGAAAAAAAATTGCATGAAAAGTGCCAAAAGTGCAGTTTTCTCCTTCTGATAATGATTTAAATCTATTTTCCATCTCGGTAGCTGCAGCTTTTGAAAAGGTTATGACTAAGATTTGCCAAGGTGGAACCCCACTTTCAACTAATTGCAAAGCCCTATGACTTATGACAGTGGTTTTACCGCTTCCTGGGCCTGCCAAAACCATCATGGGACCTTCTTTGTGAAAAATTGCTTGCTGTTGGCTTTTGTTTAAATCCATGATATCCCGCCTAACTTTAATAAGGCATTTTACCATAGAATTGTTTTTATGAAAATTGCCGCTTCATATGAATCAAATTTACGAAAGTGTCTTATAAAAAATTTCCTAAAACTCCGCAACTCGCGCTACGCGCTCAAACAGGCTCCGTTTTAGGAAATTTTTTATAAGACACTTTCTAGGGGGAGTAGGTATCAATTAAACTTTCAGAAGCGCAGCCTGTTTGAGCGCATAGCGCGAGTTGCGGAGCTTCTGAAAGTTTAATTGATACCTACTCCCCAGACGTGCGACAAATTAGATTCACGCGATTATCGCCTTAAATAAGATTGACAATGAGCAGTTTTTACGTTTATAGTGACTAAAATATATTTTTGGTGGTGGTGAAAAATGAATAAAGGATTAATCGTATTTGGCGCACCAGGCTCTGGCACAAGCACCCTTGGTTTAGCCCTTGCCAAAGAAATGGATTTTTTACATATCGAAACAGATGATATTTCTGGTACAATGATTGACGTACCGCCTTTTCGGATTAGACGAACTTTTGAGGAACGCGTCGAACTATTGCAAACTAAAATTGCTCACTGTAGTGGCTTTGTAATATCCGGTTCTATGTGGGATTGGGGAGAAGTATTTATTCCTTTTTTTAATTTGGCGGTGTTTATTATTACCCCAACATATATTCGTATTGATCGTTTAGAAGAGCGAGAACGAAAACGCCATGGTGAGCGCATTTGCGAAGGTGGGGATATGTATGATAACCATCGGGACTTTATTGAATGGGCAAAAAGCTATGATACAAATAATCCTGACAGAAGCCTTAAACTGCATGAAGAGTGGATAAAAACTTTGCACTGCCCTGTATTACGTGTTGACGGGAGCATTTCAGTTTCTGAAAATGTAGAGTTGATTAAGAGGTGCTATTATGAAATGTGAAAAGAAAAACCTGCTTGTATTATTCCCGGGTACCGGATATACGGTTAATAGCCCTTTGTTATACTATGCAGATTTCAAATATTACCAAAAAGGGTACGAGAGTATAAAAATAAACTATGGTAATAGTGTACAAAAAGATACTTCTTGGGATGAAGTTGTCGAAAACGCTAAAAATTGTGCGTACAAACAAATGAAGGATATAGCTTTTTCAAAATATGCTGATATCCTTTTTGTTTCAAAAAGCTTAGGAACTGTAGCTGCAGGTTGGGTTGCTGATGAATTGGGGATAGGTGCCCGCCACATTTATCTAACCCCAATAAACGGAACTTTGCAATATATCAAAAATGACAAAAACATCAGCGTTGTTGTGGCGGGAACTAAAGATGATCTTATGGATATAAAGATTTTAATTGAGCATTGTAAACGAGAAGATATTCAGTTAGAATTGATTGAAAATGCTGAACATAGTTTAGAAGTAATAGACGATGTGGATACAAATATTGATGTTTTGAAACACGTGGTTAGTTTGTATTGAAACCTCAATGTAAATAAGACTCACGTACATCACATTGGTCGACATGGAAAGAGAGCAGATATATGAAAATTATATCCACTTTACAAGAGTTAAACATCCCTCCAAAGCACCAACGGTTCATTTTCGAGTTTCTACGCCAAGCAAAGGAGATCAAAACCTTTGATAAAATTGATGCATTTATCCTTTTTGGTAGTTGTGCACGTGGTGATGCACATGAAAAAAGTGATGTAGACATACTCGCTATTGGGGATGGCATCGGGGATGAAACGCTTTTTGATCTATATGACTGCGAATGGTATCCCGAATTTGAAAGAAAAGAAAACTTTGTGAACAGTGATATTTTTGTGGATGACTTAAATTATTTTGAGAGACAAAAAGAAGTCTTGGGTAGTTTTCAATGGCGAGTAGCCAGAGATGGGGTGAATCTTAATGGATTATTACAAATTGTCTGAAGAACCATTACAAGCCGCTATTTCAAATAAGGAGCAAGGTTTGTATCGCATGTCAGTAAGCATGTCTACTTTAGCTATTGACCTTCTGCTAAAATCCGTCCTATATCGAATGGAACCTACACACGATTTGATAATGGGCCACAATCATGCAGGTATTGTGACTTTTATTGAAAACATGTACCCAAAGAAAGATGATATTCGCCATATGGCAAAGTTAAGTCGAAAATACTTCAAGGATTCACGATATTCTCGCTCGGAAAATCTTGCTGTTTTTACAGAAGAACTGGCTGATAGTTTCGTAAGCTATGCGAAACTCATAAAGGATTATGTAGATAATGATTGCTAAGCCACGCTTGAAGATTTGCAAAAGAAGTTCAACGTGGATTAAACAGCGCGCTTGCGACGGCCAAGGACGGTCGCCGCAAGCCCTTGATTTACCTGCCTCCAAACGCTTTTGGCAAAAAGGTCGCGCTCAGCGTGTGCCTCAGGCACACAGCGCCATCAACGAAGATTTTTTACCTCCTAAGCGGATTCTCCTCTAGGGGCAAAGTAGCCAACAACGCATCCATATCTCTAATTTCTACCTCTGATAACTTCACATTAGCCGCTTGTCCATTCTCTATCATACGATCCATATTACGTGTCCCAGGGATTGGTACAATCCAAGGCTTTTTACATACCATCCACGCAAGTGCAATTTGAGCGGGGGTCGCATTTTTTTCCTTAGCTATAGAACGAACCATTTCTGCTATTACCTTATTGCTTTCTACGCCCTCGGCTTTAAAAATTCCCATCCTACCGCGCCAGTCCCCATCTGGAAATACGGTGTTTTCGTCATACGCCAGGCTTAAAAAGCCTTTAGCAAGTGGAGTGTAAGCAACAAGGCCTATATTCAGCTCATCATAAACATGAAACTGAGCTTCATCTTTTCTATCCACAAGAGAGTAAGGGTTTTGCACGGCAGTTACCGGGCATACTTTATGAGCGCGGCGAATAACATCTTCGCCAACTACAGACAATCCCCAATGACGGATTTTGCCCTCATCAATGAGCTGGCTCATTACGCTGGCTACCTCTTCGATAGAATCCTCTGGATTGTAGCGGTGCAGATAATACAAATCTACATAATCTGTTTGTAAGCGGCGCAAGGACGTTTCTAAAGATGAGCGAATTTTCTCTGGCCGTACATCATAATGAAAGCCTGTCTTAGCAAAAGATATGCCAAATTTTGTGGCAATCGTAAGCTTGTTTCTGTATGGCTTTAAAGCCTCGCCTACCAAATCCTCATTATGTTCGTCAGAGCCATCGTCACTTGTATATACTTCAGCAGTATCAAAGTGAGTATAGCCATGGCCTACAGCGGCATGTAGTATTTTTGTCATTTCCTTTTTGTCTGCCGCTGCGCCAAAAGTGTGGGTCATTCCCATACAGCCAAAACTTACGGCAGATACCTCAAGATTACCAATTTTTCTAGTTTCCATTTGAACTCCTCTTCATGTTCATAATAGTTGCCCCGGCTAAGCACAGGGTAACAATAGCTCCGGTTATAACAAGTGCAATCCAAGCGATGGTGTAACTGCTTAAAAAATCGTAGGCAAGTCCCATTAGCGGCGGCGAAAAAGCTGCGCCTATGGCAGTTATCACAGATAAAATACTGAGTATTGCGGGAAAATCTTTATTTCCAAAAAAATTCATAGCGTATATGTTGGCTGTTAAGGAAAACCCTGTACTGGCCAAGCCTAAAAATATAGCGTGTAGCCAAGGTGCAGCGGGGTTTAAGGCTAAAAGCGCAAATGTCGGGGAGAGTATACAAAAAATCCCTAGTGCAAGCCCACCAACTAAAATGCCAAAACGATCAAAAACATAGCCCATAAAAATTTT
>Ga0123355_10002147_pt1 | contig 27834 bp, 22 predicted proteins | sample TergutEmb28metaG_3_FD_89872 | JGI IMG/M metagenome (GOLD analysis project Ga0123355, IMG submission 89872) | Embiratermes neotenicus P1 segment gut microbial communities from Petit-Saut dam, French Guiana - Emb289 P1 | ecosystem: Host-associated > Arthropoda: Insects > Digestive system > Gut ... | reverse complement strand
TTAGAATCGAAATCCCTGTGCCTTGGTTTATACGGATTCCCACTGTGATTGCCGTTGGGGCTATTGTTGTGCTGGTATTCTCGTCCTACAGCCGGGCTGAGCGGGTGCTTAACCGTTTTAATATGAGCTTCTTTGATGCGGCGCTGCAAAGTTCTAACTATGAGGCCAACGGATTTGTTGGGGCCTTTACCATAAACCTGCTTAGCATGGGAGTAGAGCGCCCTGAGGATTATTCCCGTGCCACAATTGCAGCCCTACTTGATGGCTTTCCCCATACCCTTGCTACTGAGGACTATTTTGATGTAGTTGTGGTGTTAAGCGAGGGCTTCTTCGATGTCCGCATTCTGCCTGGGGTGTATTTTTCGCAAAATCCCTTGCCCAATTTTGATAAAATAACCGCGCGCGCCAATGCATACAGCGGCCTGGTGTATACCACTGCCCTCAATGGCGGCACAATAAGGCCGGAGTTTGACATCCTTACTGGCCTCACCACGGATTTTTTGCCAAGCGGGTCTATTCCCTACGAGTTCCTGCGTGGGGATATAGCTACTTATGTATCAAATTACCGGGACGCAGGCTACCGCACAATTGCTTTGCACCCATTTACCGAGCGGTTTTACATGCGGCATATCGCGTATCCCATGATGGGTTTTGATAAATTTCTGGGTTACGAATCATTGGTAGGGCGGTTTGACTTTGAGTACAACCAAAACTTTGTCACGGACATTTCATTTTTTTCTGCAATGGAGTACTACCTGGATGCTGCTTTAGTAGATGACACACCAATTTTTATGTTTGCCATAACTATGCAAAACCATCAGCCCTTCCCCACAATGGCCCCGGAGGATATACGTATTCAAGTTACATCAGATGACTTGTCCGAGGGTGTGCTTAACACAGTAACTACCTTTACCCATGGCCTAGCCGATGCCGACACCATGCTGGGGATGCTGGTAGACTATATAGACAACCGTGAAAGGCCCACAATTATGCTGTTCTTTGGTGACCACCTGCCAAACCTAGGCGGCCATCTGGCAGCATTTACTCAAACCGGGCTGATAGAGCCCGGTACGCTCCACACACCGGAGGCTAGAGCTATTATGTACACAACGCCCTTTATTATCTACTCCAATCGGGCACTTGCCCCTATCTTGCCAAATACCGGCAACCATATTTCCACTTACTACCTACTATCCATAATGGCCTACCAAACCAGGTTTCACCGTACACCATATATGAATCTGTTGCTGGATTATTTCAGGCAAATACCATTCCACAATGCAAGGCTAAACCGCCCAGAGACAAATATAAGCCGCAGCCTGGAAAGAACAAAGCGCTTGGTGACCTATGACAGGCTCATAGGCCGTGGGTATTCTGTGATTGATATGCTGCCATAATTTATCTTAAATACCTTAAACCTATGGCCCGCCGCGTCGGTGCTTCCTTGTTTCGCGACAAAAATCCTGCGCTTCTCACTCCGTTTTTCAGGTTCGCTGACTATAGAGTTTTGTTGCAACTCCCAGGAAAGAGAAAACAAAAAAACTGAGACCATGGTATAAATAAAGGGATTGAGCTCCCTTGTGGCGATTATTTTTCAATCGCCACAAGGGAGCTCAATCCCTTATGCTTTGCAAGTGCTATAGATTTTTATTTTATCTTTACTGAGAATCAAACTCTATTGAGTGCCCCGCGAAACACTATATCAGCATCAGCAAACATATCCCGAAACACAGATGCCACAGCCTGCTGCATTCTTTGCATTTCTGTAAGATTTGTTGCGTGAATCAATATATGCTTAGCCCCAAGCAAATCCTCTGGCTCGTGCGGAACAGGGTTCATCATGTTATCAGGGTCAGGCTCTATCCGCATAACAATATGAAACCCGTGTGTTGTTTGTACAAGGGGGCTTATTTCGCCAATTTCAAGGGCTAGGGTGGCTGCCTCAAACTCTTCTACCATTTGGTTTGCAACGAAAGTGTACCCATTTGGATGTGACACAATGCCGGGATCTTCGCTGTATGCAATCATAAGGCTGTCAAAATCCTCACCATCATGTAGCCTTTGTAATATCTCGTAGGCCCTAGCTTCAGCGGCTGGCATGAGATCTTCAGGCATGTGTTGCTCAAAATCGGCAAAAAGTGCCGGGTCATTGACTATTGCGTTAGTTACAGTGCTTATAATCTGGCTTGGTGGTAGATTGCTGTCAACAGAAATGCCGTTTCTACGTGCAAAATCTGCGTACAGCTTGCCTTCGGCTACTCTTCTAACAGCTTCTTCACGGACATCCCGTTCAAAGTCTTCGGCAAAAAGATTCCATTGCTGCCCCATTAATGTTGACTCTGCACCGGCCATTTGCCCTTGAACTTCAGAGCCGCGGATGCTTATGCCGTTTACCCGTGCCACAACATTGTCGCCGTAAAATCTTATCAGCCCAAATGTCAGAAGCACAATAGCTACCAAGGCTGCCGCGCCGCCTATCAATATCTGTTGTTTCCTTTTTTGTTCAAGCTCCTGTTGGGCGGCTCTCTTCACGCCGATTTTCTTGTTTTTGCTGTCTCTGCCTGGGTTGGTTTTGTTACGGTTGATTTGTCTTTTGCTCATTACAATCACCTTTCGTTTATATTTATGCCGCAATATTAAGCGGCATCATAATCTATACTAAGCCTTCTTGCTATGTCCTTGCTGCTTTCACCTTGTTCTTGATCATCATAAACCACATAGAGCCGGAAAGAAATACCGACGAATAAGCACCAAACAACAGCCCAACCAAAATGGGCAGCGTAAAGTCCCTAATGGCCGCGACACCTATTATATACAGCACCAGCACTGCAATAAAGGATGTAAAAGTAGAAATAATCGTGCGCCTAAGGGTCTGGGTTATGCTGGAGTTTATAAGAAGTGCAGGGCCAACCTTGGGCATACGCACCCGGTTTTCCCGCATACGGTCAAAGATGATAATCGTCGCGTTAATCGAATATCCAAGAGTAGTAAGCATTACCGCGATAAATGCATAGTTAAGCGGTATCCGAAGAATAGCGTACAAGCAAAGTACAACCAGAGCATCATGGATTTGGGCCAATACTGCGCTGCCACCAGTACGCCAATCTCTGAAGCGGATAGATATATACAGCAGCATCCCAAGAGAGGCCACGCCCATTGCCATAATGGCCGAACGCTGCATTGCGGCACTTACCGCCGGACTTACGTCTGTATAGGAAAATGCCTCCGGGCCAATTTTATAGTGCCCAGTGATAGCGTCAATAAGGGCCACACGGGTTTCCATATCCAGCTGGGGTATGCGTATCATTACAGCGTCTTCGTTCAGCACTTGCTGGATTTGCGGGGCAGCAATGCCTGTTACATCCCGCACAATGGCCTCGATATCGGCGTTTTCGAAAGGCTGGCCTATTTCTATAAAGAAGGATGTGCCACCGGAAAACTCAACATCCAGGTTGAACCAGCCATCGCCCCTTACTGCATTGAATAGCATAAAGGCCAGCCCTAATGCTATAACAAAGGCAGAGAACGCAAAGTATATCTTGCGGCGCTCTATTATGGGCTGTGCAGGCGGATTTTCGGATTTGAATACATCTATTATGGATAGCTTTTTATCTTCACTTGCATCAGCCTGTTTATTATTAGCATCTGTAGCGGCCTGTTTTGAGCTTTCATCTGATGAAGCTTGCTTGACGCTTTTATCTGAAAGGACTTGTTTTTGGCCTGCCTCGTCTGTTTCACTTTTGACAAAAGCGTTTTTCTTAGATGGCAGAACATGGGCTGACTTTACGACACCCAAGTCAATAAGGCATACGGTGATTATCCGGGTCACAAACAAGCATGTAAACATGGACACCAAGATACCGATAATAAGCATCTGGGCAAAGCCCATAATCGGCCCTGTGCCAAGCCAAAACAGCACACCGCCGGCAATAAGGGTAGTGACATTGCTGTCCAAGATAGCTGGCCAGGCTCGTCTGTAGCCGGTACGTATTGCTCCTCTAAGGGACTTGCCGGCAGCAACCTCTTCACGTATCCGCTCAAAGATAACAATATTAGCATCCACAGCCATCCCAATAGATAGGATTATACCTGCAATGCCGGGCAAGCTAAGGGTTACACCAAACCCGCTAATCATCACCATAACAAGGGCTACATATATAAGAAGGGCCAAGTTGGCACACAGCCCCATTGTGCGGTATATCAAGCCCATAAACAACAGTACCAGCGCTAGGCCTATGATGCCGGCGATAATGCTTGTACGTAGTGCTTCAGCACCAAGCCTTGCACCAATTTGATTCTCACTTTGCACAGTAAGGCCAAATGGAAGGGAGCCAGAGCGGATTTGCGATGCCAGCAGGTCTGCGGTTTCCCGGCTAAAACTGCCCTCAATTACAGCAGCGCCATCGGTTATAACTACGCCCACATTGGGTGCGCTTATTAGTTCGTCATCCATAAATATCATAAGCTGCCGGCCTTGGTTGGCACGGGTTGCTTCTGCAAAGAGCTGTGTGCCGTGGGGTGTAAACTGCAAAGAGACAACCATTTCAGGCGCGCCGCCTTGATGCCTTTGGATAAACTCGCTTCGGGCATTGGCCACATCCGCGCCGGTCAGTAAAATATTGCCATCCACGTCTTGGAAGGTCAAAAGCGCCGTCTGGCCTATTTCTGCTACAACGGCGGTAGAATCCTCTACCCCAGGTATATCTACCCTGATTTGCCTGCTGCCTTCCAGTACAGATGTGGCTTCCAAGTAGCCGCGGCGGTCTAGGCGTCCTCGCAGCATGTTGTTGGCGGCATTCATATCTTCCAGGCTGGGGTTGGGGATGTCAGCTTCGTACAGGATGCTTACACCGCCCATGAGATCCAAGCCCTGCCTTACATTGCCTACGCTTAGGTGCTGGTTTTGCCCTATACCAAAGGCTAGCAATAGGTATAAGCCTATAGTACATAGGATAATCAGCGGAAATACTATCTTGCTGTTGAACTTCATTAAGATTGTTCCTCCTTGGTTTGCTTATCTTTTGTATTAATCGGAGGACATTGTACAACTAAATAGTGCTCTTCACAATACGGCTTATTTTTTGATGGCTTATAATGTATTATTTCGCGCAAGAAATGACAGGCTAGAGTAGAATCGCATATGATATGATTTTTGCAAGGAGGGATAGACAATTGGATTGGATTACTATTATACGTGACGCAGTTATGTATATTGAAAAAAACTTGCCTAAAGAAGTAGACAGCGATTCGGTCGCGGCGAATCAATTTATTTCAAGTTTTCATCTGCAGCGCGTGTTCAGCATATTTACCGGCATGTCCATAAGCAGTTATATTCGTTATAGGAGGCTATCGCTGGCCGGACAAGAGCTGGCGACCGCTGGTATCAGGGTAATTGATGCAGCGTTAAAAATTTGTAGTTCCTCAAATTAATCCGGTATTTTTCAAAGAGAAAAGGAGTGGCACATGGCAAATTATTTTGGTGCATTGTTTAATGTAAGCAATACCATGGAAGCCGTAGAACTTTATGAAAAGGCCTTTGACGCCAAATTTCATGGCGGCGAAATACCTGCTGATGAATTTGTCGCTAACCCAATAGCCGATATTGAAATCCATAGTACTCGGTTTATTTTACACCCCGGTGAATCAACCGGAGACAATGTAGAGATTGCCATCGGGTTTGAATCAGAAGGAAGTTTACGTAAAGCATATTACCTGCTTATACAAGAAGCAGGGGATTATGGTATATATACCAGCGCCCATTCTTCCCAACTATTTGCTGTTGTATGGTGTACTTTAAATTATGAATCAAAAACTGATTTACTTAAATCATACGGCCTGCTAATACAGGAGGCTAAGGAATATTATATAAGCACGGAAGCTCACTGGACAACTTTGCATACAACAGTAATTGATAAATATGGTATACGTTGGAGACTGCTGCCAATTGACAACGATGAGGTGAGTGAGGAGCAGCGTAATAAACATCTTCCTTCTCCTTACAATGAAATGGAGTATGTGCGTGAAAAATAAAGGTTATTATAGATTATTCCTTATAATACGCTATGCCTAGCTGGGTACGGTTGGTCACTTGCAGCTTCTCCATAATCACCACGATATTGTTGCGTACCGTGCCTTCGCTTAGAAATAGGGTGGTTGCTATTTCTTTATTGGACATACCCTGGGCAACCAACCGGGCTATATCACGCTCTCTGGGGGTTAGATTGTCCAGAGCTGGATTTTCAGTTTTGGTCAGCTTTTGAAGAACCTCTGCCCCTAATATCCCTACACCGGCCATTAGTACCCGCAGCTTGCCAGCTATGTCGGATATTTTATCGGTTTTGACTAGATATCCATCTGCCCCTGCTGCTAAGGCTTGCTGGATGTTGGGCCGGTCGTCGAAGGTTGTTAGCATCATAATTTTTACGTCAGGGTGGTTTTTCTTGATAAGGCGGGTGGCGGCTATGCCGTCTACGCCTGGCATGTTTATATCCATCAGGATAACGTCAGGCTCAGTGGTTTTGCATATGTCTGCTGCCTCAGCGCCATCTTTTGCTGAACCTATTATTGTTATGTCGGCCTCGCGCTTTAGGCTTATTTCTAGGCTTTTTCTGATTAATTGGTCATCGTCTACTATCAGCAGTTTCATGATTGCCTCACCCACATCGCAGGTCGGATATAAATACCATAATTGTCTACGTGAACGCCATGCACACATATTTCGCCTGTGTGGCCAACATAAGCTGCATTGCGAGAGCGCATTCCAGGAGAGCGAAGCCACCATGCTTGAAAATGCGAACCTACTTGGTACTTGTCATAATTTTCGTTAATAAGAGCAAGTCTGGCATTATTGTATTCATCATCTATGCAGATACTACTGTTAGGATTTTTGTTCTTCAATTGACCACTGTCCCCAAAATACGTTACAACTTCATCAAGGCTTAACAGAAAAACCTTGTCAACAGTACTGTTTCCGCCATTTGTGCCAAACCAAGGGTTATCCTTGTTGATTATGGATGTTTTTACGATGCGGTCTCTCTCGGCCTGGCTAAAGAATATATTAAGAAAATCGTTGTTTAAGTATTTGCGTAGGGTGCAGTCAGACCATGTAACTCCAAACCAGCGTGCAGATTTTTCGTGGTATTTTCCGTTAACAAAATTTTTACATAACAAAAAAATCTGCCCATCTCTTCTGTCCAACACACGCCAGTCAAACTTGCCAAAAGAGAGTATGTCACCATTTGCTAATTGCTTCATTACAAAGCCCCCTTATTTTATTTATTTTTTAATGGAATAACACAGATTACCTGGAATTTCGTGCCGGCGTCAATAGCCAGGCTGCCTCCTATGGATGCAGCCCTGTACCGCAGATTTCTTAGGCCATGGCCTATTGTATATTTATGCGATGAGGCCTCGTTTTCCACGCTTAGGCGCACTATGTGAGGGGTTGTATCTAGCTCTACATTTATGCTTGTAGCCCTTGCGTGGCGGCTGGCGTTGGTTAGTGTCTCGCTTAGGCAGGCTTCCAGCACCCCCCATACGTGAACTGGCACGTGATTTGTGTCGCCAAACACTTTAAAGTCTACCTCTGCGGTAGTGAAGCGGTCACAGATTCCGTGCAAAACCTCTACTCCTAGGGCCGTTACCGGGGCCAAGTTGTGTACCGCTTCTCGTATTTTGTTTGCGCCTTTTTCCAGGCGGTCAAGTGCGGCGTCATATAGTTCTAGAGAGTCTGGGTCGGCGGCGTCTAGGCCTACTCTTGCGGTTTGCAATGACATATATGCGGCTACTATTTCATGGCCTGCATTGTCGTGGATTTCCCTGGCAATGCGGGCTCTTTCACTTACTGCGGTCATGCGCTCTATCTGGGCTGTAGCTGTGTACAGGTCATTTTGCAGGCGCTCCAGTTCATAATACCGCCCGGCAGATATATCCCGCTGTTTTAGGCCTTGCATACGCTCCTTTTCCCATTGGCTAAGAAAAAACCCCACCACTGCGCACAGCGCCGCGATGCCTAAGGCATATAAATCGCCGTACAAGGCCACCAGTGCCACCGCCGCCCAATATCTGCGGTAAGACATAGCCGAAAACAATGGCAGCGCCAATGCCACAGGCATAAAAATCGCGCATACAGCAACATCTGCAACAATAGTCAGCTCAAGCTGAGGCGTCCGCCAGCGCAGCAATGCCATACACACCATAAAAAGTATAACAAAAAAGCCTACTGTGTCGCCGACAATAAACCAGCGAGCCGCCAATAGGCTAAACCCTGCAATCTTGCAGCATATGAAGCTAAGCTTTGGATGGGTGAGTTCCGTCATAGTGTTCTCCTATAGTTAGGAATGTTGTGTTCTCCTGAAAAGAAGGACGGAGCTACTTCTGTGCCGGATGCAATCTGTATCTTATATAATCCGCCGCTTCCCACCGTATAACAGGTACGCTACCGTAAACAAAAACATCGCCAGCATCCCAAGCCAAAACTGGCTGCTCATTCCGTATTCTATCAGGCCTTCCAGTGCCCTGGCAGCCCAATGGGCTGGGAATATTGCACCAATAAGCCGTAGTGGGTTGGGCAGCATGGACATTGGAATCATCAGGCCCCCAATGGTTGCCGCCGCCGTAATAAGAACCGAAAGGGCGGCATAACTGGTTTCTTTGTCCTTAAACAGGCAACTCCAGGCAAAGGATAACCCGATAGATGACGCCGCAAGGAAAATATAGCATATTGCAACCCCGGCAGCAAAGCTAAAGCTCCAGCTATGAAGTGCAAGCCCAGAAATCCCGATTATCAAGGACAAAACAGTCATGGGTATCATGGCAGACAAAAAATTTTGCACAAGGTAGCTTCTCATGGTAACCGGCCCGGCCAGTATGCGGATAATCGTGCCGTCCATTTTGTCTTGCTGGATGCTGCGGGCCATAAAAAATCCGCCAAAAATCATCATAAGTGCTACCAGAAACAGCAGCCGGTTTATCCCACCAGCCATAAAGCCAAAGCCCATATCTGGATTAAGGATAATCAGAAGAAGGGGCATAATACAGTTGAGAACCAAAGACACCGGGCTCTTAAACCCACGGAAAAACGCGTATTTAAATACTGTCAAAACGACCGCCTCCTTGCCACAACAACCACAGCTATAGCCGCAACCAGAACATATAAACCAAGGAGGCCTAGGTTCATAGCTACACCACCAGTGTTGCGGGTAATTATGCCGCCAACAAGGTCGCCAAAGATATTGTCGACCATAATATTCATGGCAATGGCATTAGGGGCGGCTCGCTGGAAGATGAAATTGCCCACACTGCCCAGATTAATCGTGCCAAACATATCGCCGGAAAGCAAGTGGGTTCCCCATACAATCCCCTGCAAAATAGCCTCTGCCGTGCCCTTTTTAGGAACAAGTAAGAATAGCAGCATCCCAAGCAGCTGTGCAAAAAGCGTAAAAATAAACATCGTTGCCGCAAACAGCCACATGTTAGGAATATAGGTGTCAAAGATAATAACACTGGACAAAAAAATGAGTGCACTGGTAATAAGCGAGAAAAACATACTTACAGCCATATTGGAAAAGACAAATTTGCTTAAGGATACAGGTGTTGCGAGCATACGCCAGCGCTGCGGAGTTTTAAAATCTTCAAATAGCAAGTCATACGCAATCCCTGCACCAAAAAACGCAAACATTATCATGATAAGCCCAGTAATAAAGGTGGTTTGCATACTGGTAATGTTGGCAATTTCGTCCGGGGCATTTATGTTTATTACCATGATGGCGTTGTTGACGATAACTATACCCACTGGTAAAAGCACAAATATAATCAGGTTTACGGGGTGTGTACATACGCGCTTAAAATAGTGTTTAAGTGTAGTCATAATTAATCATCCCCTCCGTCACGAAGGCTGCGCCCTGTAAGTGTCAGGAACACATCTTCTAAGTTGGCCTTATCTGCAGAAATATTGCCGATGCCGCCGTGGCGCATTGCTATCTCCATGATACGGTTAAGATTGCCGCTGTCTGCGCCGGATACGATTACATAGTTGCTACCATTGACGGTTACGTTTTTCACACCGGATATTGCACGGATTTCTTCAGTAAGGGCCTCAGACGGGGATAGGGCAACCATGCGGATGGTGTCTTCGTGCTGGATACGGCCTACCAGCTCATCAATGCTGCCTTCTGCTATAACCCGTCCGGTGTCTACTATGGCTATGCGGTTGCAGATGGCCTGCACTTCTTCCATATAATGAGATGTATAGATAATAGTTGTGCCTTCCTCAGCAATCTTCTTAACCGACTCGAGGATATGATTACGGGATTGGGGATCAATGCCTACAGTTGGTTCGTCCATTATCAGAAGCTTTGGCCTGTGTACCAATGCACAGCCAATGTTTAGTCGCCGCTGCATCCCGCCAGAGAATTTTTTTGGCCTTCTTTTTGCGTGTTCTGTAAGGCCAACAAAGGCGAGTACACGGTCTACATTGCTTTCCAGCTCTGCCCCTCGCAGGCCGTACAAGCTGCCAAAGTACCGTAGGTTTTCCCGGGCAGATAAGTCGCTGAAAACGGTGATTTCCTGGGTTACCAGGCCCATCTTCTTTTTAATGCTGGTGTTGTTCACATGTTGCTTTTCTCCAAAGACTTCAATATCACCAGAGTCTGCGGCCACCAGCCCTGTTAGGGTGCGGATTGCAGTGGTTTTGCCTGCACCGTTAGGGCCAAGCAGGCCTAGTACTTCGCCTTCGGCGATATTTAGATCCAGATGGTCTAGGGCCATTGTGTCCCCGTATCTTTTTACTACTTTTTTCATTGTTGCTAGCATTTTGTGACCTCCTTTAAAATGGGGCGCTGCCCCAAACCCCGCCGCTCAGCGGTAAATGAATCACCGCTATGCTTCCTTCGGGTCGGGCTATGCCCTCCTTTATGTTGTGATGCCGCTGCGTGTCAGTTTTACATGATATCAGTATGCTATCATATGGTTTGTTGTATGCCTGGTGGCTGCGGCGGTTTTGTTTTCTGATGTGATTATAGTTTTTGATGATAGGTTGAGGTAGTTACATTTGTCACGGATGACATTTGTCATGGTGTGGTGAAATTTGCATTGCGAATACGAAAGGGGGCCGCGCGGGCGGGCATGAGCTCGTTTTTGCGCTCGGTTCCGGCTGATGTCAGGAAGCCTCAGGCTTGGGAAAATGCCATTTTTTACGGGTTATCACCCGCAAAAATGGCGTTTTCCCAAGCCTGAGTCTACCTGACGCCTCCACAGACGCGCTAAAACGAGCTCATGCCCGCCCGCGCTGCGCTTTCGCTTGCTAGTGGAAGGTGAAAACCTTAGCAGCCTTGTGCACATGCAAGTGCCGGTGAATATTGATGGGTTTGATGTTGTTTTGCTTTTGATAAACCTTTGTTGGCCTTGTAGATTAGCGGGCTGCATGTGCGGTTAGGAGCTAGTTGTACGCTGATAGACAATCTTCTATATAGTACAGCATATAAAACAAACTAAGTCTTTATATCCTTACCTAGCAATCGTTGCGGCAGCAAGGGAGAGTGGTTTGCCTTTCAACCCTGTTGCGGAGGCGTTAAATAGACTCAGGCGCTAGGGAAAACGCCGTTTCTGCGGGTGATAACCCGTGAGAAACGGCATTTTCCCAAGCCTGAGGCTGTTTAACATCAGCCGTAGCTTGGGTTGAAAGGCAAACCACCCTCCCTTGCGGGGTCTTTGCGAAAACATTGAAAACCCTTCACTTCTGTGTTATTTTTAAGGCAACGGAAAAAAATAACCAGGTGATGATAATATGACAAAAATCCTAGTAGTAGACGATGACAGGCACATAGCAGAGCTTATTTCCCTATACCTGCAAAAGGAAGGTTTTGAAACAAGGGAAGTCTATAACGGGCGCGAGGCAGTGGAAGTTTTCCCCGCATACGCGCCTTTTTTGGTGCTTTTAGACTTGATGCTTCCAGGGATGGATGGATACAAAGTTTGCGAAGAAATCCGCAAAACAAGCACCGTGCCCATAATCATGCTAACCGCAAAGGGGGAAACCTTTGATAAAGTGCGTGGCCTGGAGCTTGGGGCAGATGACTATATAGTAAAGCCATTTGATCCAAGCGAGCTTGTGGCAAGGGTAAAGGCTGTGCTGCGCCGCTACGAAAAACCTGACAACAGCCAGACAATAGATTTGCCTAACTTTCATATAGATCCGGTGAAACATGTCGCTTTATATCATGGTCAGGAGCTTGGATTACCTCCCAAGGAATTCGAGTTATTGTACTATCTAGCCAGCAACCCAGGGCGTTCTTTTAGCAGGGATGAGTTGCTGCTGGAATGCTGGGGCTATGATTTCCCAGGGGATACACGTACTGTGGATGTCCACATTATGCGTATACGGGAGAAGTTGAACAAAGACGATAACTGGACCATCAAAACCGTGTGGGGAATAGGGTATAAGTTGGAAGTGCAAGCATAGAGAAGCGGAGGTTGCAATGAATATCCGAGAACAAGCAGAGTATATGGAATTGCAAAACTTAAGCCCCTATGCATCCAAAAGCGCTGAATCAAAGGGCCGCAAGCGCCCGATGGTAAAGTGCGATATCCGTACAGAGTTTCAGAAGGATAGGGATAGGATTACTCACTCGAAGGCCTTCCGTCGGCTGATGCACAAGACCCAGGTATTTATCTCTCCTGAGGGGGATCACTATCGTACCCGGCTGACACATACATTGGAGGTTGCTCAAATTGCCCGTACAGTTGCCCGAGCCCTTAATTTAAACGAGGATTTGACAGAGGCTATTGCCCTAGGTCATGATCTGGGCCACACCCCTTTCGGGCATACCGGAGAAGATGCCCTTGACAGCCTTGTACCTGGAGGTTTTAGGCACAATATCCAAAGCGTGCGGGTAGTTGAAAAGCTGGAAAACAATGGTGACGGCATAAACCTGACATTTGAAGTGCTGGACGGCATACTTAATCACCGAACCGAATGCACTCCAGCTACATTGGAAGGCAGGGTTGTACAAATTTCAGATAAAATCGCATACATGGTGCATGATATTGACGATGCAATACGGGCAAAGCTTATCGTACCGGAGGATATCCCCAGTCATATAAGAGAAGTTATTGGCTCAACCAGTGCAGCGCGTATAGATTTACTGGTGCGCAGCATGGTGTCAGAAAGCCAGGATAAAAGCGATGTTGCACTGCCGCCAGGTCTGGCTCAGACATTGAGAGAGCTACGCAGCTACTTATTTGAAAATGTATATGTAAATCAGTTGCACCAGAAGGAACGTGGTAAAATCCAAGGCATGTTGAAGCTATTGTATGGGCATTACATATCCAACCCGGAAGAACTGCCGGAGGATATCATGGCCAGGGTGCAATCTGGACAAAGCGATATAATGCGAGCTGCAGCTGATAATATTGCAGGTATGACAGACCGCTTTGCTATGAAACGATTTGAAGAGATTTTTATGCCTGCAGGATGGAGTCATTAGGAGCTGCCGCATGTAAAGTCTTTGCTGATATACAGATTATCTATATGAATAGCCCCAGAAGCGGACAAGGAGGACTATATGAATTTTTTTGATGTGTTAGAGAAGCGCTACTCCCATAAAGAGGTATTCTTACCCGACCTGGTTCCTCTAACTGACCTTGAGAAAATTGCCAGGGCAGGTTGTGCTGCCCCTTCCGGCAACAATCGTCAAACGGTAAGGCTTATTATTCTGCCAGATAGGGAGGCTATTGATCCCTTGAGTCAGCTTGTACAACATGCCGGTCTGGCCACAACCCCAGCCGCCATTGCGCTTTTTACCGATACAACATTGACTCCTGAAGGACATATGAGTTTTGACAAGGAAGACTACTCTGCTGCGATGGAAAATATCCTCCTAGCCGCAACGGCTTTGGGATATAGTAGCCTATGGCTGGATCATCCGTATTTTGACCCCGAAAGGGAAGCAGCCGCGAAGAAGCTGCTAAACATCCCTGAAGCTTGCCGGCTATGGGCAACAATACCAATTGGCAAGCCAAAGGGGCCGGGTTCCCGCAGGGAGAAGCTACCTTTTGAAGAACGGGTATTCTATGGGCGGTATGGTCAGTAGAGTACTTTTTAGCATAGCGAAATAGGGGCCGGTGTCCCAAGCTATGTCATGCAATGAGACAGCTTTGTCTTTTTTGATAAAGGCGATTTTAGGGGGTAAATATTGAAAACCACTAGAACCCATCTTTTGTACTACTTTTCAAAGAAATGGCTGCGATATGTGGTTGGCCTGGTTTTAGTTTTCCTGGCGACATATTTCACAGCATCAATCCCACGCCTTTTGGGCGTGGCAATAGATCATTTGCGCTACTCAAGCCCCAAAAATGTAATTTTATCGGCTGCGGGCAGTATTGCGTTTGCCGCCTTCATGGCCTTTGCCCTGCGCTTTATCTGGAGATTTCTGATATTTGGTTTCACTCGCGGGGCGGAAACCTATGTCCGGGCCAGATTATTCGAGCACCTGGAAACTCTTTCTTCTGATTTCTATATCAAGTTCAACACAGGGGATATAATTACCCGGTCAATCTCAGACTTGCTGGCCATACGGCGCATGTTTGGCTTTGGCTTTGTGGCGGTAATTGATGCCGTAACAATCTTTATTGTGGCTGGGGTCAGCATGTTTGCGTCTGCCGGGGTGGCGATGTCTTTGGTTGCACTGCTTCCGGCTCCATTTTTGATTGTATTTATAGCAATGATTCGAAAAAAGCTCCGTTTCCGCCAATACGAGATAAGGGAAGCAACATCAGACCTTGCCTCCAAAGTCCAGGAAAATATAACAGGCATTCGGGTAATTAAGACATATGCCCAGGAGGACAGCGAGACAAAAAATTTTGAAGACCTAAGTCTGGTGCGCTGGGACAAGGAAATGCGAATGGCCCGCCTTGCTGCCTCTATTTCTCCACTTATACAGATTGCCTTTGCGTTGGTTTTTGCTGTCTTTGTTATTTTGGGTGGCCGGATGGTGGCACAGGGCACAATGAGTATAGGTGATTTTACCGCTTTCAACGGATATATTTTGCTGATAAGTATACCTGTAGGTCACATAGGGCGCGTAACAGAAATATGGCAAACCGGGTTAAGCTCCATAGAGCGCATAGACGAGCTTTTTAAGAGCATTCCTTCTGTTACCGATGACTTTGCCGAAGAAGACACCTTTGTAAGCCAAGGCCGTATTGAGTTTACGAAGCTTAAGTTTTCTTATCCTGCATCGTCCATAAATTTCAAGGCGGACTTTGATGCAAAGCGCCATGTGGTTTTGAATGACATATCTTTTATAGTACACCCAGGGGAGACTTTGGCCATTACCGGCCCGGTGGGCTCAGGTAAAACAACCCTAGCTTCTATATTGCTACGGCAATGGGACATTCCTCAGGGCATGATTACTATTGACTTCCATGATATCAACAGCTTGCCAGTAAAAAACCTTCGAGGGGCCATTGGTTACGTACCTCAAGACAATTTCCTGTTTTCTGAGACCATAATGGACAATATCCGGTTCTATGACGACACAATCACAGATGAGGACGTATACGCTGCGGCAAAGGCCGTATCCATCCATGACAATATAATGAGCTTCCCCGACCAATATAAAACCGTAGTAGGGGAGCGAGGCATGACCCTATCTGGTGGGCAAAAGCAGCGGATTTCTATTGCCCGGGCCTTGGTGCGTAAGCCAAAGATTTTAATATTAGACGACTGTCTGTCTGCTGTGGATGCGGAAACAGAACATGCAATCATCAGCGGCCTGTGGAAATACATGCGCAACACAACAGGGATAATAATCACCCACAGGGTAGCGGCGGCCTCCCTTGCTGATAGGATTATGGTGCTTAACGAGAATGGCCGCATATCAGAAATGGGTACGTATGATGAGCTGATTCGCTTGCAAGGGGATTTCTATAACCTGGTAAAGCTGCAAACCAGTGATAGCATTGAGGAGGTAACGCCATGAACGAAAAAATGAGCGAGTACATCCAAAAGAAACATCGCGGCACAACCCTTAGGCTGGTAAAGTATTTTGGAGTTAACAAAACCAAGACCTTCTGGTCTCTTGTGCTGGCGGTGATACTCAATGTCGCCACTATAATACAGCCTTTGATTATCATGGTTATTATCGACAACCATCTGGTGGTGGGCATATACGATACCCTTATTCTTGTGGGCCTTGGTGCGCTATTTCTTGTGGTGGCGATTATTGCCAACGGTACAGGCTATGGCCAAACCTTGGTACTGCGCTCCTTAGGTCAGGAGATTTTGCATAAAATCCGCACAGATTTGTTTCGCCATATCCAGACAATGAACATGACCTTCTTTGACAACAACTCCAGCGGCCGCATCTTGACTCGGGTCACCAGTGATGTTGAGTCTCTTTCGGAGCTGTATGCCAATATTTTTATCATGATTATCCGGGAATCTTTGCTGATTGTGGGCATGATTGTTGTAATGTTTGCCCTTGACCCGATTATCGCGCTGTGGTGTCTTATTTCTGTGCCAATAGTGCTGGTACTGACTCTTGTGTACCGCATTTTGGCCCGGCGCACATTCATAAAAATGAAGGCCTTGCTTTCGCAAATAAACGGATACCTAGCCGAAAACATCATCGGGATGAAAATCATTCAGATATTTAACAGGGAAGATATCAAGTTCAAGGACTTTGAAGAAATGAACCAGGGCTACTACAAGCTTGGCATGATTGAGGTATTGCTAAATGGTCTGTCGCACCCCTTTGTCACTATGATATCTAACCTGATGGTGGCGATACTGATTGCTGCTTTCCATGGCATGGTAACCGAGGGGTACTTGTATATTGGGGTACTGTTTGCATTTACTTCCTATGTACGGCAGCTTTTCCAGCCCATTGCCGCCCTTTCTGACCAGCTTACTACAGCCCAGTCCGCATTAATCTCCGCAGACCGCATCTTTGACATTATGGATAATCATGATGATGTAGAGGATTTGAGGGTAGGGGAGGAATTGACGGAAATCAAGGGTTCAATCGAATTCCAGAATGTATGGTTTGCATACAACGGCGAAGACTGGGTGCTGAAAGATATCAGCTTCAAGATAGAGCCGGGGATGCATACTGCCTTTGTAGGCTCTACCGGCTGCGGAAAAACCACGATTATGAGCTTAATCTCCCGCTACTACGAAATAAAAAAAGGCCGGATATTGATAGACGGGATAGACTCGAAAGAGATAAACCTACACAGCCTGCGGCGCAATATTGCGGTGGTTATGCAGGATGTATTACTCTTTACCGGTGATATCCGCTATAATATCCGGCTTGGAAACACTAAACTAAAAAACAAAGATATAGCCGAGGCCGCCAAGATTGCCAACTGTCATGATGTAATCATATCTCTACAAGACGGATACCTGCACAAGGTTGCCGAGCGCGGGTCTGACCTATCCCTTGGGCAGCGGCAGCTTATTTCCTTTGCACGGGCGGTGGCGGTTAAGCCTGCGCTTCTTATCTTGGATGAGGCTACGGCCAATATCGATTCTGATACCGAAAAGGCCCTACAGTCTGGTCTGGAAAACTATGCACGTGATAAGACATTGCTTGTGATAGCACATAGGATTTCTACAATTGTTGGCTCGGACATGATTTTTGTCCTCGATAAGGGAGAAATTGTGGAGCGGGGTAATCATGAGACATTGCTTCAAAATGAGGATGGGATATATCGGAAGCTGCATTCGCTTTCTCAGGGGTAAGTGAGTCTCATTTTAGCTTGCAGCTCTTTGACGCTTTCTGGCGATATATCTCCCTCCATTGGTCCAAAAGCCGCCGTGTTAAGCGCGGCTGCGGCAGAGGCTTGCTTTGCAGTGTCATGCAAAGGCAGCCCGTCAACCAGCCCACAAAGGAATGCTGCATCAAAGCAATCTCCCGCGCCGGTTGGGTCTACCGGGGTTATAGGATATACCCCCAGTGAGATATCTTGGTCGCGGGTAAATACCCGGCAGCCTTTGTGCCCTAGTTTTACTGCAATAATCTCAAGATTAGGGTTCTCAAACAGGACTGCTGCCGCTGTCTCCATATCAGATGCGCCGGAAATGGCCAGCAGCTCTGCATGGCCGGGCAGCAATACAGAGCATTTGGCCATAATAGGCGCTACTAGGTCGGCAAGGCTTCGCTTGCCCAATAGCTCTGGTCGGATATTTGGGTCAAAGCTGATGCGTGCACCAAGATTATGGAACATGTTGGCCGCTTTGTATATCTCCTCGCACAGGTTCTCGGCTGCCATCATAGAGCAGCCCATGACATGAAAATAGGCGGGGGGAGGGGATGAGATTGGGTTATTGTCATGTACTAGGCAGCGTGCCTGGGCCGCTGGAGTATTGCCTATATGAAAAATAAAGTTTCTTTCGCCTGCGGAATCATAGGCGACAAAGGCCACGGCTGTTGAGCCATTGTCCGCACATGCTACCAGCCGTGTGTCAACACCGTTTTTATTGAGGCGAGACAAGCAGCATCTGCCGAAGTCGTCATTCCCAACACTGCCGATTATCCCGGCTTGATGACCAAGCCGGGATACAGTATCAATAAAAATTGCAGGAGCCCCAGAGGGATACGGTCCAAGAAAAGTACCGGTCGCATCTAGGGGCATATCCGGCCCTGGGCGCATGATTTCTACCAAAATCTCGCCCATTGTCCATATTTTCATCCGTCTATCATCACCTTTATGGCTGCGCGTATTCTTATGCATCTATCAAAACCTTTATTGCTGTGTCTGGGTTGTTTTGGATGTAGGCAAATGCCTCTGCCATGGCGGCCAGGGGGAAGTGTGCGCTCATCAGGGGCTCTAGTATGATTGTGCCTTCACTTACATATTCAATGGCCTTTAGCCAGTCTTCTTTTATATACATCAGTGTGCCAATAAGGCTTAGCTCCTTATCTTGAACCAGGCCCATATCTACTGTTGACATGTCCTCGAAAACCCCGGCTACTACTATATCAGTGCCTTTGCGGGCTATGTTTATTGCTTGCTGAATTGTATTTGCGATGCCCACGCATTCGATTATTACATCTGCGCCATCAGGGCCCCAGATTTTTTCTATTTCTGTAGCTAGGTCTGTGGTTGATACGTTTACTGCATGGTCTATTCTACAGCGTTTTGCCAGGGCCAGGCGGGGCTCGCTTAAGTCGGTTATGAGTACTGACTCTGCGCCCATGGCTTTGGCGGCTTGTGCAGTTAGGTTGCCTATTGTGCCTGCGCCTTGGACTATCACCCGCTTGCCATAGACGCCGCCTGCCCGGTTACACGCGTGTATGCCTACTGCAATGGGCTCCAGCATTGCGCCCTGGTCAAAAGTCATAGCTACAGGCAGCTTAAGTATCAGTTTTGCGTCAACAGCCAGCAGCTCCTGTGCCGAGCCGGGGACTTGACAGCCGATTACTTTAAGTTTTGTACAGATATTATAACGCCCGGCTTTGCAATTGCGGCATTCCATGCAAAAAAGCTGTGGCATTACAGTTACCTTATCACCTACGGCCAGGCCGGTAACACCTTCGCCAAGCTCTGCAATTGTGCCAGAAAACTCATGGCCTGGTACAACAGGAAGGGGCACAAAGGGATGCTTGTCGTGATAAGCATGGATGTCCGAGCCGCAGATACCTGTGCGGATTATTTTTATTACAGCTTGCCCTGGGGCGGCTTTTGGAGGCGGGACGTCTCCTTGTGTAATGGTTTTCGGGCCGGAAAGGGTCATTTGTAGCATGGGGTTCCTCCTTATGTTTTGGGTTATTATATTGTTTATTGATTTTGGCGATTATATCATGGATGTCTGCATTATTGTTATTCTCATTGGATTTTCTGATATACTTGCCAAAAGTGAGGAAGTGTGAAAACTAAAATTTTTACACTTGGATTGCGCCCTAAATGGGAGCGCAAGAGCTTTCGCTTGGGATATGGAGGCAATATGAAAAAAACGAAATCTGAAATTGCCCGGCTAATTGGGGTTATTGTCACAATAATAATTGGTGTGATTCATATAATCCATGCACTGACCCTGGATAGAATCATACAGTACAAGGAAATCCCATTTTACTCACCTAGATGGCCCAGGCATTTGGATGGCTACCGCATTGCCTTTGTCACGGATACACATAGCATATCCAATGCACGGCTTCAGGCAGTTGTGGATGAGCTTAACATCCGTGATATAGACTTGCTGCTCCTTGGCGGGGATTTTTGGACCCACTATGAAAGGTCGCTCGCGGTTTTGGCCAATACCAAAACCACAGATGGGATATTTGGTGTTGAGGGCAACCACGATTGTCATGTGCGGCTGTTTGCTTCCATGGAGCGGCATGGGATGACACCCCTTTCCAATAACGGCGTGCGTGTCCGTGGTGGTTTTTTTCTTGCCGGGGTAGAGGATTTGTGGAACCATAACTCCTGTGTTGCTACAGCCACAGAAGGAGCTGGTGATGATTTTGTGCTACTAATTTCCCATAACCCCGATGTCACAATGAGGCAAGATACCTCTGGTGTGGATCTTACACTAAGCGGCCATACCCATGCCGGGCAGATAAGGTTTTTTGGGCTATGGGCGCCGTATTTCACAATTAGCAGGGCAATAACAAATTACAGACATAGATTCATGTCTGGCTGGGCTGTGTCGCGTGATGGTACGCCTGTGTATGTAAGCAATGGGACAGGAACCTATGTGCCTAGGGTTTTTGCGCGGCCTCAGGTAATAATCTTTAGTATGTATTCTAAGGGATGAATGTGATCTGGTTCACGGCAGGAAAATGTCAGCATGAAGTGAAATATTGCTTGACACCTGCTAATGGGCGAATTTATAATACCCCCCGTCAGCTCTATGCCCGAATGGCGGAATTGGTAGACGCAAGGGACTTAAAATCCCTCGAATGCAAATTCGTGCCGGTTCGAGTCCGGCTTCGGGCAGGTAAACAATAGAAATACAGGTTTCCTAAGCAATTAGGAAGCCTGTATTTTTTTTGCTTTTATACCATTGAATGGGTTGCGCCAATAGGCTACAATGGCGCATGTAAGCCTTATATAAAAACATACATTGCGAAGAGGATGCGCTCCCTTCGCAGAAAGGCACGGTAAGACAAATGGAAAAACGATTAATAGTAAGAGGAGACGACTTTGGAATAACCCATAGCTGCAACTTAGCTACAGAGGATTGTTTCAATAATGGCATCCTTACCAGTGCAGGAATCATGGCCCCAGGGGCGTGGGCAGAAGAAGCGGCGACAATGGCAAAGGCCAACCCAAGCTGGTGCGTGGGGGTACACCTGACAATGGTAGGCGAATGGCAAGGATACCGTCTGCGGCCAGTGCTGCCCTACAGCGAAGTAAACACCTTGGTTGATGGAAACGGCTTCTTGAACCGGTCACCGGACTGCTTTTACTCCAGAACCATAGACTACGACCAACTAGAGCGCGAATTTATGGCACAAGTGGACTTGGTAGCCAACCGCTGGGGTGTAGATATAGGATATCTGGACTGGCACTACATGGGCGCAACCCCGGAGTATCTGCAAGCAATGAAAAACGTAGCCAAAGCCTTTAGTGTACCCCTGTCCAACTGCATAGGTGAAAAAAGGATTGGCAACATCTATAGCGTTGCACCAGACCAAAAACAAGCCCGGTTCCTAGAGGCCTTGGAGGATGTTGACACAGAAAGCCTATGGTACTCCATACATCACGTACTGCAAGACGACCCAGAATCCCGGGCTCTAAAATATTTTGACACAACCATTGAGCCCGCCGAAAGTGTAGCAAAGCATCGTTCTGCTGAGGCTGCGACACTAACCAGTAAGGTGAGTCGGGATCGTGTGGATGCGCTTGGGATAAGGCTGATTAGCTACCGGGATGTAAAGGAATTTTAGTTATACCACGCAATAAATGATTAACCTAAGGGGTAGAGAAAGTACAAATGCAACCACGCTATGTAAAGCCCTGTTGCAATGTCCATGGTACGATATCATAAAAACCTTATGTAAGCATGAGCGAAAAGGCCAAGGGGGCCCCCACTGGATTATTAGTTTAATCGCAGTGAGGGCCCCTTAGCTTTGCTGTGTTATTATATGTGATAGATTTATGTTCTAAATATATTGCTTGTGTGCCTACTCTATGGATTTGCGTCTACTACATCGACATGCATTTGCTATCTGTATAGGCTGGGGAAATCTTATTTATACCCCTGCTTAACCAGATTATTATAACTAACACGTAAGCACTCAAATGGGTCATCCATATACTCATCATCTTGTTCGACAAAGGTATACAATACTCCGGCATCTTCACAAGCCTTAAAGATCTCAGGCCAGTTGAGATTGCCCTCCAGCACCTCGGCCATCTTTTGTATTTGCAGGTATTGCCCAGGGACTTTAAGCAGAGACATATCCTTGAAGTGAATAGTATCCACTCGGCCAGTAAATTTTCTAAGATAATATGCTGGGTCACCGCCGCCTGCCTGCACCCAATATGTGTCTAGGGTAAAGCCAAGAAGTTCTTTTTCGAAGCCGTCGGCAATATGGTCTATTATTAGCTTGCCGTCGTACTTTAGAAACTCGAACTGGTGATTGTGGTACATAAACTTCATTCCGGCTTCGCGGATTTTCTTGGCGGGAGGGTTAAAGTCTTTGATGAATTGATTTATCCCTTGTATATCTTCTTTGTATACTTCCGGAAGGCCGCCAATGCCGATGTAGTCTGCGCCCATGATTCTATGCTCATTAATGACATTTTCGGTATCGTTTAGCACACGGTCAGGTCTTGTATGGGTTATGACTATCTTAAGGCCATACTTGTCACAAATGGCCCTGACTTTTTCGGCTGGAAAAGGGCCGATGCCTGAGATTTGTACATAGGTGTACCCTATGTCTGCGATTTTTTTCATTGTGGAGTCAAAGTCAGACTCTGTTTGTGTAAACTGATGTACTGTGTAAAGCTGTGCTCCGATTTTCATGGTATTCATCCTTTCGTTGCAAAGAATAATATTGGCGTGCCATGCCTATCTCTGTCACATTACTTTTTACCGCGAAGTCATATAAGCTCAGTGACTTATCTTAAAACAACGGTGGCGGTTCAGCTTCCTTGGCATATAGCTCCATAAACTCGTCACCGGTGATGGTTTCTTTGGCAAACAACACCTCGGCGATATCCTTGAGCTTTGTCTCGTTGGCGGCAAGCATCTCTACTGCTTTTTGGTAGCACTGCTTTAATATTTCGCTTACTTCTGCATCCAGTTCTGCGCCGGTTTTGTCTGAGACATTAAGCACTGCCCGGCCATCTAGGTAGCGATTTTGGATGCTTTCCAGGCCCATCATGCCAAATTTTTCGGACATACCATACATGCTTACCATGGAGCGTGCCATGCGGGTGGCCCTTTCAATATCGTTGGCCGCCCCTGTGGACTGTATATTAAAATGCACTTGCTCGGCGGCGCGGCCTGCCATGAATACAACTATTTCAGCCAGGATTTCGTCCTTTGTGTGCATGAAGCGTTCCTCTTCGGGTACGTTAAGCACATAGCCCATGGCCCCTTTGGTACGGGGTATTATTGATATTTTTTCTACGGGCTTGGCGTCTTTTTGCAGGGCGCAGGCTAGAGCATGGCCTACCTCGTGGTAAGCTACTATGCGCTTTTCTTTTTCGCCCATAATGCGGTCCTTTTTCTCTTTACCGGCTATTACTACTTCTACGGCTTCGGTTAGGTCTTCTTGGTGTACTTCCTTGCGGTTCATGCGGACGGCCCTTAGTGCGGCTTCGTTTATCATGTTGGCTAGGTCTGCACCGGCGGCGCCTGGGGTTATCATTGCTATTCTTTTCAGGTCTACCCTTGGGCCCATTTTTACTTTTTTGGCGTGAACTTTTAATATATCCACCCGGCCTTTTAGGTCGGGGAGCTCTACGTTTATACGGCGGTCAAAGCGGCCTGGCCTTAGCAGGGCTTTGTCTAGGATTTCCGGGCGGTTGGTTGCGCCTAGGATTACCACGCCTTTGGAGGAGTCGAATCCGTCCATTTCTGAAAGCAGCTGATTTAAGGTTTGCTCGCGCTCGTCATTGGAGTTCATCTGATTGTCGCGGCTCTTTCCTATTGCGTCTATTTCGTCAATGAAGATTATGCAGGGTGCTTGCTGACTGGCTTGTTTGAAGAGGTCTCTGACTCGGGAGGCGCCAACGCCCACAAACATTTCAACAAAATCGGAACCGCTTAAGGAGAAGAAAACAACGCTGGCTTCACCGGCTACGGCTTTGGCAAGTAGGGTTTTACCAGTGCCGGGAGGTCCTACTAGCAGAGCGCCCTTGGGTTGTTTTGCACCTATTGCTGTGTATTTATCTGGGTTATGCAAAAAATCTACAATTTCTGTCAGGCTTTCTTTGGCTTCTTCCTGGCCTGCTACATCGTCGAAGGTGATACCCGTTTTCTTTTCCATATACACCTTGGCGTTGCTTTGGCCAATGCCCATTATGCCGCCTTTGCCGCCCATCATGCCGCTCATAGTGCGGCGGAATAGGAAGAACACGCCTATTATCAGGATAAAGGGCAGCAGTTGGAAGATAATGATGGATATCCAGCTAACAGTTGGGATTGAGGCGGAATGCTCTACGCCGTGGTATATCAGGCGGTTTATTAGGTCTGGGTCGTACATCCTGCCAGTGTATACGGTTGTGGTTTGTGGGGCAGGGGGCTCTTGCATACGGGTGGCCGCGCCTCGCATTAGCTGATCCATGAAGCCTCTGGGGGTTGCAGTTTCGGCTGGGCCGTCTTCGGCATATATGTCTTGGGAGGCAGTGTCTTCTGAGTCTGTATCGGCTTCTTGTGTGGCTTCGGACTCGTCATTAACCTCAGTTGTATCTGCATCGTCAGCATTTGTTGCTTCGGCGGCATCTTCTGCATTGTTGATGGGTGCGCCCATGATACCGGCAGCATCACCATTGCCTGTTGTGCCAGTGGTATCATCAGCTTCATCGCTGTATTCAGCCTCTGCGGCATCAGTTTCATTATTATCTGCAGCAGGTATTGCCCCTTCAGGTGCTAGTACAATCTCCAGTCTGTCGGGCTGCACTTCAACTTCCAGCACCTGTCCGGCTTCTAAAAAGTCCAAAAACTCGTTATAGGTGATGCGTTCCATTCTGTTGCCTGATATTGCGCTGATAAACATGTTCAACAGCACCACAATACCTATGGCTATTGCTATCATAGTCAGGCCGCTGGGTATCCGGCTTGGTGGTGGTGTTGGCGGGTCTTTCCGGTTTTTATCGCTCATATTTTACCTTTCGTGGGGCATATTCGCTGGGTTGCTATACTGGATTGGTAGAATCAATACCGCTTTTGATGATTTTGATAAAAGCGATCAACTTAGGTTTTGGTCTTTTGGATAAAAGCGGTTTGTCCTAGTTTTGGTCCTTTTGGAAAAAGCGCTCCAACCCCCAATTCTTCTGGCTTAACGTGTTACAGCATCCATCGCCTTAAAGGTATCAGCCAGGGAATCATGCAGCCCCGTGTAAATAGGATAACGCTTATCATATCCATCAGCAGTAGCAGGGTTTGGAACAAACACATCTGTAGCCTGAATAAGCGCTGCACAGGCCTTCTCGACAGTACTGTAGGCCCCAGCCCCCACCAAAGCCAGTATAGCCGCGCCAAAGGCAGGGCCTTCGCTGGCATTGATTTTTTCCACCTTAAGCCAAAGCACATCAGCAATCATCTGACACCAAAGGGGACTCTTGGCCCCGCCGCCGATTATACGGGCAGAACTGACGGTATGGCCAAGCTCCTTTACCCTGGTAAGGATATCCCGTAGGCTATAGGCTACCCCTTCCATTACAGCTTGGGTCATGTCAGCCCGGGTTGTAGTCATACTCATGCCAACAAAAGTACCACGGGCTAGGGGATTATTGTGTGGGGTGCGTTCACCTGAGAGATAGGGTAGGTAGTAGACATTGTTTTTGCCTAGGTTTGCGGCAATGGCTTCTTGTTCTTTTTCATAATCTTGAGTGGATAAAATATCTTCATACCACCACTTAGCAGAGCCTGCCGCAGCCAAGGTCACACCCATAAGGTGGTACTTGCCTGATGCATGACAAAACGAGTGTATTGCTGAAGGCCCTTTATCCACGGCAAACTCATCAGCAGCAACAAACAGCACCCCAGAAGTTCCAAGAGATACAGAGCATGTCCCAGAAGTGACTGTGCCTGTACCGATAGCTCCAACGGCTTGATCCCCGCCGCCGATTATAACCTTACAAGATGTGGGTAGGCCTGTTTCTGCAGAGGCTAACCCGGTTACAGTGCCTATTGCTTCATATGAATGATAAAGGGCAGGTACTTGCTTACGGGTCAATCCCATTATTTCCAATAAGGTATCAGACCAGTCTTTCTTAGCCACATCCAGCAGCAAAGTACCCGATGCATCAGAATAATCTGTACCAAACACTCCCGTAAGCTTATATGCGATATAATCCTTTGGCAGCATGACTTTGCTTATCCTTGCAAAAAGCTCAGGTTCATTGTCACGCATCCATAGGATTTTAGGGGCGGTAAAGCCTGTTAGGGCTATGTTGGCAGCATTGTTTAGCAGTGTTTCCCTGCCAACTGTGTTGTTTAGGTAGTCACACTGGGCTTGGGTACGTTGATCATTCCATAGGATGGCCTGGCGTAGTATATTGTCGTTTTCGTCTAGGGCTACAAGGCCGTGCATTTGGCCGCTGAAGCTTACCGCTGATATGGCAGGCAAGTTTTGGGTTAGTTCTCTAAGCCCGGCGACGGTTTGGTCCCACCAGTCCTGTGGGGATTGTTCGCTTTTGCCATCATTGTACATATAAATGGGATAATCCCTTGAGATTGTGCGAAGTACCTGGCCGCTTCTGTCCATTGCCAGTAGCTTAACTGCCGATGTTCCTATGTCTATGCCTACGGTTAGCATACTTTCACCTTCTCTGTATTTAACAATATACGGCAGTATAATGGTGGATGGCTAAAAATGCAATTAAATGAAGGAGATTCACATGTAAATCTAATTTCCTAAGCACATAGTAGAGGGGAGGCCCCCGCAAGGGAGGGTGGTTAGCTCTTCGCCGCACGCTACGGCTTATGCGCGACAGCCTCAGGCTTGGGAAAATGCCATTTTTCACGGGTTATCACCCGTAAAAATGGCGTTTTCCCTAGCGCCTGAGTCTATCGCGCGCCTTCGCAACAGCGGCGAAGAGCTAACCACCCTCCCTTGCTGCCGCTTCTCTTGCTTGGGTAAGGGCAAAGGATTTAGTTTGTTGGGTATGTTTGTGGCTAGGGTTATGTTGTCGATTAGCGTATTGTTTGTGATTGGTTGTGTGGATAGCTTATGAGGGCATTTTTTTACTATTGCCAACAGCCCCCTATATTATAGGTCTGGCAAAGGTTTAGCAAAAATGAAACAATACTAAGCTCTCTAATGCATATTAGAATTGAGTGCACCAAAAAAAGTTGCCAATAGACAAAAAATACTATAAAATCAGACAAGAAAGGTCAGCGGCGGGAAATATTCCACCACTGCCAGAAATAGAATAACTGCGGAACCATGAAGGGTTGGAGCCCTACATGGCGCTCGAAGGGATCCACAACATCGCCTCCGAACACAGGTATACACCTGCCACCGCAGCCAAAGCAGTATATAGTATTACCCCAACACCTTCAAGAGGGTATCACGTTAGTGGGCGTTGCTATCAGTGCTAAGTCACTATTGGTGTGAGCAGAGTATAGGCGTCCCTTATGAGGTATGGCTGGTATTTATGTATTGTTTTGTGCGGCAGGCGGATTGTATTATCTGCGTGCTAATAAATTTA
>Ga0123355_10002146_pt1 | contig 27836 bp, 20 predicted proteins | sample TergutEmb28metaG_3_FD_89872 | JGI IMG/M metagenome (GOLD analysis project Ga0123355, IMG submission 89872) | Embiratermes neotenicus P1 segment gut microbial communities from Petit-Saut dam, French Guiana - Emb289 P1 | ecosystem: Host-associated > Arthropoda: Insects > Digestive system > Gut ... | reverse complement strand
CCCCAAAAAAATGTAGTGTCTTCAATTTCACCAGCAGACCTTATGACATTCAATTAATAACAGGTTGGTTATATATGACCCATCACTAAGCTTAAGGAAACCATTTCCAGCACCTTCTTTAAATACTGTGAACACAACCTCACATTGACTGCACTACACTGAACTAAAACTTTCTCCCATCACCTTTAAATAAATACAATAATTAACACACTAATATTAACTGCAATATACTGAACTATATGTCAACCTGAAGTCAAGAAGGAACTGGAATATCAGTAATGGCTGCACTGACATTGCCTAAGAATTGACAAATACTTTCAGGTAAAATAAGGAACCTGCAAAATGTTCTGAGGCAAAGATACAACTGTTTCTGGATTGATCACCTTCTGACCAAAATAAAACTACGGACAGACTGATCACTGATTTATAACATCATCACATTACATCACATCATGTCACCACTGGCACACAGCTGTGAATAGTAAGGGACAAGATAAATGTGTGATTCAGTAAGTAGTAACACATGTTACTATTTTCTGGGCAACAGCATGTGATCAATCTGAAGCAGGCCACTCATAGCATAAATTTGAGTTCAGAAGACAAGGTGACTATGAGTAAAAAATAAAGTTAAATAAATACAGTTCTAGTCAGCAAGGTGGCTCTTTAAAACCCAGACCTGCGGTTGTTCAAGAACATGAAAACACTCAATATTAACAACTTCAGACAACAGTAATCTCTGAAGTGAAGAAAAGAAAATAACTATCAACATATTAACCATAACAGATGCAACAATATTTAACACTGGTTTATAGGTCTACCATCATTACAGTAAATAGTGATGTGAATGTCAGGTCACAGAATGTCAGAAACAAAGTGTAAGGTTTACGGCACTTAACATATATTATGATTTTTTGATAAACACATTTTTTGACATCACAGACAAGCACTTGTCATCATCCAAACAACTTCATTTTTTGTATATTTGAGAAAATACAAAAAACCCTCCATTTGAGTATTCATTGTATTAGTAATGAAAAGCAATTTTCTGTGCAAATTTGTAAATTAAAGTGATACACACTATATGCAATAAAGTCCCCAGTAATTCCACATTACTAATACTTACCATATTTTACTTTCCAAAATGTTAGTGGTAATTTGTGTACCATTTATTTGGAAGGGGAGAGTGCTGAACTTCCTTGTACCACACCTGATAAGCTGTGACTGGTACTAAAACTTTCAGAGTGGTAACACATTAAGCAGTACCACCACAAAGCTTAAAGCATAGCAACCCCGTACATGTATGTGTAGGCCTACCCTGGATGAATGAATTATAAGGGTTATTATTTTATCTGACAAATATCATGTGTCACTTCCTGTCAGCTCACATATTGCATTAATACAGCCCACTCACCCAACTGCCCAGACATGCAGTGAAATACAAGCAACAAGTGACAAAATGATATCTGGCAGATAAAATAAGGAACCTACACAAATAATGGACTGAATAAGGTACAGGGTGTGCATCAACAACCTGCCACTATCTGGAGAAGAAACATTAAACCAGGTAAAATTATACTCAGGATTTACCAGAAAAATCATTTAATGAAAATGGTATAGTAATAGTCTGTGTGGATGATGGGTAAATATGTTCCATTATGAACAGCACACTTAAAAATACTGTACAAAGTTAGAACAATATCAGATTGTACAAATCATTAGGGGGAAGATACAGTTATTCCATCAAAATACACTGAGAAGTAATGTGTTGATTTCTACTAAATATATAGCCCAAGCAGTCACAAAGAAACAAGAACTATCAGCAGCTAACAAAATTAGTATTTAACCACATACTTACTGTAAAAAGGTCTAGTAAAAAGTATCAAAGGTAATGAAATTGTGTAATGATATTAAATTGTAAAGAACACGAAATAATGTCAATGAGATATTCCAACATCTGGGTAATGATTTCGTGCTTACAAAGTAAAGTCCACTCAATTGGTCATGTCACGTATTTGTGTAAAAATACTGTTACCTATTTGTGACTAGTGCTTAGGCCCTTCACATTTTGGACTGAAAGAGTTGTGCTACATACAGCTGTAACAGATTAGTGATAAAATTATATAACTTTCAAATTACTGATACATGTTATGCCCACTTGCCAAGGATGAGATAAGGTAGCCACAAAGAATGGGTTGACATATTGGACCACATGGATATTACTGAAAGCTAAATTTAAAATTTAAAAGTGACACACAAGGGTAACCTTGTTCTTGTAAGTTTAGTTCACTGCTTATTCTGCAAAATTCCACAAACATCTAAGTATTCTACAACAATGGTTTTTAAGTAATTTTCTCTTGTGTCAACATCATGCCAGATGTAGAAATTTATAGTTACAAAGACAAGGCTAGTCTTGCAGCAACAATTTTAAACAATGATACCTGGTATTTCTATTTAGAAGGCATTCAGGAAACCACACAACGTGGTGCATTACCAAAAACAATTACAAATCTTAAGGAAATTGAAATGTATAAGTACAGGATACCATATAAGGACAGATGCAGTGCTGTGCTGAGTATCTTGTATATCTATGTAAACTATTTAAAAACATAAAAAGTTGGGGAAAATCTGTTCCAATGTATCATTAAAGGTAATATTTTTTTTAACAACTTACTTCTTCACTTTTTTACTCACTCACACAATATATGAAACATAAAAAACTTGTCATTATGCACAATACGTAACAACACAAAAACACAGTAATTTTCAACAACCAAACAGTGTCAATGATTATGATTATAATTATGGTGGTGGTGATGGTGATGGTAGAAATAGTGATTGTGAGCTCTGAAAGAAATTCATTTCTGTCTCTCTGACTATACTGTATATGGACCCTTATGGTTTGCACAAGCCCTTGTACAAAATCAGAATCAAAATGAAGACTAAAAACAATGGCATCATTAATGCACGCAATGTGACATTTCCAATTAAATTCACAGAGTTGATTATATATAGATCTGTAAAAATTGTACAACTAAATATTTGCTTACCTAATATATACAGTAAGAATGGGTGTCTTTTCACCTTTAACAACAGCAGCTAGAAGTAACATTTTAATGTACTCATCAAACATCCTGGCTCAGCCATGCAAGCAGAACATTCACTCTCTATGAACAAGAAACAATTTCTCTTTAAAGCATCTGAACCATCTACTAGCATGTACTTACCACAAAGTACAACACTAGTAAGACCGACTGACAATGACTGTTTAATTAATGATTCATTAAGACATGCCAGATTGATTAACATCACTGTAACAACTGAGATCTGACGTGTTTCTGCAACCTTCTGTGGCCATGCGTTACACTATTATAATGTAGCATACAAACATTCCAGCTGGCTATGTGTTGCTTTTATACACTACTAAACCCATCACATCTGTGTTAAATCCAGCTGCCAGCCCATACTACCATGGTATCTAAAATCCTATATTCCCTCATGATAAATGTTAAACAGTTTGTATGCCAAAAACACTGGAGGTGTACTATACTTCCTTTTTACAGAAAGATGATGTTGACAAAACCTTGGTACAAAATCACCAGTTCAACTGGCAGCAAAATATACCTTAATCTGACAATCTTGAAGGTTCAGATCACCATGCATAAGATGGGTAGGACATATAGCATGTATGTAGGAGATGCCAAATGTGTACAGGGCTTCATTTAGGAAAGCTAAAGGAATGAAATTACTTTGAATGACTAAGCATATGTGTGTGGACAATACAGAAAATAATGTCACAGAACAGGGTGCAAGGGTGTGGCTGTACAGCCATATCGCTCATGATCAAGTTGAGTGGTGGGCTTGTGTGAACTGAATGATGAAGATATAGTTATGTGAAATGTGCATAATTTACTGGCTAGCTGAGCAACCATTAGTTTTTCAAGAACTCTGTTCTGTAGAGTTAGTTGATTACATCGTAACGGTATCATTATTAATGCAGATCCAGTTAGCAGCAAACTGCTCATATAGAACAGGGTTTAGCATCTGTTCTTGTAGATTATGTCAACTGGTAAACACTTCTCATATTATTGTTTTAAAGAAGAACAGTCAAGGTCACAGCAATTGAGATTTTAGGTTTTTATTTTAGTGTTAACGAAGGGTCAAGTCTTCTGAGATATAAAGTCATTTCCAGTGATAAACGGTCACCAATATTATTGAGGAGTTTGATGCCTTCAACTTCAGGATCCAAGCAGCCCGAGAAGAGTCAAATGCATCATAAAGATATATTATATTTGGAAGGGTGACTGGAGTAGCAAGCCAAGGTGAGTGATGGTGATTGTGTTGTGCAGTGAGTGGACCATGCATGGAATGCATGGGAAAGTTAAGGGGAGCTGATAAAGATGAGTGTTCAGTATGGAAAAGAATCAAGACAGTTCAGGGATGTAGTAGATAAATAAGTCACGGGAAATTAAGGTTGGTCTTAGATGTGACTGTGACACCGTGGGAAGTTAAGTGAGGTGACAGTACCACTAACCACACTGACTTGCTATCAGAATTGCCCCAAATTAAGTATGACTTACTCTTTTTGGACCCTGAAGACTGAGATAGCAAGCTCCTTCAAAACATGGTAACCATTTACCAGTGAGCAAGGTTTCATATCCCCAAAGATAATCTTCTGGTAAACAAGTAATTAATAAAGACAGAATCTTGCTGAAATATTGATATTTCAGGTGTTTTAGTGCTTATTTTCTTTATAAACATTGGGTATTACTCAATGAAGGCAAGACAGTGGACTTATGAAACCATGTGCACATAACACATGAAAATGAAAGAACAGAATTAAAGGTGCTGATTCACAAGGTGATTTCAATGCCAAAAATAACAGTATTGTAAAGAAATGGTAAGGCTTTTGCAGAATAGTCTATATGAATTTCCTACAAAAGCAGTAATTCTGTTCTTCCTTGGACAAAGTTTTCTTGCAGTGGTGTTCACATAATTATTTACAGAATGTTCCTGAGAACGCTGGAAGTAACAAGATGAACAAAACTGTTTTGTCTCACATGTGAATATTGTACATAAAATCACTTCATTTGCAGCAATATGCCAAATGATCATAAATGAAAATGTTCTGTTATATTACTTCATTTTCTTTAATAGGTACTTCTACACTTTTGTCAACATCACTTGTAAAACATGGGAAACAAGCAAACATAAATGTTTTCAACAATGTTTTGGTAAGGGCTCAAAATAAATAAGATTCTTGAAACGACAGATAAAAGTAACAAGGCAATAAAAAAAACAGTGATACAATTACAGAGAGCACTGATACTGCTTTCTTTAATATATGAACATCAAGCAGATATTTGTATGAACATAATAATTTAAAAACAAAGTCACAACATATTTCAAATGGGTTCTCTGAATCAGCCACAGCAGTCATACTGAACAACCAGTAACAGTGTAAAAGGTTGCATGGGAACCTTGCTCTCCAGCAATAATTCCTTACAGGAACAGTTGTTTTGTAAGTAATTCAGATTAACACAATTTATATTATCCTGCTAGCATTAAAGTTTTTAAAAGTTCAACACCTGTTTCAATAAAATATGACCAAATTCAACACATATAAAACTCAACTAGAAACAACATAACAAACTTGATTGGGGGCGGGGGGAAGAAATGGCATTTAACAAGAAGTGCAATTATTAATTTGAAAAATCCCTGAACATCTAGACGATAGCCAAACCTGTGATAGGACCCCCCTAGTAAATATGATGTGTATCTCAGTGTCATAAACGTATGTTCATAAACACATTTTTAACCACTAATAAGTGCAGTAAAAACCAATGTCATTTTGACAAGTGAATAAGCTAAAGAATAACAACTCACACTAAACCACTCAATTTCAAACCTTCAACCCTTCCCACATTGCAAACATTACTGAAATTCCTATGTCCTATTAATTTTTCCAGCCCCATTTTGTTGATTTTTTTTTTAATCATATCTGTCCAGTACAGTAAAAGAGCCACTCCTGCCATCTACAAGTAGTGTCATTCTCAAGAATTAAAATAAGAGTTGTGTAAATGAATGGTACATAGCAAAATATATGTACTGCACATGACATGCAGAAACAGGATGGTGCTCATAGAATGTCTGAAATGACATTCTAGAAAGGGTCTCAAGTGTGATATATACAATATACAACACAGTAAAAGTTAATTTTGTTACTACAGTCAGTGCTGTACAAGGGATATCTGAATGTATCTGCGAAGTAAACCCCCTGACAAGGAATACATTTAAATTCAAATTTACTGCTGTTTTCTGCAGCGTTTGTTATATCTGTACCAGTATCACTAGCATATGGTCTACTACCAACAATAGGCTTTAGATGCACTGCATGACAGTTGTGATCTCAGAATTTAAAAAAAATATAATCTTTGACTTTAAAAATAAAACCTGCCTGCAAAGGGTTAAAATGCAAACTTGCCTCATACGTAGGGGAATTTCAGCATACTTGAAAAGAGAAAGTCTAGTACCTCTTAGATTTCAAACATTTTCAGGCTTCTGATGTGTATGTGTATGTGTATGTATACATGTACATATGCTATAGACATGCATACACACACACACACACCGTCTTCTCTAAGGACTTATCAAAAACATTTAGTACTGTCAGCAATACTTATAAGTTAGAAAATCTCTTTAAATCTTGCTGTTATATTCACATGTATTGGAATACTGCAGCTTACAGGTAATAATCTTTATTCTATGCAATATACATTATATAACAGTTAAACATAGTTAAATTTGTGCGTTCTTTTTATGTATATGACTATAGTCTATTGCACATTACTTTTGGGACATCTACTAGACTTCCTTTGTCAGTCACAAAACATATGCAGAATCTCTGAGAAAGTATATGGGCTGAACTCCTCTCAGGCTTACAGAAAGAAGCATTTTGGATAACTGGGGGAGGGTCTTGGCTCCTCATACCTTATGTTCTATTTCATATATACAGTATATTATATGTTTACAAAGATTTAATTACAACCTATCAAGAAACAGCCATCACAAAGACCTTGTTACAAGTACTGTACATCCATAAAATCTTCGGACACAAAGTATGATGTACTGATGGATCAACCACATTTGTATGTTATTACGTAGGTTATTCAGAAAGCAAGTACTGTCTGCGCATATCTCTCACACATCCTCAAGACTGTCACTTTGCACATGTGCAGTGACTTCCTCTATCAATTGAGAAGCCACAGACGCCATTTTGTGAAATTTGTGTTATGTTTATGTTTGTTCCTGTGCGTTAAACATGTTTCAGACAATTGAAGGGGCTGCCAACTGTGAAATATGGTCTGTAATTCGTTTTTTGAATGCTAGGAATGTGCTACCAAGTGAGATTCACCACCAGATCTGTCAAGTGTATGGTGGCAATGCAATGAGTGATAGCATAGTTAGGAAATAAGTTTGGATGTTCAATGAATGACGAGAGAACATGCACAATGAGGCACAAAGTGGGCATCCATCTTTGGTGAATGATGATTTGGTGCATAAGGTCAACGAAAGAGTGCGTGATGACAGATGTTTCACAATTTCTGATCTGTCCCTGCACTTTCCTCGGATTTCAAGGACTATACTCTATGACACTGTCAGCAGTGGCTAACATTGTAGGTGGCCGCATTCTATGAGGAGGGCATACAAAAACTTGTGCCCCGCTATGATAAGTGCCTCAATAATGGCAGCGAATATGTGGAAAAATAGTTTGAAGAATATGATAATAAAATTTTATACGAAACCTTACTCCATTTTTTTACAGCGAAATGGTACTTACTTTCTGAACAAGCCTCGTAATTTCACTTCTTCACCTGCAAGTGGAGTTACATAACTACTTACCCCTCCCCCTCACTCTTTTATCATGGCAGTGCACTAGAAATGTCAATGACCAGAATGTTGTATTAGAGATTGTTATATAAGACACAACATAACAATAATTCTGTGATAAAAGTATGAAGGTATTAACAAATTATAATTATACAGGTAGTGACTGTGCACATATTTCTTCAGTCATTATGCTTCCAGGTTCATTTGAATTCACCCACAGGATCACTGATCCACCCAGCAGGCACCAATTATGTCTCCTACAATTCAACCATAAAAAGCATTCTTTTAAAATGAATGCATGAAAATGAATTTTGGGATTGGAGAAGTGAAACAAACTAGCTGTCACTGATACATTTGGCTCCAGGTAGTCAAAATCAGTCAGTAACACATGAAAGGGTACAGCTAAGATTGTTCCTATACTTAAGCAACAAGCCATGAAGATGTATGAGGGAGTGGAGGTACAGCTCCAAGCATCCTTAACCTCAGAAACAGGAGGCTAAGTAGTCGGCTCCAGAGCCAGTACAGATCAGCAGCAAAGAAAAAAAAAATTCTTGTCCCTGGCACACAGTGAATCTTGGTCATCCAGCAGCTTACACACTACACTGCCTGAGCTCTCCTGGCTCTGGTATAGCATGTATACCAGTAATATTCTGAATGTGTTTGTCAGTTTACACAAACCACCAAAACTGCTCCTTTTCTCTGCTTTACAGAAATAGCACAATTTGCCAGATACATTGTAAAATGTACCTCATCTGGAAACACAGCAAAACCACTTAATTCAGCGAGATAAAGCACAGAGCACTGCTGTTTGGTTCAGCCAATCTTAGAAAAGAAATGTCAATAAGTGACCATAAGTACATGACTTCACAGGCTAGCCACGCAATCTATTACTCTTTTTCCACCTACAAACCCTTACCTTCATGCAATGGAAGTCAATGTGGTTGGGTAATACATTGCAAAAAAAGCAGTATTATCATTACATGGTTATGAGTCATAAACCCTGGATACAAGGGTGTACTGAGAAGGAAACAAATTGCAACCAGATATACGAACTTAAGTACACAATCCAAATAGCAGTTAATCTATAGCACTGCCAAAAAATTCATTCTACAAAGAAAATTTTGTGGTTCTACAGTATGTTTTACAAATACTGTGAACACACAATACTGAACTTCAGAATGATCTAAATAACAATTATTTTAAGCACCTTCAATGAAAGCACAAAGATTACATTCTTTTTTCAGCGATATTAATTGACATGGACACTAAATGTAACCATATGATCAGTTTCGCCTTAAAATTTAAAACTATGGAAATATTAGTTAGACTTACACAGTACTTCGCTACACTTGAATTTTAGTTCCTGAGTGACATTGCAACAGAGTCTTCAAGAGAAAACAGACTTCTTAGTCTTTATTATCCGCATGTTGCACTAATGTAACAGCACATGTGCATTATCCAGCTGGCTGAGAACTGCATTTTTTTAACACTAATGTCATTATTCTATAATCAATATTCAACTGTCAGCACACAGTACTGTGCATTTAAAATCCCTTGTTTCAGGACAATGAAGTTTAAGTTTTTAAACATGAACACCCAATGACATACTATCACCATTCAAAAACAAGAAGTACAGTCTCAAAAATTATAATGAAAGCTTGAAGACTCTCGAAATATACAGAGCATCTCACTATCCATGTCCCAGAGCAAGACAGCTGTTGTGGGAGCTCTATCATGCACAAAGTTTGCATCTGCTGGCAATTTATAGTCTATGTTTCCTACACAGTTCCACTTACTTTCTTTCACAAAAAAGTTTTAAAGTGCTGACCTCATCTCCTATGCAGACATCACACCTTTTGAGAATATGATAATGAAGCTTGTCTTGCAATACAAGCATTTTCTTTTCAAATATAATCAAGTTCTTGCAATAAATGTGGACTATTCACAAAATACTACCTTTCAGTGTCCCTAAAAAATAATGGATGCACATACTCAAACCCAGTGATCTAGGACACAATCTGTGGGATACTGACCATGCACCACATACCTCTTCCAGGGTAGCCCATTCAGGAGACTACAATTTGGGCTCCAGCAATGTATAGTACAAAGTAATCATACATTTCTTTTGCTTCTGTTAATTCTTTGAAGAATATTGCCAGACTAATCACACAGCAGTAAGAATTTGTTCCTTTAAAAAGCATGGGTCCTATATTATTTTGCATATAATCACTGCATATCAGACTGTGAATTGAAGGTTATGCCAATAACTTCACAAATTTCATGGGGATTTCTAAAACCAGTATCTGTCGTTCTATTTACATTCCAATTTAATGTAAACCATGCCATCTTGCAAAGTACTGCATCTTAATCCTCTTCCTTCACCAGAAGACATTTCTCACATAGAGTGACCACCTGCTATGTATGAGAAACAACATATGACTGGACAACCGTCTCACATTCCAGTGCTGAAAAGAAGAGGAAAAACTTGGCATGGCACACTTGCCTGGGATAAGTGAGCTTGTATGTCCCTGTGCTTGGGGGCATAGTAAATGGAATGCTCTGTATTAGGTCATTTCTATAAAAGGGCCTATAGAATCATCCAAGGCCTTCTTCACATACACAGTACATCTATTATGTAAAGTGCCTTCAATTTTAGTGTATAATGTATAAGCCAGAATACAAGGCAACACCCTCTGACCCACTTCGGTTCATTCTGTAGTCTGTCTTATGACAGGTCCATAGCCTCTTCCACAGTGAGTGCTTCACACAGTGCAATACAATGCTTCCTCTTTCAATTTCCAGTATCCTCTCATTTCCTTAAGGTTATCCAGTAACTGCTTACATCTTCTTCCTTGTTTTCCCATCACTTCTATCCTTCCTTCTATCTTCCCTTCAATAACAAGTTTTAGAAGGAAATACATATTTACGAAAAATGCACATGATCAAGAAACACCAACTTACAATGTGAATCAGGCAATGGCATGTACTACAAAGTGACTAATGTGAAAGAATTCACTCGAATGATGTGTGAGAAAGAGAAGTGCTATAGCATGCCTTTTCAGTCACTTTTACTAGAAAATGACATGTCCCTGACCAGTTACTAGGAAATGCTGTCAGGTCTTGCTTATAAGGCAACCCCTACTTTCCTGTGCCACTATTTGAAAGAAAGGAGAGGGGAAAAAAAAACTAGCTTTATAATTGGGCTTATATGATCATCTTAATGGAATTCATGAACAGTCTTCCAGAAACCTACAGCAGAACATGACGTGAAACAGAAGCAGATCTGTGGCCAATTATGAACCACAAACTTACCACATAATACATCACTTATGTGATATCACCATAATGCACCTTATATCATATGTTTCATGTCTGTAACATGGTACCTAACAAAGAAGGTGAAACACCACTTGAAACCTTGTTAGAGGCATTAATTCCTTCTGTTAGACAAGGAATGAACCTAGAAAAACTAACTTTTAAATTCCTTTAGACCTATATAGGTAACTACAAGCAAAATTTGTTTTAACATAAAAACTCTGCTTATTGTTGAGAGTTTATTTACTGGTTTTATAATGTTCCCCAAATAAGAAATGATCAGGTTCTGGAAGATTTGACTGCTTGGTCTTAGCAACAGAGATGAACTATGTTGTACATGAGGTCAACATTTGGTTTCAGATATCATTTAGATGAATTTAACGCTACAAACTGTTAAAGTGAGGCCTCAAATTTAATTACACAAACTTCACATCAAGCAATGCAGTTTAGAGAGAGAAATGGGGGGGGGGGCAGAAAGAAAGAAAGGGAAACAATCTCAGAGTCAAGGTGTAAGTAAGGAAGTAATTTCTGTACCAATTTAAGCATTTGAGAAAGTTTTTATGCATCCTTTATGTTAAATTAACATACAAAACACATGATGTGGGAGTCATGTCTGTCTGTCCACCCATCCACCCTTCCATTCACCTCTCCTTTCTACAAGATCTATACAGATTTTAATTAAACTTGGTATTTAGATGATTTAAACATAGTATGGCCATACAAATTTCATTGTAATTTGTATTTGGTCCATAATAATCACTACTTTATGTGCAGCTAAAAACAGATCCCAAAAGTAACTAATCATACGCATGAAATACATGACGTATACATAAGTCAGTAAGGTCTGCTGACTTTAGTTTTTAAATATCCTGCAATTTTTGATACAGTGTATATCTGACAAATACAAAGAAAAATGTCTTAAGCCTTATGAATGGTTGATCAGTTCTGTGAATAATGGATATGTACCAACTAGACAAATAAGAGATGCAAAACTGGAAATAAATCACTTTGAAAATATATGTGCTCCTGACTGCATTACACTTTTCCACTCTGTTCCTTCAGAACAGGTAAAAAAATGATAATATGTGATATGATTTGACTGAAAGATTAATATGCTATGAACAATACAGTTGGTCAGCTTTATTCAGTTCACACTGCCTTCAACAGAAAAACTTCAAAAGATGTGCATTTTCCATTCAAGCTATGCCGTGATCTAAGTTGCACTTACTTCAAATTCTTCCATCTCTGTCTCAAACAAACTGAATCCTGTTTATGTTTAAAACACTACACTACTTCCTAGATCTGTAGCTATGCACATATGATGTAAATTTTATGCTCTTATGCAGATAGGCTTCTGTTTGATGCACCTCAAAACCAGTATTCTGGCTTCTAGTGGCATGGCCAAATGCACGCATTTTGTTGTTGTAAGACTGAAAGACTGATACACAATACTGATTCTGAGCAGCAGTGTGTTTCAGATGACTCTGATACTGAGCTTCTGACAATTTATCAGAAGAAACTGACAACAGTGTTCCTAAGGATCAGGTGTGGCATGATAGTAGAAGCCAAGACAGGAATATAATACATCATTTTGGTGTTCCCAAGCCAGGTGTGTACTGTAATGCTGTGCTTCACATGAGTGTCAACTCCTCTCCTTTAGTCTGTTTTGATAGGGTCAAATTTTATTACCAACAACACATTCAAAGATAGGAGGACAAAACTCAATACCCAGATATTTCTATTCATGAACTATATCATTTTCAAGTTCTGATAATCCTGATGGGACATGATGTTCAGGACACTATAAAAAATTGCTGGCCAACCAACAAGCTACACTGTACTCCATTCCACTCAAAAGTCATGAAATGTTATCAGTTTATGCATGTAATGAAAATGCTTCACTTTGAAAATAATCAAAATCTATCTGACAGATCAAATCCTGAATATGACAGGCTGTGGAAAATCAGAAGAATTTTTAACAACCTAAATAATATAGATTCCACAATAAACCACCCCACAGAAAATTGGGCACTGGATGAATTGTGAAATTCAAGGGCAGAGTGGTGTTTCAGCAGTGCATACCAAAAAAGCATACAAGATCTGGAATAAAACTATACAAGCTTTGTGATGGCAATGGATATATGCGTAACATGGCAGTTTATTAAGGAAAACAACTTTTGAATGCTCTTCAATTACAACTACCCATAAAACAGTTCTGCAGCTAACAAGGGGAAGTGGAATATGTTGGACACAAAGTTTTTGTCACCTCAACTGTTTTCTGGGCAACACAACAGGAAAATAAACAGCTGCGGCACTGTTCATCACAACAGGAAAGGCACGCCACACACTCTGGGCCAAAAGGCCTTGCAATTGAAGAAAGGTGACATCCTTTGTAAGGTGGAAGGAGGTACAAATGTTGTGTGTTGGCAAGACAAGAGAAGTTTATATCCTCACCAACGTGTACAACCCCCCCAGCATCATGTCATTTTGTGGATGAAGGAAATGCATCAAAACCACCGTGCACTGCAAGTTACGAATGTGTTTTGTGTATGTGAGTGATATGATGGCAAACAGCTACAGCATTCCTGTACAGCGTGGAAATGGCCTAAGAAGCTCTTCTTCCACCTACCAGACCTAACTATCAAGAATTCCTTCATAATTCATATATAATGTGAGAGGAAAATCACACACAAATTTCACACGGTCGTATCCATGTCACATGGGATATACACCCATGTCCTTCAACTGCAAGCCATGGTCAGCCACCTTCATGAGAGGTTTGCCACTTTCACTTCAACATCAAGGATTCAAATCATTGGCCTCCCAAGGGCTGCTTTTGAATCTGTAATGGGTGTTATTCTGAAAGAAAAACCTCTAGGACATGTTCATTCCATAAAGACTGTGATGTAGGGCTCTATCTGTGCTTCAAGTTGTATCATACAAGACCCTCCTACTGAGTATCTCTCAGAGTGAAAAGTGACTTACAGCAATGAAGTCCTCTGATGCGCAACTCTTATAAAATACAAAAGTACAGGTCATAACAGTAACTAAATGAAAGGTGATGATTCTGTTGAATTCTCTGGCTTTTGTTATAGTGTGGAGAAAAAAATTCTAATTAGCTGCTGAACATATTACATCAGGCCCACAGTGCCATACTGACATCTGTATAGAGGTCAGTCACACATGTTACTTTTCCTACTACACAAATGCATTCATTGTCAACAAATATCCACAGGCTGAACTGATTATTTTAGATTATATTTCAAATGTGTAAAATGTGCAAAAAAAAATAAATTTTTATGGTTAACTAATGCATTATAACTCTTCAACTAACTATTAACTGCAAACAGCACTTTAAATCTCTAAATATGCCCATTTCAGTAAACTGAGAAAATGAGGTAAAGAAACAAGGATTTTAATTTTGTCCAGCTTTATACATGGTGACCATTTAAAAACTTGCCCTTGCTACTGCCAATACTGGCCTATTAATTCCATCTGTAAAGGGTTAACATACTTCTTTCTCTTGCCTTTTAAAGACACTTTGTATCAAACCACGGGCACAATGTAACTTAAACAATACATTCTGATGTCTTATGAAGAGTTATTTCATTGTTAAGGTAGTCCCTTCTCCCCCTCAGGCTGAGGATGGAGGCAAAACCCTCCAAAAACAGAGGGTAATCATAAGTATACAGAATGTCTGGATGATAGGTATGTGCAAATAAAAATCCATATCTCAAAATGTGTTCACTCTACAGATTTCCAGCTTGCACCATTACAAAGGAAACTCTCAAATTGTTTTCTATGACCTACCTTAAAAGATTTTAAAGCGAGCACCTCTGGTGTCATGACAAATATCCGAATCTACCTCTGCTGACATGTTCTAAAACTTACAGTGGGTTACTGTAACCACTGCATCACTTACACAGGGTTTCAACTGTTGAAGATCATTTTTGACCTAGCAGGTGAGGTTCTTCACAAAACCCTGGGGTGGGAGACCCAATGGGGTTAAGTCTAGTGACCTATGAGGCAGGTAACTGGTGTTATGCTGATCCATCTGCCAGGCATCATGGGATCAACCTCTGGCAATGAAAGTCGACTACAGTGAACACATAGTGTGACGTTCAGAAAACCAAATGTCAACTAGTCATCGTAAAGATCATGCACAGCAACAGAGGCCTATTAAATTGTGGGGCATTTGCAAGGTATGCAGGGCACTTAATTCTGGCATCAAAGTGTGATAAGTGATTCCTCACACTATGGCTGTAGTGAGGTGGTTCCCTGTCTTGTAGTAACTGGGAAAGAGCATACAGTTCCAGAATGTCCAGGTACAAAGCCACAATTACAGATAGCTAAAAGAACAAGAATGTTTCATCATCCTATTGAGCATTAAGTTGCACCACACACTGACTTTGGCATTGTCTCTCACCAGTCCACAAGTGACATGTAGATTTTTGTTTTCCCAGATCTGCTAACGTGTTTATTCACAACTCCATTATGAACACAAGAGGTTGCCTCATCTGAAGAGCACACAGAGAATGAATATTGTCTGGATATTTGCTGTTCCACCAGGGGTGCCCACACTGAAATCTACTAAGGTAGGTAACAATTAAAAAAAAATCCTTTGTAATGGTGTAAACCAGACACTTGTGTAACAAATACATTTTGAGATATAATTTTTTCTTGTTGTATACCTATTACCTGAACATCCAGTACTTTAGAAGCATTCATGGACATAAGACAAGGGGAGTTCCTCCAGACTTGGGGTTTGGCAAGAGGCTATTAACTCATCACTACATGAAACCAGAATGTTATAAAACATTACATGGGGCCTCAAACTTGGTTATCTGGCTCAGTGCCTGGCTCCTGTTGATACCGTATTAAACCTGCAGACTTCGCAAAATGCAGGCAATTTCTTGAGCAACTGTGGAACCAATAGCTCCTTACGAAGGACTGTGCCCCATTTGGCCAGGTCTATATATATAACTCATAACAAAATATGAAACTCTTTGAGTCCTCTGAACTTATAAACTTAATGTATTCCAGTCAGGGAAGTGAAACGAAAATAATTAGACATAACAAACTATAAAAACTACGTGGAACTGACAATACTGTCGAAAATGAGACACCAGGCATGTTTTTATGATCTGTAACTTAACATCTGTCTTAACTGATAAAATTACAGTGCCAGTGTTATTACAAAATCTGTCTTCAGTACAAGGACTGTCCTCACTGAAATATGTTTACAACAAGAACGGGCTTTTAAGCACCACGCAAACAATAAAGCTAAAAAAAAAAATATGCAAAACCAGTCCCAACCACAACTCATACAGCCTACCTTCACACTACATGGACACCTTATCCAACAGACATATTATTGTTGTTGTTATTATTATTATTATTATTATTGCTGTTGTTTGGTTTGTTTGTCATTTGTGTTTTCATGTGTGTCTTGTTTAATGTCCTTTGTAATCTGTTAGTATGTTGTGCTGGTTCTGTTACTTGCCACTGGCTGTGGACTTAGCACATTAATAAACAAAGACTGAAATGTACTGAACTATTACTACTACTACTACTACTACTACTACTACTACTACTACTACTACTACTACTGCAGCTGCTGATGTCACTGTTATTGTTTTTTTCTATTCTTGTGAATAACTTTTTAAGTACAGATTCTGTATACATTAAACTGGTTGGATATAACATCAAAATTCTACATTGTCACCATATTCATAACTGTTAATTTACAAAAAATACGAGGGTTATCCAGAAAATAAGTTCCATTTGTGAATATTGCCTCTGCAGTGCTGCAGTCACGATGGTGTGCATGGGTGCAGAGTTTGTTGATTCTGTGGCAAGGCACAGACGCAATTTGCAGATATTCGAACACTGTTTACATATAGTGTTGTGTGTTAATAATGTTTGAGAAAATAGAGAATCGCGCCGCATGTGAAATGCGGTCTGTAATCCGTTTCTTGAATGCAAAGAACATGCCATGGGTAGTTCAATGGTACAGAGATTGGTGCGACTGTTTAATGAAGGACGCAAAAATGTGTACGATGATCTGCGGGGCGGCCGACCGTCTGTGGTGAATGAAGATTTGGTCCGTGCAGTTGAAGAGAAGATTAGGGAGAACAGATGATTCACCATTACGCCACTTTCCCTGCATTTTCCTCAAATTTCATGGTCACTTCTTCACAAAATTGTCTGCAGTCAAAGAAGCCATTATCACTTGCTTTGCAACGCAGGCGGCATCATTCTACGATGAAGGGATACAAAAACTGGTGCAATGCTATGACAAGTGCCTCAACAATGGTGGAAACTATGTCAAAAAGTAGTGTACAGTATGTACATCAAATGGCAATATACATGGTTTGTAATATATTCTTGTTTTTTTCTTAATAGCTCATTGGAACTTACTTTCTGGATAACCCTCATATTTCTCACACGCTGTGTAGGTATGTTTATGGTCCATCTCCATACTAAGTTTCACATGCCTAGCTGCTATGATTCCATTAGTTACTGCCATCCAACTGGTATGTACAAAAGATGGATAATTGTGTAATTACCATGTTATTTTACATTCTACAAAAATATTACCCATAAGGTGCATATTTTTACAAGATTTTTCTTTTGTATTATTTAAGGGCCCTAGGTATATTGCACTGTTGTTACACCCACCTCTCAAGTTTGCACACCTACCGTGTTGTTAATGACTGCATAAAATTCAAATATAAGCTGTTGTGGTGGCCTCCAACAGCATAACATTCAACCAGTGTTCTGTGAAAACTGGCCAGCTGGTTCAAAACTTGAAATGGATACACAAAGACTGCATTCACACAGAGACAGCATGTAATTTTATATGACCATTTTTTCTCCTTTAGAGGAAGGATAACAAACAATGAGTTTGTTGACATGCAGAGAATTCTTATGTTAAAGGTAAAACTGGCACCACATCTTAATACAACACCATGACAGCATATAGGGGGCACAGATCTACAGCTCTGTGCATTTTAGACCTTGGTACCAGGAGTAGTTCTATACTTCAGACAACTTAGCATTCTGAAAGATCTCATGGTATTGAATGGATATGAGAATGGATCAGTCTCTGGGATGATATGTACATGATGATGAAAAGAAAAATTCCTGTCACTTCCAAAAACTGAATCATGCTAACCAGACCATTGCCAGTTACTTTACTTATCCCATTATTCCCATCTTCTACATATTTGTAACATTTCACATGTGCTGCAGTACCTATTCCAACTTTTACAATTCACTCAACTTCAATATTTCGCCAATAACAGATGTATGTAACTGTACCTTGCACACTAAATATGGTAACAACTTACAGCTTACATGTAACTACAATTACAGTACTGCGACCTTTGCAGGATTATCTGCTTCATTTAACGGTAGTAACAAAACAGTCATAAACACAACTGATACTGACTGACTGACTGCAATTTGTTCCACTTCTCCACACCTGTTACAATTATAGTACACAAAATGCCACACAATTGATTTGAGGCAACTTCTAAGTCTAAGAATTAAAAAAAAAAAAAAATATATTTAAGTTAAATTAAGAATATTTTCATTGATCACTTGTCAATGCAGAAATCACATTTTGAGAACAAAAGAAGGTACCAGAACTTTAAGCCAATTATTGTCTCATATTTGCCAAATTTGAGTAGCAGAAAATAATAACTCAAAACTGAAACAAACATTTTATAAGAAATACTCAAAAAGACATTTCTCCATAAATGGGTCTATTCAAGTGGTTTACAATTCATATTCCTTTTAATAATCACACAGCATTTAGATACTTCCTGATGACAACCTTCGACTTAATTTACTCCCTCTTAGTTCCTTAAGCAATATGCTGTAGAGTGATTATAAATTTAAGACATATGTTCAGCCATCCTGTAAAACAACCAAATACTGGCACACTCAGAACACACACTTCAAGACAGCAGAGCTCTTTTTAAATAGGAACATCCATCAGCAACTGAATCTACATTCCTTATAATAAAAATGTTTTGGAATTTTAAATTTGAGAAAATATTCCTTGTGTTGTACAAATACAGAAAATGTTAAAGAAACCCCCAAAACTGTTTATAATTCTGTTGTTTTAACAAAGGATAAACTTCTTGGAAAAATTTCATATACACAGAAAGTACACAAAAATATGTGCTTTTAAAATTTTGCCATATGGCAGTGCAGAGAAAATTGGTGACAGTTCAAGGAAAGGAATGTTAATATCAAAAAGTGGAGGAAAATTTCTCTATTTCCATGCTATATTCTCCAAAACATACGATGAGCAGCTCTTCACCGTGAAGGGTCCATAACTCTAGGCATGGCAACAGGCGCTCGTCTAGTTCATACAGACTTGCAGGCGACAAACACTATAAATGGCACACAATGGAAATGGTCACTCACCTTGGACACACGACACTCTTCTTGGTTTGGTTGGTTTGGTCATGGGGCAAACCTCAAACTGATTCGGCACTCTGGCCGTCATGTTGCTACTACAACTTGTCTAAACGGAAATTATCTTCCGTTGAAGGGTCCGTTATAACATTCATCTCTGGGTCTGTTAGCATTTGAAGACCATCGAAATCAATGGGCACAAGACCCTCCCTCAGCATTTCATCTGATGGGAGCAAATCTGTATCAAATGAACCTGACATTGCTGAACCCAAGTCTTTGACAAACTCTTGTCGAGAGAGGTCATCTCCTGTGCTTGAAGAGAAGTCTGTAATTACAAAGCAAAGTGATGTCACACTATGTATGCAGAAAGAATCATGCATACGAATACTATACATTACAAAAGAAAGTAAAAAAAGAAGTTCTGTTAAGAATTTATGATGCCTACTTCAATTCAAATGCGTCTACACATGTGATAAGGTGAGCAAGAAATGTAAATTAATAACTATGCAGTGCCCTCATAAGAAGTTTCTGATAAAATTCAACTAATTTGGCTTGTTAAGCAGAAAGATGTCCAAAAACTATAAGCCTGAAAACAATATTAGTTGGTAAAAATGTACTGAAATTGACATCCCCTTTACCAAATTATTATTCCATATAAACTCTGCATTAAATGATTAATATTCACCATTAAACCATATTTTGAGTCCTACCTTCTTTAGTGATTTTGACACATTCTTCAACACTTGACAAGATTTTTCTGTGTACAAGCACAACTGGTAGATGAAGAACCCGTTCTTGCTAGAAATATTCCATAAAGACTATTTTGACCTTATTATATTCTGCTATTTTTAACTCCTGGCTCAGACATTCACTTACAGGCTCAGTACTGTCTCACATACTAAGATGACAAAGAAACCCAAAGCTTTTCGGCAATCTTTTGGCAAGGAAAATTTTAAGTAGCATCTGCTGTATTTATAATATCCAGCTTTTCCTAACCTGAGAGTAGCTTACTTCTATGGTAGTTTTTGATGTATTAGCCATGTTGACGTGTTCAATAATTAACAGCTCTACATGACAGAAACTGTACACATACAAGCAGTAAGAAATACACACAGACTACAAATCTTGCACCCAGAACACTTAAAGTTACGGAAATTAAAGTAAAACAATTACAACCACAATGTGCTCCATTAAAAATCTATACCTATGCATGCTGTAGACTGCACATCATACACCATGATACTATATGAAATGCACGTGAGGAAAATGACAGCAGTGCAGTCGGAATGTTATGTCATTCCCACCACACATTTCCACAGGTTAACAATGAGCTGCTTATCTGTACCTCTAAACCACGGTGGAAATGACATTAGAGATTCAGCTTACAGACTGAGTGTTATTTCACCACCATATTTATTCATTCTGCAGTCTGTCTTATGACAGTCCATAGCCTCTTCCAAATGAGTTTTCCGAAGAGTGTGATCTAGTGCCTCTCCTTTCAGTTTCCAATATCCTCACACTTCCTTACATGTTCTTCCCCACCTTCCCATCACCTCTATCCTTCCTTCCACCATTCCTTCAATAATGTTTTTTAAAAAGCATTTTTATGCAATATGTGACTCATGCACTTAGCCTTCCTTCTTTTTACTGCAGGCAGGATATTCCTTTCATCCTTGATTTTATGTAATACTTCTTCATTTTCCACATTATCAGTCCATCTGATCTTCTCCATCCTTCCCCAGTGCAACATTTCAAAACTTACCAGGTATTTCTCATCCACTTTCTAAAGTGTCCAAGTTCCAACACCAGACAAAGCTATGCTCCAAATGTAGCACTTTGCTAGTTTCTTTCTTAAATGTAATTCAAATTTGTTGGTGAAAAGTCTTCTGTTTGCTGATGCTACTTTTGCCATGGCAATCCTGGATTTAATTTCACATATACATCTTGCATCATTTGTTATCATGCTACCCAAACAGTTGAAATACTTCACATTCTCAAGTTATTATTTGTGATCAATCTTAACCAATAATGGGGATAGGTGCCTTTAGATTCTCATTACCTCAGATTTTTCCACCCTCATTTCCAATCCAGAGCACCGTCCAATTTTATTCAGTCTAGCAATCATTCCCATACTACAGTTTCTTCCTTAGCCACTACCATAAGGTCATCTGTGTATTTCACAGTGCAAATTACTTGTTCTACTTTGAAGTCCCCATACCCTTTGGGAAGAGCTTCCTTGGTAGGGCACTCGCTGTACAAGTTGAACAGATTTGGTGACAAACAGCATCCTGACCAATACAATACAGTGAACGAATGGGAAATTAAACAGACTTTGATGCAAAAACATATTTAATGGATGAAAAATTTGGCATATAATTAAATTTTCATGCTTCTTTTGTGACAAATCCTTTTAAGTGGAAAACATATTAAGAGGGAAATATATGTGTTACTCATATGTGAAAAGTTTGGTACTAAATTGTTTCGACGTTTTAGGCAGGAAAACTTGTTAAGCCAGGAAGTCTTTGTATGGGATATTTGAGATTATCATGGCAGGAACTGTTAAACTATGATTTTCCACGTTATGAAGCTATGTAGTTAAGTAATAACCTGCTGCATGTATCTTCAGGGCAAGAATATATGACATTAAGATGCACACTAAATGGTGTCAAACCCAGAAGACCACAATGCCACTTCACCAAAGTGACAACATCAAACCACACAAAGATGTTAAAATTACACACTGTAAGTACACAAATGTGCTAGCAACAGAACTGTGGACTTAATTCCATGGAATAATGTAAGACAGACAGTGCACCAGTGCTCATGAAACCCACCACTGTTTTATAGATCCACAAATCAGAGAGTTGTAGAACAACTGACTCAAGCAATGACACACTCCAGCCAAAAGTTTTTTTTTTAAAACATTTCTGCACAACCTCACTCAATTTAACTTTTTTTTTTTTTTTTTTAAATAATACATAAACATTTACCTGTCAGAATGATATCTGGAATACTAGAGGGAGTGTTTGGGGTCTGTGGTGTGGTGTGTTGCGTACTACCTCCACTGGGATTGATGTTCACTGGACGGTTGTACTGCAGTTGTGATGGGGTTTGGTTATAATATCCTGGATCTGTTGACAACTCATGTGTTCCAACTTGGGTCAACCCATCCTCTGGACTGCCATGGCTAACTGCCTGCAAGCATTCAGACAGCAGTAAATAATGCTCTATTTTACAAAAACACTACAAAAGAAGTATAAAACTTGACAAAAGAAAATCTGACAGTACAAATTGCAAAAAAAATTTAAAATAATGTAAAATTCTTAGGCTTCTTCTAATAGGTGATTCAGGAAGGAAATCCATCTGAAAGAAACCACAACTAATTTCGATATTCTGTATGTTCAGGGACTCTATGACCCATGAGGCTCCACAAAGTGCACGGCCTTTGAGGACATTATCTATGCTACTGAAACTAGTCAAACTGCCTGTTCTTTGTATGTACTTTTCTTAAATAACTACACATATACTGAAACTACTTATTTATTGACAGTTGTATGAATACATATACATACTGACCAAGAAAGCGTTTAGACATCTTCTAAAACATGTCACTATACTTTCTACCCCTTAACCCCTTGACAATCTAATCTTACTATATTATTTTGACAGTATACTTAATAAGTATATTTTATATTAAAGACATGCTGCCACAGCACCCTGTTAATATAAGGAAATTAATCAGTGAGTGTTTTTAAAAACAAGGCTTTAGCAAGGAATAGTGTAGCTCCCTGAAGATGATCTTAGGATCGAAACAAGTTTGGAGCGATTTTATGTTTTAATGTAAAAAATTTTTATGTGGGTGCATTAGTTGGTGTGCTAATTAAATAACATAAAAGTTAGTGAAAAGCAAGAATGAATCAATGAACTCTTCTTGCCTACAAACTAAATTCATGGTCAAACAACAACAAGATAAGGCATCATGTGCAATTTCTGTTATTTACAACCAAAGCACAGGATGCTGATTGTGTTATACATTCCACTGTATACTGCTGCATTGTGTATTGTATGAACAGTGTAGAGTATTTTAGCAATCACATGACAACATGATGAGATTCACAAAACTGGCAACACAGACATATAACAGCAGATTTTAAAATACACAATGTGATGTATGAATTTTCAACAATATCACCTTCAAAGGCTTTAAAATCTGAGTTCAGCAGGCTACTGTAGCCCACCTGTAAAACTAATTATAAAAGCTCACGTTGCCTAGGACATAAGCGATCTCCTTCTGCCCCTGACACAACAGGAGGGGCACGAATTTTGTGACAATCCAATGCACTTTCAGATTGTCTCTCAGAATTCTCTGACCCAATTAAAATTCCCAAAATGCCAGCAGCTTCACAGATAGTGATTATTCTGTTTTTAGGGACAAGTTCCTTCACTTGATCCACATTTTCAACTGTTTTGCTCATTGATGGACATCCCTAACATTCAGCACCTTCTCATTCTGCTTCTGCATGTGGAAAACCACTGCAGCATTTTTCCCCAGTTTACAGCAAAATCCAATGCAAATATGAGACTGTATAGAGGCCATAATATTGGTGAAGGGGGTGTTGCAGAACCATGACCTATCCACCGGCATGGGAATGCTTCAATGATGTTAAGTTGCTCTGTGTGGACTTGGATTTCCAAATCGCTGTTGAAACGGTGTCATCACCTCATTCATCATCTGACCTGAGCCATCTTTTTATGCATCCAAACACTTGCTACCAAATGTTCCTCAATGAAATAATTACTTATCTCTGCCACTGTCAACTTTGTAAAACACAAAACCAATAAGAAAATGCAACCTTGGGTGTTGGCTTGTCATGGCTTTGTCAAGGGTTCAATGCCACATTGGGTTGCCAAGTCATAAAAGACAAACATAATAAAATAAACAAATAAGTCAAGTGTATTGTGACTGAAACAAGTGAGAAGAAAAGTGATGACTCAAAAGGACAGTTTTTATGAGGATTTAGAGCAGGTTTTTTTTATCATTTTCCTAAGTCCCATATGAAAATTCTATTACGAGATTTTAATGCAAAACAGGGGAGACAGAATACTTTCAAACTGACAACTGGGAATGAGAGTTTGCATCAGGATAGTAATGATAATGGTGTTAGAATACTAAACTTTGCCACATCAATAAATCTAGTTGTTAAGAGCACAATGTTCCTGCACTGAGACATTCATAAGTACACCTGGACTTCTCTTAATGAGAAGACTCACAACCAGACTGATCACATACTGACAGATAGGAGATGGCATTCAAGTATACTAGATGTACGAAGTTTTAGTGGAGCTGACTGATACTGATCACTATCTGGTGGTTGCAAGACTTAGGGAAAGTTTGGCAGTAAGTAACAAGCAGCACAGAAGTTGGAGGGGGAAAGATTTATCTCAGGAAGCCAAATGAGCTGGAGGTTAGGAAAGAGTATCAGACTGAGATTTCAAACAGGTTTGGAGCTTTGGAGAACTTAAGTGATAGCGAGGACATAAACAGGGCATGGGAGAACTTTAAAGAGAATATCAAAACCTCAGCTAAAGAGAGTCTAGGTCTGCACAAATTGAAGCAGCATAAACCATGGCTGGATGAAGAATGTTTACATTTTTTAGATCAAAGAAGGCAGGCTAAAACGCAGTGGGTACAGGATCCAAGCCAAAGCAGTGTAGATAATCTGAACAAAGTAAGATGTGAAGTTAGCAGACATTTCAGGAATATAAAAATGGCATATCTGAAAGCTAAAATTGAGGAGCTTGAAACTAACAGTAAGATAAAAAATATTAGGGACTTGTATAGGAGCATCAATAACTTTAAGAAGGGTTACCAGTCTAGAACTAACATAGTACAGGATGAGAAGGGTGATTTGGTTGCAGACTCCCACAGTATTTTGGCTAGGTGGAGGAACTATTTCTCCCAGCTACTGAATGTAGATGGGGTTCATGATGTTAGGCAGACAGAAAAACATGCAGCAAAACCACTAGTGCCTAAGCCAAGTGCCTTTGAGTTTGAGTTGGCTATTGAAAAGCTAAAAAGTCACAAATCACCAGGTACTGATCAAATCCCAGCAAAACTGATTAAGGCAGGGGACAGAACAATTTGCTTTGAGATCCATAAATTAATTATTTCTATTTGGAATAAGGAGGAATTGCCTGAGGAGTGGAAGGAGTCGATCACTGTACCTATCTATAAGAAGGAGCATAAAACAAATTGTAATAACTATAGGGGCATATCACTATTGCCAACTACATACAAAATTTTGACAAACATCCTGCTCTCAAGGTTAATTCCATATGCGGAGGAAGTTATTGGGGATCATCAATGTGGATTCCGACGCAACAAGTCAACTACTGATCATATATTCTGCATTTGTCAAATACTTGAGAAAAAATGGGAATTCAATGAAGCGGTGCATCAGCTGTTTATAGACTTCAAAAAAGCTTATGATTGAAGGAAGGAGGTCTTGTATAATATTCTAAATGAGTTTGGTATCCCCAAGAAACTGGTAAGGCTAATAATAATGTGTCTGACTGAAACATATAGCAGAGTCCGAGTAGGCAAGAATTTGTCTGACAAGTTTCCTATTAGAAATGGTGTGAAACAAGGAGATGCTCTATCACCATTGCTTTTCTACTTTGCTCTACAGTACATCATCAGGAGGGTTCAGGTAAACCAGGATGGCTTGAAATTAAATGGAACACATCAGCTTCTGGTTTATGCTGATGATGTTAATATATTGGGAGGAAGCATACATACTATAAAGGAAAACACAGAAGCTTTGATAGTGGCTGGGAAGGAGATTGGACTAGAAGTAGATGCTGATCAAACTAAGTATGTGGTCATGTCTTGAGATCAGAATGCAGGACGAAGTCATAGCATGAAGACTGATAATAGAGCCTTTGAAACGGTGGAAAAGTTCAAATATATGGGAACAACCTGAACAAATCAAAATTCTGTTCAGGAAGAAATTAAGAGTAGAATGAAATCAGGGTATTCTTGTTATTAGGTGAAGAATCTTTTGTCTTCCAGTTTGCTATCCAAAAATTTAAAGATTAAATTATACAGAACTGTAATTTTACCTGTTGTATGAGTGTAAAACTTGGTCACTGACATTGAGAGAGGAACGTAGGCTAAGGGTGTTTGAGAATAGGGTGCTGAGAAGGATATTTGGGCCTAGGAGGGACGAGGTAACAGGGGAGTGGAGAAAACTTGGGTGATAAAATCAAGAGGAGTGAGATGGGCTGGGCATGTAGCGCATATGGGTGAGAGGAGAGGCGTATACAAGGTTTTGGTGGGTAAACCTGAGGGAAAGAGACCACTTGGGAAACCAAGGCATAGATGGGAGGATAATATTAAGATGGATCTTCAGGAAGTGGGATGTGGGGTATGGACTGAATCAAGCTGGCTCAGGGTAGGGACAGGTGGCGGGCACTAGTGAATGTGATGAACCTTCCGGTTCCAAGAAATGTGGGGAATTTCTTGACTGGCTGAAAATCGGTTAGCCTCTCAAGGACTATGCTCCATGCAGTAAGTGGGTACACCAAAATCACAAATGTGAAATACCCATTTATACTAAGCAGAATATTACTCAATAATCACTTGTACTACAACTCTATACAAAGTTGGATATGACTCAGAAGACTATACTTGATCTACACCTAGTGACAGAAGTCCATGCTGGCAGCATAGTGTCATCTTGCTGTCAGTCCAGAAGCTATATGTTCACACCACATATCTATCTACAAAACTTTGTGATGTCATATCTTTAAACATAGTAATATGAATAACCAATACTGTAAGAACTTCCATTCTCACATATGATTAGACATATCCTTTAGTTCTTCATAAACTACGCAGCAAATTTTGTTTTCACATACAGATATAACAGTGAAATGTTTAGTAAAATTATCCTTCTACTCAGACTGAATGGTGCACGCTTACAAGTCTGCACAATCCAGCACATGCACTATCATTACTTACTTACTTGTGAATAGTGTGTGGCATGATTTTGCGAACCTATGTAACTGATGCTTGGAGACACAGGATTGTCTATCTGTAAAAAAAAAAAAAAAAAAAAAAAATTTTTTTTCTTAAAAATTTTCACCCTTTTTAAACCAACCTTTAAAATTAAAATATTAAAAAAAATATTTATTGTATATTT
>Ga0123355_10002145_pt1 | contig 27848 bp, 36 predicted proteins | sample TergutEmb28metaG_3_FD_89872 | JGI IMG/M metagenome (GOLD analysis project Ga0123355, IMG submission 89872) | Embiratermes neotenicus P1 segment gut microbial communities from Petit-Saut dam, French Guiana - Emb289 P1 | ecosystem: Host-associated > Arthropoda: Insects > Digestive system > Gut ... | reverse complement strand
TCTGGCAATTCCGCCACGGCGTCCGCACCGGGCCAGACCCCGGCGGCCACAAACGCCCAGGCCATTTCTATCTCCCGAAATACCGCAACGTCTACGACTACACCGCTGGCCAGCACAGCCACGGTGATATCCCGCTCCCGGCACTCCTCACCATAGGCCATAATCTCTTTGGGGGTTACGTTTCCAACTAAACAATCCATGTGCTTATCCTCCTACTTCAATTTGTGGGACAGCGTAGATGTAGATTAAGCCACGACCGCCTGCACCTCCGGCACCGGAAGTCTGGTGATGACTTCCACCGCCGCCGCCACCGCCCAGACCGCCTTGTCCGCCGAGCATCCCGCCGCTAACAGACGTTCCGCCCGCTCCGCCACCGCCGAGAGATCCGTTTCGAGAAGCTATACCGTTGGCAAAGATCGGGCCGCCGGAGCCGCCGCCACGACCACAGCCGCCACCGCCGCCAGAACCGTAACATATCCCGTCATATGGATTTGTCGGGCAGAACTCTATATTTCCAGCCCCGGCGGCACCTTCAGTGTTTGCGTTGACCCCGCCTCCGCCGCCACCGCTGCCACGCTCTCCGCCGTTGCCGCCGGGAGAAGCGCCTCCGCCTGATCCGCCACGCCCGCCAGCCATGCCGGCAGCACCCAAGCCGCCAGCTACCGTCTCACCAAAAGCAATTGTATTTCCGCCAACGGCACCAGCAGCACCGGCGGCCACACTTGTCCCGCCGATGCCGCCCGCTCCGATAACAACCGGGTAGCTCTCCTCAGTCAGCACAAAGTTGCGGATTAGTATACAGTGCCCACCTCCGCCGCCGCCCCGGCTGAGACCGCCGCCGCCACCCCCGCCGGCTACCATGTAGATGTCCACAGCTTTGCCCAGAAGACCGTAGTCGGCCGGGCGGAACACCCCGGATTCCAGGATCGTCAGGGCTAGTTCCTTGGGCGCAAACCCGGCCAGGTCGTCCAAGACCTCGTTTATTTTTTCGATAAACTTTTCCACGTCCTCTAAGGTCGTGTACTCTACCCCCGTAAACCTGGAACGCTCCCGGACATCCGTCACCGTCACTTTGCCATCTGCATCAACAGTGACATCGGCCAGGGGGAAGTCGAATACATCTACGGTCTGGATCAGCGTTTGTACGATCTCAAAGGAAAACGCCCTGACCTCAATCGTCCGGTCAAGACGTATCACTGCCGTACCTGTCTGCGGCGTCGCCGTCTCGTTGCCAATTGAGGCGGCCAAACACCCCTCCACAACGGCAAACCCCGGCCGGACACGGATCAACCCGCCTTGATAGTACACCTGGAGACTGTCCACCCCGTCCCGCACCAGCACCCCGTTTTTGTAAAAGCAGCGCTGGACAAACGAGTGGTCATCTGCGTCATAGTTGCGGTCATATCCGGTTTCATAACTTGGATTTTCTACCGCATTGAAAAAGAACCCTTTTAAAAGTTGCATCTTATCTATCCTCCCCGAATCTGTCGTTGTAGCCGCCCGAATACATTCAGCGGCGCATCCCCAAAAGTGACCCGCCGCTGGATTCCGTTTTGACTGTACTTTGTTGATACCGCCGTCACCGGCGCATGTACCACCACGCCCCACTCTCGGTTCTGCGCCGTGACTATGTCTCCCAGCCAATAGTCCGCCTTGTACTTGTGCCGGATTTTTGTGACGTCGCACTGAAATCCCTCGTCCGGTAAAAACCGTTGTGCCTGGATCATGGCCAGCCGCCGCAGTTCTGCGTACTCCTGGCCCGCCTCCGGGTGGGTTGCGCTAATGGTCATCTGCACCTCTCGGCGGTCGATCCCCGTCTGTATTTCTTCCCCGTCATGGGCATAGATCATGGTAAACGCCTCATCCGCAAATTCCGCCCCGGCCATCGTTGCATAAAACGTGTTTTTCGCCCCGGACGTAGCAAAGCTGTAGTCCTGACTTGCCACCGACCGGCGGGGGATTTCAAAGATGACCGGCGGGCGATCCCGTTGGGTTGCGCTCCTGTCGGCACCGCAGATGACATCAAAAATAAACTTCCCAGCGGCCAAGTCCGGTACAATGTCGTACCCCAGCCCCCCGGCCTCGCCCAGATCAAGCAGCACGTCACTCAACTTGTCGTGTCGGGACATGTACTTATCAGCCTGCACCCCCCGGCCCTGATCCGGTAGGATTTCCAGCCCCGCAATGGCCCGTGTCCCCAGGGTCATGTTGTTGTGCACAAAATGTTTCATGCACGTCTCCGTAGAGCCTATTACAGTATCGTACCCCTGGGCGCCCACCATCTGGTGCTCGTTAAATGATGGCGGAACCGTCACCCGATCCATTGTGAGCCCCTTCAACTGCCGCCCTTCGACGGTCATCATCTTCCCCGCCGCCGTTGCGGTTTTTTTCATATCGTCGATGATCCCCCAGAATGTGCGGTCAATCAAGACACATTGTCCAATCTTAATTTTCCGGGCCACCCGGTTCCCCGTCGGTACGGAAAATGAAAAACTACCCGGTTCGTGGAATTTTTCAATTGTGTCAATCTCCGTTGCCCCTACAGTCAGGGCGACACGCCGGAATATAGGGTTGTCCGCCCGTGGAAGTTCGAAAATCCGTATTTCAATGCCCAATTCCTTCAAGCTACACACCCCCAAATAATTCCCGATGTAAGATGGTTACAATTGGCGTCTCTACGTTCCGGTCGTTGTCAATGGCCAGTTCGTTGTGTCCCGGTACCAGCCCCCACGCCTCACTGTCCAGCGATATCCAATGGCTGACGTCCTCGCCCTCTATGTATGCGCCGTCCTCATCCAAATCCCACAGAACGGCGTGCATCTCGAACATGTCCACAACCAGCTTTTGGCCGTCCTTGATCTCCACGTTAATCGTCATGGTCTGCCCTGTGGTCTTGTTTGTCAGGATGACGGTCTCCATGGCCGTAAAAATCTCAATCAGCGGCCATACAAGGTGTGCGCAGTTATTAAACGCACGATACCAGCGGGAGTACACGCCGTATGGCTTTTTGCGGGGGCTCCATATAAAGCGGAATAGTTTTGTTGCACCGCCCACCGTCCCCCGCTGGATAGTCTCTCCCTCCCAAAATGCGGCATCACTCTCAAAATCAATACTGATATCCGCAAGGGTTGGTGTCTCCTCAGTGATGGTCGGGTTTCCCACAGTCTGGCACCTGATTTGCTTATTCCCGGCGTTTGTATGGTAGATCAGCGTCCCCCATCTGCCCGGTAAAAACGCATCACCCAAATACACCCGGCTCCCATCCCGTACCACTCGGGCGGACGTGCGCCGGTCTCCGGTAGACAGCATCTGCCCCGTGAGGGTAATGCTCCGGCCTGACAAACTCGTATGATCCGTTGTCGTCCCGTCCTGCCTGGGGGCCTTTGTGGTCTCCCGCTCCCCGCTGACCCGGTCATACAGTTTGTTAAAAAAGAATATCGGCCCCCGGCCAAAATGTACTTTGGCCATACCGTCCGGGATCCATGTGACTGATCGTAGCATTGCTTCACCTCCTTATTGCCTAGACAACTGCTCTAGTGCCTGATCCACTGCTGCCGCTATCTGCCCGGATGTCATTTGGCCGCCGTGGTTGTTGATGGTCACGTTGGCATTTCGGGTGTTATCTACCGAATGGGCCGACGTTGCGTTGGTGATTGCGTTTGACTTTATCCCGATTTCTTGCATCTGACTTTGCATAGCCGCAGTAGCAGTTTGGTTAGACGCAAGCGCCGCCTGCCATGCCGCATCGTTTGCCCCGCTCCATCCGGTTGTCCCCGATGCACCGCCGCTGTCCAAGTGCCGCACCAAATCCCACTCGGAGCCGCCCGTGGCCCGCAGCTCACGGTCCATTTGCATCGCCCGGTACGCCCCCATGTTCATCGCCGCCTGCCAATCCGTTGCGCCGAGCTCGCTGTAGTACCGGGCGATCATGCGATTTACGGTGAGGCCAAACGCATCGTTCACCTGTTCGCCCCGGAACGTGTTGGGGCGAGCTGGTGTCTGGCTGGGGTTGTTTAGCCGCTTCTTTGATGCCGCTAACCGGCGGGCGGCCTCGGCTTCGGCTTCTTGAATCTGGTTTTGTGCATTCCGTTCCGCTGCCGTAATTTGCCGCCGGATGCCCTCAATCCGATCCCGCTGGGCGTTTTCCCACTGCCAATCATCAAAATTCTGTTGTTCTCTTGCCTTGGCCTGTTGCGCCCGTGTCAGTTCTTTTTCCAATTCCGCCCGGTTGTCTGCGTCCCGCTCAAAGGCCAATTTTGCCTGGATCACATCAATCCGGCGCTGGGCGGCGCTCACGTTGTCCTCGAAATTGGTCTCTTGCCGCTGTCGGCGGCGGGCGGCGATCTCGGCGTTGATATTGTCTATAATCCCGTTTAGCCGCTCCCGCTCCAGGCGCAACTCTTCGTTGATTTGGTCTTTTCTCTTGCGGAGCCACGCCTGGTTCTGCGCCACTAACGCACGTTTCGCCTCTTCTCGCTGCCGTTGTTCTTGTTGTAAAATGTTCTGCCGGAGGTTGTGCATCTGTACCGTAACCCGTTTCCACGCCTCCGTGGTTTCTTCCAGATACCGATCTCGGAGTTCCGCCAACTGCCGGTAATAGTCCTCTGCGCTGATTAGATCAAGCGCCCGGAGAAAGTCTATCTGTGCCACCGCCTGCCGAAACATGTCCTCATTGGACTGTACTAGGCTCTGCTGGTAACGGAAAATCTGCTCCGTCACCTGACGCCACGCCGCCGTATTGGTGTACTCGTCTAAAAATTCGTCCCGGAGGGCTAGGAGCTGTTCGTAAAACTCCTCCTCCGTGATCCGCTGCATGTTCCGGGCGTGGGTCAGTGTCGCCAGCTCTTCCCGGAATGCGCCCTCTGCTTGGTTTTGCTGGTAACGGAAATGCGCTTCCGTGGCCTGCCGCCACGCCGCCATGTCTGTGTATTCGTCTAGGAATGTATCCCGGAGCTCCAACAGACGGGCGTAGAATTCCTCCTCTGTGATCCGCTGCATGGCCCGGTGGTGGTTCAGCGTCGCCAGTTCTTGCCGGAACATGTCCTCATTGGACTGTACTAGGCTCTTCTGGTACCGGAATATGGTCTCCGTGACCCTGCGCCACTCGGACAAGTTGCCGTAGTCCCGTAGATATTCGTTCCGGAGGGACAGGAGCCGGTCGTAAAACTCCTCTTCCGAGATCACCCGCATGGCCCGGAGGTGGTTGATCTCCGTGCTCGCCGTGCGGAACGCTTCCAAGGCCGCCGCTTCGCCCATGGCGGTTCCGGAGAAATCGAAGGTGGAACTGTCGGTTAATGGCTGGCGTAGTGCGGATGCCAACGCAACCCCAAACCGCTCCACCTGACCTAAGACGTACCCCATCATGCCGACAGCACCAATCCCAACGCTTTCAATATAATTTGCGCCGATGGCCACGCCCACCCGAGAGGGTGACCTGATTTCCAGCGCATCCCGCAACGTTTGTGCTATGCCATTGGCAATGGCCGCAACCCGTGCGTTTAGTGTCGGAACTTTGCTGTCCAGCCCCGCCATCAGGCTGGTAATCGCATTGACGCCAGCATCGCCGAACTCGTCGGCGATCTGGTGCATCCGGTCTTCGACCATCTGGGCATACTTGCGGACGTCCACATCCATCTGGGCCAGCTCTGATGCTACAGCCTCCGTCCCCTCGTCAATCCGTTTAAGGGTCGCAATAATGTCCTCAATGCATTCATCGTAGGCACCGGCAAGCCCCGCCAGCATGGCCCCGTTGTCGGCTGTAAAGTCTCCAAAATGGTCTAAGAGGCGGTCAATGCCGTCGATCTCACGGTTCCGCAGGGCCTGGGCGTTGGTGTGAAAATCCGTTAGGAATGTTTCCTGTGAATCAAGGTTCTGCTGGATCGTCTGGGCCGACACGGTGGCCTGTGTGTCCATTTCCCGCATGAGACCAAGCTGACCCCGGATACTTGTCTCCGCCGTCGCTTTTGCTGATTCATATGCCCGGTTTAGGCCCTCAATCTCTTTTGTCAATATGTCGATGGCGTTGGCAAGCTCCGGTTGGGCGTCCGCCGCATCTTCCGTCACGGCTGTAAAATCCGCAACCAATTGATTTGTTCTGGCAATTTCCGGCGCAAACGCCTCATAGGTTCCCCTGGCATCATCGACAGCAGCACTTGCGGTATTGAATGCCCGTTCAAGCTCCGCTATCTTTGCTGTGGCTGTGGCAAATTCTACCGAATCAACGGGGGCGCTGGTGTCAATATTCTCTCGTCCCTCACGCAACCGCTCATATGCCTCGGCGGCATCTATTACCGCCAGCCTATAGTCCGCATAGGCCCTGGCCTGTTCCTCAATTGCTTCCCGTTGGAGATCAAGGGCCGCTTGTTTCCGGGCCTGTTCTTCCCATGCGTCGATACTCTCCCGGATCGCATCGGTGTTGCCCTCGATCAGACCTGTCTGCTCGTCAATGACTAAATTGAGTGACGGGATTGTCTCGTTTAACAATCCGACTACTGCGGCGTACTGTGCCTGGGCCGCTGTGTGCTCCTGCGTACCCGGCGTTAGGGTGGCCAATTTTTCCTCTAACTCCTGCAATCTGGCCAGGTGCCGCCCCGCTGCAATTGCCGAGGCGTCCGTTGCCCGGATTGTGTCGTCATAGCGGTCGTTGAGTGCGTCTAGTGCGGTTGTGACCTCTTCTACCCGACCGCTAAGTAGCGTAAACGCAGTAACAGCGGCACCCACCAGAAGCCCTAACGGCCCAAACTTTAATGTAGCTTTCGCAAGACCCAACGCCTTAATCGCCAGCGCCGCCTTTGATGCAGCTACCGCTTTCCCGGCAAACACTGCCATAAGTACAGACCCTGCCGCAACTGCACCCGTCATTACGTCAACTAACCATGGCATGTCCTCTATCAGTTGTGCCATAGCCAGGGCCGCACCGCCGCCTAAGTCAGCGAGATTGCCGATGGCCGGGTTTAATTCGTTCCCGATAGCAATGGCCAGCATGTTAAACGAGTTCTGCGCCCGCTGGATTTTCGCATCGGTGGTTTCGAACATACGGCCCGCAGCGTCGGTTAGTGCTGTGTTTTGATCCCATGCGTCATTGGCCCGTCCGATGATGCTGGCAAGGTCGTCTTGGGCTTTGGCCAGGTTCTGGAGCATCATCACGTCTTGTACGTTGCGGATACCCAGCTCGTCCAACATGACCGTCATGTTTCGCCCATTTTGCTCTGCGTTCTGCAATCCTGATATAAACGCCCCCAGCGCACCGGCGGCGTTGTCGCCCCATGCCACGGCGAACTCCGCCGCACTCATGCCCGCCACGTCCGCAAATTGATTCAGCCCCCGGCCCGTGGCTACGGCCTGGATCATGCTGTTTATCAAGCGGTTCATGGAGGATGATCCCGCTCCCGCCTCCATACCCACAGAGCCGATCCCCGCCGCAATTGCCATGATCTCCGGTGCGCTCATACCGGCGGCGGCACCCGCTCCCTCCATGCGCTGTGACATGACCAATATACTATCCGCCGTGGTCTGGGTGTTGTCTCCCAGATAGGCGATAACCGACCCCAGACGGTTGAAATCAGCCGGGTCGATCTCGATCATATTCATAAACTTCGCCAGGAGTTTTGCTGTCTGCTCCGATGTCCCCTTCATAACCGGGCCGAGCTTCGCCACCATCTCCGTAAAGGCTATGACGTTCTCCGTGGCGATCCCCAAGCCCGCCGCCGTCTCCACCATCTTCCCAATTTCCGCAATGGGGATCGGGAGCACAGACGCCAGATGCATCACGCCATCAGCGAGGTAGTCTAGTTCCGCACCGCTTGCGTTCGTCGCCCTGCCGATCCCAGCCATGACGACCTCAAACTCCTGGGCCGCCTTGATTGCCGCATCCAGAAAAGCGATCACCGCCGAGATGCCCCCGGCCACGCCGAGAGCCGATAACGCCGCCGCAAAGTCGGAGATGGAATCCTCGGCGCTCTTGGTCTGCTTGCCCAGATTATCAATAGACGATGCCGTGCCGTCGGCGCTCTGTGCGGCCTCATCTAAGTATTTTTCGTTCTTTTTGATCTCACGGTTCAGGTCAATTAGTTCCGCCTCGGCATTGTTCGCCGCTTTAGACCATCGGACGGTTTCTTGCTCCGCTCTCTCAATGGACTTTCCGGCGGTCGTGAGTTCTTTTTTTAATTTACTGATTTCTTCCGTAAGTTCTTTTTTTCTGGCTGTCGTATCGCCAGTGCTAGATTCCAGCGCTTCGAGTTCTTCGGTTGCAGCATTTAGTTTTTCATTCTTTTCCGCCTGAACCTTACCTAAACGCTCAACCTCATTTGCGTAGTGCTTTTGCGCCTTGCTTGCGTGCTCTATCTTCTGGGCAAGAGCCTGTTTCTTTTTTGCGAAATGATCGCCTTTTTTGGTCAGAGCCTCCATTGAGTTGGCCGTCTCTCGATATTGTGCATCAAGGAGTTTCCCCTCTGACGTGATTTCCGACAGAGCATTATTGATCTTTTTTGCGCTTTGCTGAATTTCATTTACGCCGTCCAGCGTGAGTTTTGCGCCAATGTTTACAGTTCTTCCCACAGGGTCGCCTCCTTAAAATGAACATGAAAAAACCACCCTGTAAAGAGTGGTTTCATCGTTATAAGATTTTTCGACAATTTTTGTTGAAATTTGCGGTTTGCCGTGATATAATAATGACACAGAGGAAAACCGTGAGACGGTTTACCTTATCTGGTTAGAAAAGACAACCGCTTACTCTTGGGAGGGAGGGCGGTTGTCGCTTTCTTTAAAGTGCTTGTAGACCCGGAAAGCCAAGTCCAGCACAGCAACTATGAGCGTAAGTATACACGCCATAAGCCTCACCTCCTTCCGAAGGCTCGGCAAACCATCTCCGATTTTTACATCCTCTGTGTCGAATTATAGTATATATCACAAGCGGTTACTTGTAAATAGCCGCTTGTGGCTTTTGTTTTAATCCCCAGCTATAAAGTCTATGTGATTGCACAGGAATACAATATGCCGATGATCCGGCACGTCCGGCATACTCGCTTGTCTTGCATATCCCGGCCCGCCGGATAGGGACATGCTGGACGGCCAGGAGAATCCGGCCTTATGTAGCCGTCGTTTCACTTGACGGATCAGGTTTGTCGGGTCGAATGTGATCGGCGTGAAGAGGTGCAGGGTCACATCCGTCTCCTCCATAAGCGGGCCGTCGTCTGCGTATAGGTCACCCTCTGTGTCTAGGCGGTAGACAAAATATGTCTCATCATTGTTTGGATTTACGTCAAAATATACCTGGTATAAATCTTCCAACGCCTCACGGATCAATGTCCCTACGTCCATCAAAATAAATCAACCTCCCGCCAGAAAGTTTCATCCATAGCGTCGATAGCCTCGGCCTCCGACTGGGCCACTGCCGCCTCAATAAACATGCTCCCGCTCTGTCGGCTGGTGCCATAGTTGTGATATGCTGCAATCTCCATATTGCGCCACCCTCTGCTATTCACCCCAGTCGGCCCCACTCTCCGGAAAAGCCCGAATGCATTCTTTATAATCCGGCCCGCACGAATAGAGCCTATCATTTCACCTGTAGAATAATCTTTGCCCCACATGCCCATAGAGGTCTCCGCCTCATGGATAAGTTGTTTTTTTACAACTGGTGTTGCCGCCTGTATCATCCTTTTGGCAATCGGCTCTGGGTTCATCAGTTTTTCTAATCCCTCTTGGAACGATCCAAAATCTATATCAAAGCCCATATCCTACGCCCCCAGTATTTTTGATACGTCTGATGGATCCATCTCCGTCCAGGTGCTGCCGTCTTTGTCTGGATTCTTTAAATCCACCGTCCGGTTGATCGTTGAAATCAGGTGGAATAGCGGCAATTCGTATAATAGATCAGCCGGCAGACCAACCAATGCCATCCGGGCCAGGATGTCCAGTTCGTCAAAGTCATCCGGCTTGGTTTGTTTTGCTGTCGGTTTGTACTCGTAACTGTCATCCAGTTTTAGCAACTCGCCCCGCAGTCGGACGGCCTTTTGTGTAAAGTCTTTATCCGCCGCACACGCCTTGGCAAATTCAACGAATTCGATCTCACAGGGTTGGATCATAGCCCAGACCATCCGGGCCAGTTTCGCCATGAACTCCCCGCTGGTGTCCGCCGCCACATCCCCCAGCGGGGACACGCCGTACAGAGTGCGGTATCGCACACAGGAGATGGCCGCCGTCTCCGCCATGTATTTTTCGTTGTTTATATAAATTGGGATTTTCATTTGATCCCTCCGTGTTTTCATAGTCATATACCCGCCCAGGTCTCCCCAGGCGGGTATGTTGTTGTTATACTTCTGGCAATCCCTCTTGTTGCTGTCCATGATCCGTAGCAACGGTCAGATCGGGAACTGCGTCCCCGAAAGTCTCATAATCAGCATCATCCGGCCTGGACGATACGATAAATACCGTGCGTTCCATGCCGTTTTCGTCCACAAACGGCTCTCCATTGGCGTCCAAAAGCGGAGCCCCGTATAGGCGGATTGGCACCTCATGGGTGCCGAACTCTATGTTTTCGCCTTTCGTGGCATAGTTCTTGCCGGACTTTGCCGTGGTTACTTCAAGCAACCACGATTTGATCTGATACGCAGGCCCCTCTTCCCGTTTGCCCGAGGCCTCAAAATAGAGACAATGACGCCGGAGGTCAACGGCGTCCAGTTGTGCCATCGCACCGCTGGCCAACTGTGCAGCAAATCCCAGGGCAATCTCGTAGTCCGGGTCTGGAGATGTCATGCCCATCGTACCGTCATAGCCCGTGTCAGACGGCACTTCGAGTACCAGCCTATCGTCCGCATATAGTTGGGCCTTGTTGACCAGTGCGGATAGTGCCATGCTTTTCGCATATGGCATATCCACAGGCTTACCCCACTTGTCTTTCCACTTCGCATCCGCTCCCGCTGTTTCCAACGGAAATGCATATTTCATGTTCCGCAGACCGAAATATGCCGTATCTCTTTTTCTTCCCATGATAAAAAATCCTCCTAAATTTTACATTATTTTGGAACAGTTTAATTCGATCATGTCACCGCCGTCGTTGTAGGCCCGCTCGATCTTGTAGTGGATCCCGCCGCAAATCAGTTTTGTCGGCTCAAAAACCCGCTCCGATCCGTTGACCGTGGCGGCGACATTCGCCTCTTGGAATTCGGCGGCCCAGATCGAAAACGTGGCCGCCGGTTTCTGGCCAACTTTGAGCATACTGAAATGTTCGGTGCGTTTCATGGATTGCTTCTCACCCAGAACCTTATGGGTGTGCGTTTTAATGATTTTTGGCACCCCGCTCACCGTTTCAAATACTTCCGTTACCAGTTCCACCGGCATCCACATCGGCAGGCTCCTCCCTGTTGTAGTCGCTGGAGAGGGCGAGGTGTGATTTCAGCGACACATAGGCGTCCTGAAACCGCTCCGCCCCCTCTATGTTCCCGAAATGGGCCTTGACGTATAGCACAATGGCCCTCCCGATCAGATGGTTGTCCTCGTCAATGCGGACAACCCCGGCCATCTCAAGATCAAGCTTCGCCGCCTTGATGAGCGGTTTAACTTCTCCCTCGTCCCATCTATCAGTCGTCAGCCGGAGAGCTGTCCGCACCCGCTCCAGGATCGGCATCATTCGCTCCCGCTCCTTTCTCATCTGGCGGCGTTTTCCCGGTTGCTTTTTTGCCAACGCCTTTTTCGATCAGGACTTTGCCCCGCTTGTCCGGCACGTCTAGAGTTTCGCCGGTGGAGACGGTGCGCTTTTTCTCCAGGTCGAAATAGTCCTTTATGATTGTTACTTTCATGCTACACCTCCAACGCTTTCTTAAGGATCAAAACGCCGTGCGGGTCAAGCAACTTACCATCACAGATTAAGATGCACTTGTTTTTATACTTATTCGCATCCTGGTCGTACCACCGTTCAGTTCGCATCTCCAAGTTTGAGTTTACAGCGTAATCGCTCAACTGGATAAACGCCCCAATTACCTCACCAGCTTCCGCCGCATCAAATCCTGGTATGATGTCGTCCTCGACAGTTTCTACATTGACGCCAGCAAAACGGTAGGTTTCCCCACCAGTAATCCCATAGTTTACACGTGCAATGGGCTGACCCCCTGCATCAGTTAGCCCGTCTATGTATACGTCGAATGTGGATTGCGCTAAAATGAGGTCGCCCTTCCGGTAAGACCTTTTTCTTTTAGAAAGAACCTTTTGCTTCCATCCCGCCCATGTGGAAATGTCTCCCCTCGTCACCTCAATCACATTTTCCTCTGGCACTCTTGGATCTACCGAAAAGCCCAGCATCTGATTGACGCCTGTGCCTCTAATGATGGCAATCTCCAACGCTTTTACTATCGCTTCAACGGCAAGCGGGACAAATTGGCGTTGGAACATCTCCAGCGTTGTTACGCTAACCAGCAATGTTTGTGATAATCTGCATTCCAGGCCGTAGTAGTTGAAGATAACGCTCTGATCGGCGGCAAGCTTTTGATCGGCTGACACTTCTGTCTCCCCGATCCAAGTTGCAACTGGCTTGATCTCCATAATTGGCACAGACACGCCGCCTTGTATGTTCAACTTGCGTACTTTAGCCCAGATATTCCCGTAACTTTCAAGCTCTCTGACAATCTCGTTTAAGATTCTTGTTGGTATAACCGCTGACGTGTCTGTTGTCGTTGTTACCTCGCTGTTTTGAAACCCTAATGAGCTAGGGTCAATTGGCACACCTTTGCAAACAAAGTTCATAAATGCTTTGCGGTATTCCAACGTGTCATATGGATCGTCGCTTTCAGTCGTCACAGTCACCACGCCCATCGTCTCCACCACTTTGCCGTCCGGCACATGCACAGATGCGCTCTTAGGGTCTTTGCCTTGCCCGCTCCCGGCTAATGCCTTGAGATTCTCACGGGCCAACTCTGCAGCTCTAAACTTGTCGTCCAGTGCCTCCACTTCTTTGTGCTTCGCCTCAAACTTTTCGATGTCTCCTGCATCAATCAAGGTCTGGGCCTCCTGGAGCAGGTTCGCCCGCTCCTTGTCATACGTTGCCTTAATCATTTTGATCCTCCTAGTTGTAATAGTTTTAGTTTTGCCTTTGCAAGCGGAATCCGAGCGTCCAGTTTCCCAGATTGCTCGGCCCCGATTATTGCCATGATCTTTTGAACCTGTTCCCCCGTCAGCATCGGCACAGTCGATGCCACCAGTTGGCGGCTATCCGGCGCAATCGTATCGGCAAATCCCAACTTGACGGCTTTCTCCGCCGACATATACGTCTCCTCGGCCATCAGCTTCAAGACCTCTTCTCGTGACAGCCCTGTTTTCTCCATGTATAACCCGCAGATGGATTCATCGTGGGCCGACAATGTATTAGCGGCCCGCCGCATGTCCTCGCAGTTCCCGTACTCCCCGAAAGACACCCGGTGCACCATCACCATCGCCCCCAGCATGATCTCCGATTCCGCCGCACACGCAATAATGCTGGCCGCACTGTGTGCATGGCTGGTGATCAGAATCTTCACGGCTCCGGTATACTCTTTTAGTGCCGAGTAGATGTCCATCCCAGCGTATAAGCTACCACCGCCAGACGATATGTACACTTTTACATCGGCGCCAGCGGCCTTTTCTAAGGCGTCAAAGATGTCTTTTGGACAAGTGTTCTCCCAATCCAGATAGTCATACGCCCGCTTGTAGTTGTTCGGGATTATAACCCCTCTCACGTCAATTCTCATTCTTTATCACCCCCTTTGTCGTCAACCACATTCCCGTCCTCGTCAAACTCTGTATACTCCCGCCGGATTACGCAGCGGTCACCGCCGGGTACCGGTGCGAAGCCCAATATCGCACGGTGCTCGTTTCGTGTCATAATTCCTCGATCTACAAGCCCTTGCATCGCCATTTTCGTATTTGCAGACGCCACAGTTAGGTTAAACGCCTCAAACATGATCTTATTCCCATGTCCGATCTCCCGGCGGGTGAACAGTTTGTGGGTAAACTCCGCATTCAGCTTCCCAGCGACCGGGGCGATCTGCGCCTCGTAAAAGCTGTTCCACTCATCTTCTGTATAGTTGCTCTTGACGATCTTTTCATTGACCCCGAATAGCGCATACACCCGCTCCCGCACTCTGTCCATGGTGGCAGCATTGGGGGCATAGTCGTATGGTTTGACTTGCGTCACATCGGCCGCAGCATTCGTCGCCGCCACACCGATATCTCCACTGGATACCGTCAGGTAGTTCTGCACAAACTCCTCTGCCATTTTTTTGATGTCCTCTGACCTGGTAACGGTGTGCGTTTTCAACAACCACCGGATTACCGCCGAATTTTTGATTGCGGATATAATCCCCTGGTCAATGGTCGTGACGACATTCATCAACTTAACAAGCGCCGGGGCGATACTCTCCCCAAAAATATCGTTTTCATGGAAATCCTGTCGTAAATGGATGATGTCCGCATACGGAAAGGTATACTGTTTTCCGTCCGGAAATATAAACCGCAAAAATAGAGCGCCCATGCGGTTGTACACCGCCTCAACCGATGTAGCCGGAATCGGATAAATCTCCACCGGCACCCCGCCGTCGCTCCGCATAATCAGTGCAAAGGCGTTCCCGTTTAATTCAAGCTGGATACCCATCTTCTCCTGCATGTCCTGCCCGGACATGAAAGGATTGGGCCGCTCCAACAAAAACCGCATGACAGGCTCCGGGTTGATCTCCAGTTTCCGCTTGTCATCCCGCAAACTCTCCCGGATGTGTTTCCCCACAAGCTTTCCCACGGCCTTTACTTTAGGCCGGGTCGCTGCCCGGATAATATCCGACCGGAATAGCCTTCCATCCCACGCAAAAAAACCGTTTCCCTGCATGGTGACCATATTCAACCGCATACCGCCGGGGGCCGCCACTACAATATCCGTGTCCTTTGGTTTCGACCGGAACCAGTCTAAAAATCCCACTAAATCACCCGCCTATCAAATTTTCATACTCAATGTACTTGTCATTCAACACCACATACGCATCCAGCAACGCCGAAAGGCCATCAATCCGCTTCCTCGGATTTGATGACTTGCACGGCTTAATATTTGTGTTGGAATCTTCTATACATGATACATTCGTCAGATTCCACCTTAAAATTTTGTGATCGTTATAAATCACTTTTTTTGCTGTCAGATCTGCCCCCAATATTTTCATTGGCGTAGAAAGTGTTTGCGCCCCCTGCGCTATTGGGATCATACTGTTTTTCCCAAAGTGGCGGCGCATTTCATCCACCCAATCCTCCGCCATCCAGCGGTCATACCCAATCCAGGGGAGATAGATGTCGTACTTTTCTTTGACCTCTAAAAACCAGTCTTTTACAAACCGATACGCCACTTTGTTCCCAGGGGTCAGTCGCAATAATCCCTGATCGTACCAGAGATCATACGAAACTTTATCTTCTTTTACCCGCTGATCCAATAATTCTTCCGGCAACCACATCATGGGTAGCACATATATCCGGTCATCTCCCGGCACACGAAATATCACTACCGCCGCCGTCAAGTCCGTTGTGCTCGATAGGTCAACCCCGCCGATTCCATATCTTGGTTTCAAATCCTCCACGGAGAATTTTTCCGGATTATCAATCTGCTCCAGCGTGAGCCATGTCTCCGACGAATTTTCCCGAATATTAAACTCTTTGCAGACGAGATTTTTCACAAGCGCCGAATTCTTCTTTGCCCGCTCCACCTTTGCCTCTAGTTGGTTAAGCTTCTTAATCGTCCCCAGCGCCGGGTTTGCTTTCCACCAGCAGGCCCGATCCGTCCACTCCTCCCGTTTGTCTAATTCGTATACAAATGCGATAAACCGCTCATCCTTGTACCCGTCCGCATCCTCATATCCGTTGATAACCAGGGTCGCCTCGTCATATTTTGCGTCAAAAATATCCTCCCGCACTTTCCCAGCAGTGGTTAAGATGAGAATAAGCGGCTGGTCACGGGCTGTAATCCCATCCGCCATGATGTCGTACAGGGCGCCACCGTTCCTCCATTGGTGTATCTCATCCATAATAACGCCGTGGACATTCCACCCGTCCATTGTATTTGAATCCGATGCCAGCGGCTTGAAAAACCCATCATTAAAGTCGCATATCAGTTCATGGGTGAGTAACCGCATACGTTTTCGCAAACTCGGCGACTTCGCCGCCATCTGTTTGGCTACTGTCCACACTTTTTTAGCCTGATCCCGCTTTGTAGCTACAGCGTAGACCTCCGGCCCTGGCTCCCCGTCGGCAATTAGCAGATACAGACCCACAATAGATGCCATCAGCGACTTTCCATTCTTTTTTCCGATGATCAGCAACGCCTCACGGTATTTCCGTGGCACATCCCAGACACTTTGCCCGCTCCGGGGCCGCTCGACAAAGCCGAAAATGGTCGCAAACATCGCCTTTTGCCACAATTCCAACCGTACCGGCCCCGTTGCCCCCTGGATCAGGCGGCAATAGTTTTCGGCGAACTCCATCAGATGATTTGCCCGCTCCGGTGAGTACCACCATTCCCCCGGCTCGTCCAAATCCCGCACGATCTTCGCATATGTCCGCCGTATTTTCTTGCTGACAACCTCCTCCCCAGACTGGATCGCCACCCAATATTCCCGGATCGGATTATAATCAGCCGGATATCTAACTCGCATCTTTCCGTGTTACAAAGTCGTCAAACCCGTCATCCTCCGGCGGTGGTGGCCCCTCCTTCGGCAACAGGTCGGTAAGCTGTTTCATAATTTTTTGATACCCGCCATTTAACTGATTGTATACCCTGGCTGCAGGGCGCTCTCGCTCATATGGCTCTTGATTTCCTTGTGAAAACTGCTCAAAAAATCCATTTTCAGATAAGTCCATCTCTAAATCTTGCGCCTGAATTAACATAAACGCCGCTCTTTCAATCAGAGGTTGGGCAAGTGCTTTTCTTTTTGGCTCAATATCTTTGTATAACTTTTTAAGTCTATTTTGTTCTTTTTTTATCCGGTCATTTGTAGTTTTGATTTCCTTTGTCTCCAAAAAAATCACCTCTTTTCATGGCATCAAAAATCCCCGCTCCCTCAAATCAATTCCGATTTTTGGGGGAGGGGGGTCACGTGTGCGAGCCGTGTATAAATTTGTACTAGGCTGTGTGGTCTTGGTGACCGGCGGTTTTCGCCGACAATGGGGGGCGGTCTATGATCGGCGGCACGGCGTTTCACATGGCCACCACCCGGCCGTCCTCGTCAAAACGGTATCCTCTGTCCTGCTCATCTATCTGCCCGTGGCATGTCCGGCAAACGTACTCCAAATTATCATGGTTAAGTGTGACTGTTGGATCGTTGATATTTTCCGGCGTAATCCACTTGACGTGATGAACGATATCTCCCACGTCACGACTGCATCGCTGGCACAGCCCGCCGTCTATTGCGCTACGCTTTGCAATAAACGCCACACGGCACCGTTTCCATGCAGCAGAGTTATAGAATTTTTTTGCAAACGCTCTCGCCATGTGTTATATCCTCGATATAATTTCAATGTTTTCTACTGTCAGAGATGATTGAAAGTACTCAATTGTTCCCACCCAGTTTTCATAATGAGTTTGGTCGGCGTGATTAATAAGAATTCCAGTGTCTGCAATCTCTATGTCAACCTCGCTGTACAAGCTCTGCCCAAGCTCCGGGATGAAATCAGTTACACCTCTTTGGGTGAAAATGCTTCCTACCCTATAAAAGGCTATTGGGATTGAATATTCAAACTCTATGAACGTACCCCAATGTCTTGGTTTAAGGCGGCGGCGCACCCAAATAGTGGCGCTCACCCTATCGGATTTCTGTAAAGCATTTCTAAATTTCATATGAAATCGCTCTGACACAGGTAACGTATTTATGGCGTTGCTCCCATCCACATGGATCCCCGCAAGGTGCACGACCACACGACTGCCCTCTACACCCTCCGGCGGACGCATATGGAAGTGTACACTACTTTGCAGTGAGCCGTCTGGATCACATGGAATTAAATACCCAATTGCTTTATCTTCCCTGTCTAGCCTAAACCCAAGACAAATAGATATATCTATCGTCACTGGCACTTGCTGGCTCCATCCAATCATCCCGAACGTGTTTACATGCCCATTGATCTTGTATGTCTCAAATCCCTCTACCGTCGTAAATGGCTCTACTCCTGTTACTATCACTGGCTCATGCCCATGTGTCCATCCGTGAATAAACGCTATGCTCTTAATATCCTCCACTCTTGTAGGTATTGCCGTTTGCCCCTGTCCGAGGCAGCAGCAGTCAGTGTGTGTAAATAGCATGACCTGATACATGCGGTCATTGTCTAGGGTGCTAGAATCACAACAACAGTTCCCGCCGAATATGTCACGGGTGAACCAAAACTCTGTATTGACATTTTCCGTATTAATTGTTCGGAGCAATATTTGAGCCCCTACTGTATAGTCTCCATCTGTCATGTCTTTGCTCCGTAGCACTCCACTTGGGAACGGCACGCCACCTTCTGCTCCTGATAAGTAGTCGCATAGATCGTGTTCTTGTCCATCTTTGTCCAAAAACACACCGTTAAATGGTGCCATATTCGGCTTGATCTGGCTCTTTGTAATGATCTGCCCGCTGGCCAGGTCGACCAGTTTGTCGTCCTTATTTCTGTATACACCCAAAAACGGTGATTGGTTTCCTTTGATTGACATCATTACTACCGCCTTTTCTGATAAAATATGCGACGCCGCTGCGAGAAAAACCCGCAACGGCGTCAAGATGAAAGGAGAAAAAACTTATATGCCACGTACACTATATCATAGATTAAACTGCATTTTACTGCACTCTTTTTCTACGGCAAGTAATGCCCGTCCATGTAGCGTATATACCTGGCGTTGACTATAATTCATCTGCTGCGCCACATTTTCCCATGACATCCCCGCAAGGTAACGCCATTCTAGTACATCACGGTGGAGCGGTTCCTCCACCTCTGCAATCACCGCCGCAATCTTCACTTTCATGTTTATTATCATATCTATTGCAGCATTGATTTCCGCCTCCAGCTTATGTATTTTGGCAACCAAATCCTCCATAGATCTCACTGTCCCGCTCCCAGCGACTTGCACATCTCCCCTCGTCGGCGTAATTCGTGTTGCCAGCGCCCGGAGCCTGTCTACTTGCTCCTGCTTTACGTCTATTCGCTTATCCAGCCAGCGGGCCTGTGATAGAAACATTTTCGCCGTCATGTCGTTCTCCTATCCTGGCGCATTCTTGCGCTCTACAGTCTTTTTCCTTATCGGGTTATCCAGCAGAATGCAGAAGATGCCCACGCCATGCAGTTCTAGCTTGATCAGGTCGTGCTCTAAGAAATCGTAGTTCCTCGGATATACCCCGTGTACGTACCATGTTCCAGGAATCGGCGGAGGTAGTTCCGGTGATGGAAAATCGTATGCTGCCTCTCTACCACATCTGGCCAGCGCAGAACTGATAAAATGAATTGTTTGGTGAATCGGCCTATCGGCAGCAAAGATCGTGGTGCAGAACGCTCCAACGGCAGGGCCGCCGGAGCCGCCGCCTGATCTGTTCATGTCCCGCTCCCCGCCGGCTGGATTCGCTCATAGTCCTTGCACGCTCTTTGACAGTAGTCCACAGGTACAAGATTATGTGCAATCTTTCCATAATGCGGGCATGTCCTCTTTACTTCTACTGCCGCCATAAGACCTTCTGTATTATCAGCATGGCGGCAATCACGGGCATTGGTGTATTTACCTCTATACTTTCTTTTCATCATCTCCACCTCTCTCTAAACCAGTTATGCCGTCCGTCCCCGTGGAAGTATAAATAATACGTCGTTCGGGCGAACGGCGGATAAACCTTTGCCGTCTCGCCCCGATCCCAGGCCAAAAGCACCTCAATTGTCATGTCCCGGATTGCTGGGCTCACCGGATGGCGAGAGCTGTATCCGTGAAACTGCCCCCTAGCCCGGACAACACCAACAATCGTATTGTGATAGTTGCGGTGATCCACCCGATTTAGCACCGTCCAGACGATCAGTTTTTGCTCGTTCCGGCTTACACCCCGACCCTCGCCCCAGACCATCCGGGAGAGGACTGCAACGTCGTATTCAGTCCAGCGATGGGGCGGTTGGAGCGGTGGGGGTGAGACCCGTATCACGGCCACCCGCTCCCGAAGCGCATCGTGTTTGGACACCCGGAGATCAAGGCGGTGCTCCAACCGGAATGATGCCTCTGCCGAGATTGAGGCCAGCGATGCCAGCATGGTTATGACGAGCACGATGGCCATGGTGCGTTTTAGTGTGTTCATATTTCCCCCTTGTCCATCCGATCAAACGCTTTCCCGACGACGTCAAAGGCTCCGACGCCACCAACCCCCGCATCTAATCCAAAAAGCCAAATAAGAGCATCCGCCATTTCGGCGGTGGTTCCGTAGCGGTTTTGAGCAACCCGTATGTCGACATAGAGGCCGCATCTGCCGATATCTCCTCCTGAGCCACGCCGCTTGTGGGGCGCCCCTGGATCATAGCTTGCTATGCACGGTCTTAATTCTTCTTTTTTCATGTCTTCACCGCCAAAAGTTCGGGGTTGTCGTGGGCGTTTCCGATTATGGATGCGTTCAAAAAGTGCTGCGATAGTGAGCCTGCATAGGGTGGTGTCCTGTTCGGATTCAACCTTTTTACCCACTTAATCCCATAATAATTAGTAAGCCATGCAACAATCCCAATTCCAACATCTGCGATGTCTAAAATATCCCCCTCAAAAATAAGCCCATCGTTCAGATCCATCAAGCCCGTGCATTATTCAACGGTGGCAGGGTCAACCTTGTGCATTCCGCTGATAAAATAACCCGTTAGCGGGTCGTAGCAAGAAAAGAGGGATTCACAAATATAGACGCCATCCGAATGCGGATATTTATAATAATACCCCTCAATCCACTCTCCATTTTCCACACGCTTCCCACGGACTAAATACTGATCACTCATTACAGCCATCCCCCTTCTCGTACATGCGATCAATCATGCTATCTAACGAATGCGGATAGAATCCTTCTACATTCTTCCCGATGATTCTTGCCATCATGGCTAAGATTTTTAAAAGATACTTTTCTCTCATTTATCGTGTTCCTCCAATCTTCATCTGCTCCGGTACAATCTCAGAGACCTCGACTATCCGGGCATCGCCAAACCGCTCCAGGTCAATTGCCAAAATCTCTTTGATCCCTATCGCCGACCCCAGCGGGGCGTCTACGTGGACTACTATACGGATCATTGGATACTCCCCTCCTTACGTACTGAAATCTCGAAAATCTGTACCCTGTTTCATGTGTGCGTTTATCGCCGCTGGGCGTTGCCATGATCGTGCAAAAGCATTCCACTCTTTGCTGTACTCCGTTTTCGTGTCCGAAAAATCTCGGTATAGCTGTGCAAATGGCATAGCTCCGGCGTGGTATATCTCCCGCAGTCTGGCCTCGTTTTTGCCCATATCGTCACCGATCAGCACATAGCATTTGATTTTTTCTCGGTTGAACCCGGCTTTCACCAGCTTTCCGGCGGCGGTTTTGAATTGTGGCAGAGCCCCGTCAGTGTCACAGGCCAACCAGAGTTCCGATATCCGCATGCTGGTTATGTTACTGGTAAAGTGATCGTCAATCAGATCGGATTGCAAACCGCCTTTAAAGCAAATCCCCCGCTCCCGGCTGGCCTGTAGGAAATTGTTGTCCTGAATCCAGTTGCCGGGGTAGATCGTCAACTCTCGCAACCGTCCCTCTATACGAGGCACCACACACCACGGACATTGATTGTTACACCCTCTTGTCGTAAAAGTGATATTGGACTTGATGTACATACCGGGGATATGTTCGTCTACTGAGGATCTATAAGCGGGGCCACCTAGTTTAACGGGCTTTTCCGTCACGCCCTCCCATTGATAGGCCAACTCCTCGCACTTCTCTTTATCCCAAGTGAATGCACAAGATATATAGATTTCCTCATGGTCTGGCACAAACATTCCGGGAGGATCCCCGATAAACACGTAGTCATCATCTGGGGTGTATGACGTGCGCTGTGGAAACACTCGTATTATTCCGTTCATACTGAATCACACCGCCATTTCCATCATCAACTCCGCCATCGTACCCATTTCCCCAACACATATCTCCGGCAGATTTGCCCGAACTAGAGCCTCCGCAAACGGGGGCGGCACTGCGTTGCCGCAACGGGCCACTTGTGCAGACTTTGTTATGGGCTTTCCATCCGTCCCGACGTCTATGGCGTAATCCGGCGGGAATCCCTGGGCGTTGAATAGCTCCCGTGGTGTCAGCATACGTAGGCCGATATCGGCTATGGCATACTGTTCGCCGTGGATGGTCACCAATCCAAGCTTGTCTCGTCCGGTGACGGTATGCAGGGGTTCCGGGGCGGCCTGCCCCTCGCCTTGCCCGTAATATTTGATCAGGAATGACCGCACCTCTCCAAAGTTGAGGCCGCCGGCAGTTATCGTCTGCACAGGCTCTTGCACAGGCTGGCCTATGTTTGTTCCTTTGCATTTTACGAGATGAGATGTTACAAGAGCGTTATGATCTACGGCTGTTGTGGTGCCGAGTGGTTCCGTGACAGAGTTTCCTCTCCCGTGGTATCCGCCAGAGTAGAATTTTGTCACAAAGGCCGTTACCAACCCGTAACGATTTGCCGCATCTACTGTCAATAGCGATTTGTCCACAGATTGCCCTCGCACTTCCCGGCCGGACTGTTCAGAATGATATTGAATCAGCGTGGGGGTGATTAACATATGGCTACCGCTTGCCCGTATGGTTCCAATCTGCTCATTTACTGGATGGCCTACTGACCCCGATGTGGAGGATCGTGTCCACGGAACGATAAACGGTTCCGAACTGTCAATCACAAACTTCTGCAACCCACGGGCAATGCGGCGCAGGGTGGCGTCGGCCAAGGGGCGTACCGCCCGGACGCCGTATTTCTCCATAATTTCCTCGGAGGTATCGAAGATCGATGGGCACGGCAACGTCCAGTCGATGATCTCTGCCGCCGTCCTCCATGGTTTTAACCGCCCCAACTTTACCGCTTCGCTGTCCGGGGCTCCGTGGGTCGGCTCCGGCCATACAATAGATTTCCCATCACAGCGGGCAACCAAGAAAAGTCTCTTGCGAATGGTTGGAGCTCCGTAGTCACAGGCCCGAAGTTCACGCCAATCCACTTCATACCCCTGGCGCCGGAACGCATTTACAAAACTCTGAAAGGTGCGACCGGACTGCTTTTTATCTGGTTTTCCATCTACCAATGGCCCCCACGTCAGAAATTCTTCCACGTTTTCGAGCATTATCACTCGTGGCCGAACAGTCGCCGCCCAGCGAAGGGCCACCCATGCCAGTCCACGAATTTTTTTGCTGACAGGCTTTCCGCCTTTGGCTTTTGAGAAGTGCTTACAGTCTGGGGAGAACCATGCCAGTCCCACGGGTTTCCCCTGCGTTGCCTTGCGGGGGTCTACATCCCATACGCTCTCACAAAAATGCTGTGTATGCGGGTGGTTAACCTTATGCATGGCGATGGCCGCCTCGTCGTGGTTGATCGCTATGTCTACTGGCCGCCCCACCGCCAACTCAATGCCGGTGCTGGCCCCGCCGCCGCCAGCAAAATTATCTATGATCAGTTCGTCGTGTAGGCTTATTTGTCTAGGCATTTACTGCATCCTCCCCGCTAAATAGTCCGATTTGCTCTCCGCCGATTCTCTCCGCCCCTGCAGGGTTGATCCATAGGCATTCTGTCCGCACCGCCCCCCGCTCCGCAGTCGTGTCAAGCGTTTCCTTTCGCCATCCCCGGAGGGTTGCGTTGTAGAGATCGTGATCGTACCCAGACAGTAAAACCATACCTTTGTGTGCCATGAGTACCCGCAAGAGTTCCTCATGTTCTGTGGCTGCCATCTCGTGTTCATAAGCATAGCCATGGGCGGTGCGTGTATCGTGCAGATACGGCGGGTCTGCATAGATCAAAACCTCGGGCCCGTTGAACCTTTCTATCACATTAATCGCTGGTCTGTTTTCGATCTGCGCCTCCAAAAGTCGCTTGGAGGCTTCGGCAACTACCTGGGGGAGCCTAGCCCAAAGGTTCGGATTATCTGGGCCAGCGTTGGGCGTCTTTCCCGTGGTGTGACGCCATCCTCTCGTTTTGTCCCGGAAGGCTCCAAAGGTCATCCAACACCTTACGGCAAATCTTCGAGCCCGCTCAAGTTCGTTCCCTGTTGGTTCATATGATGCCTCCCGCTCATCTCTCGCCCACGGGGTAAGCCGTAGTGCCTCGGCGAGTTTGTCCGGGCGGTCTCGGCAAACACGGAAGAAATTTACCACATCGCCGTCCATGTCGTTGATCGTCTCCACCGGAGACGGCGGCTTGTTGAAAAAAACACCGCCCCCCCAAAAGAATGGTTCCACGTAACTCTTATGCGGTGGCATAAACGATAGAATCCAGGGGGCGATTCTGACCTTGGATCCGGGATATTTTAAGATTGGGTACATACGTCGCCCTCCATCTGGATAATCTCTATCTCCGTCCTCGGATTCTGTCTGTCAAACTTTCCAACCAAAACCAACTCCACAGCATCAAAGCAATCATCCCGGATGATCCCGCTCCGCACAAGCCCGTCAAGTAGCATCTTCCCGCTGTAGTTGTCCGGATCCCGACGGCGACGATCCGGGAAGTAGTATGTAATCCGCACCGTTGCCGTTTCCAGCGGTTGCGGCGGACGGGGTCGGCAGAGTACCGCTATCAGATCAGCCCAGCGTGACTTTTCAGCCCGGTACTCCCATGTGTTGTTTCGGCCTATGTATCGGTTGTTGCTGGGCGGGATCGCTGGAATTGTGTATCTGTGCTCACTCATGCCCGCTCCCTCTTCTTTCCTTTATTTACTGCCCGAAGTCTGGCATATAGATAAACCCCGCTCACATATTGGCTATATTTGACTTCCATATCCAAAAAACTGTACTCTTGTCGCAATGCTTTTTTAGCTATTTCTGCAAACTCCGCCATGGCTCTATCTGGGTTTATCGCCATTTCCGCCGCACGGCGCTTTCTGATTAAATTTTCTTTTATACCCCGCTCCGGCTTTTTTAGGTTTGTACTGGTAGCAAACTTTTTCGAGTGCTTGCGACTGGCGGTGTCAATTTTCTCTTTTGTGATATAACGGGCAAGACCCTCTAGCCCATAGTCGTCTGGTTGGAGCCGCCGGGAGTGTTTACGGCCCCCTTTGTTCCATATCTTTTCTGCGATATCCCGCTCCCGGAAATTCATCACGATATGGTGATGGACTCTCCCGCTCCCTTGGGCGCTCTCTATGTATTCGGTGACGTAAATATATTTCAGGTCTGGTAGTCTGTTTTTTTTGATATATGCCTGTAGGCGCCGGACGTAGTTTTGTATATTCCTCTGGGCCTCTTTTTCGCTTTTGGGTAAATTTGCATCGTCATACGTAAAAGTGGCCCAGATATCTTTGTTTGTAAAATTTGCATTTATCAGACGTACCGCCCGTTTTTGTGCGTTGGCATGATTAAGGTTCTCCTGTGCCTTGCGGCTCTGGCTGGGAACAGATGCAATCGCTTTTCTCTTGCTGGTTTTCCATACCGGATATACTGCAATTTCAAGCATGTCCCCGCTCCGTATGAATTTGGTGTAGTATTTCAGGATATCCTTATCTCGGAGGCTTTCTAAGTGGTCATCAATGCTGATCTGTTGATCGACAAAAAGATCCTCATATCGTTTTGCATAATACGGCATAATATACCCCTCGTTGAGTTGTTAATACTTATTACAAGGACGGAAAAGCCCCACCGGACGCTATTTTTCAATGCTTTGGCTTGACTTCCCCTGCTCAAGAGTGGTATAATTGTTATGTAATTTTCATATCACTCTTGGCGGTCAAGCCCCCTTGCTATCTGCAAAATAGCAAGGGGTTTTACTTTTCCTCGTTCCCATGGGCGGCCTCGGCATATCCCGCACACGTGCAATGTTCTTCTTTCGGCAAAATTGGCATATACCGCTTGGCATCATCGCAACCAATACATGGGTATGGCCTGATTTCTCCCGGATGGGTTATGCTTCCCGGTATCTGGTTCTCCTCCGGGACAAATGGATCATTTATGCACTGATGGATATTTGCACATGTATTGCACCAGCATCCTTGACAGTCGCCTCCCGCTCCCGCCCTTTCTGGCTCATCATCCTGGCAATCACAACGCTCACACGGGTCTAAGCTTGCCTTGCAATAGGCACACGTTTTATATATCAAGTTGATTCACCTCCATTCTCTTGAAATTCCATTTGTGCCGTTTTCGGCTTCACAATAAAAAATACCCCGGCATCATCCTGGAAAAGCTCCATTTTCTCATTAAAATAGCCTTTCGCCTCTTCTCTCTTTTTCAACGTGACAATTACTTTGTGGTCGATAGTCGGCTTTTTGTAGTTATATTGTTCATCGCCGAATACTTCACAGGCGTTTTCTGCCTCAATGATGATCTTTGCGTTAATCTCTCCACCGCTGAAATTCTCGGCAAGTATCTCTGTTAGACATTTTAAAACTGCCAAATTAAGATTTTCCATAAACTCCGCAAATACGGGACTATTGATGTTTAATTCCACTTTTTTCTCCTCTCATTAAAAAGGTAACTCCCCATCATCGTCATCTAGTTCGTCAAATCCGGATGGGTCTCCATCTCCGTACCCCTCATCTATTTCCCCAGAGTAGCCGCCACCGGATTCTTTCTTGGAACTGGCAAAGTAGATAGCGTCCGCCACTACTTCTGCGCTCCGGCGCTTGTTGCCCTCCCGATCTTGCCAATCCCGGATCTGTAATGTGCCCTGTACGGCACACATTTGACCCTTGGTAAAATACTTGGATACGAATTCAGCTTGTTGCCGCCAGGCGACAATGTCGATGAAATCCGTCGGGCGCTGTTCCTGGCCTTTCGGCGCAAACCGCCGATCTACGGCCAGGGTGAACGAGGCCACGGGGAGACCTGACTGGGTCTGCCGGAGTTCCGGATCCCTGGTCAATCTGCCCATCAAAATAATGTGATTCATTAATCTCTCCTGTAAATCAAATCGGATTCGTTCCAATTCGGATACTTGCTTTGCAGATACTCTCTAACCTGGCAACGCAAAGTCTCCCGTTCCCATGTTTGATCCATGCGTCTATGGCAATCTCGGCACAACGTGACTATATTTTCCTCGACCCCAAGACCTCCACTGCTACGGGCTATGTAGTGTGCCTCCGGTAGTGCGTCCGTTGTCCCGCAGAGCACACAACACGGCGACACCTCAAATGGGTTATCTCCAAAACTGTCACGGGCTGCCACCGCCGCTTTAACTTTCCGTGGTATTTGCAGTACTTTTGTCCGTTTGCGCATCCCGCTCCTCCATACTTTCAACCGCAACAAGTTTCCAATCCCCGCTCTGGTAGATCGTTTTTGTGCGGCAGTCTTTGATCGTAGAATTTCCCATCAGCACGATAGATTTATGGTTAACTGATGAGTGTAACGGGATTGATGCAATAGCGAATCCCCGCATCACGCCAACCTGGGAGGTTTCCCACATCACGCCGACCTGGGAGGTTTCCCGCATCTCGCCGACCTGGGAGGTTCCCCGCATCACGCCGACCTGGGAGGTTCCCCACATCACGCCGACCTGGGAGGTTCCCCGCATCACGCCGACCTGGGAGGTTTCCCGCATCACGCCGACCTGGGAGGTTTCCCGCATCACGCCGACCTGGGAGGTTTCCCGCATCTCGCCGACCTGGGAGGTTCCCCGCATCACGCCGACCTGGGAGGTTCCCCACATCACGCCGACCTGGGAGGTTCCCC
>Ga0123355_10002142_pt1 | contig 27872 bp, 24 predicted proteins | sample TergutEmb28metaG_3_FD_89872 | JGI IMG/M metagenome (GOLD analysis project Ga0123355, IMG submission 89872) | Embiratermes neotenicus P1 segment gut microbial communities from Petit-Saut dam, French Guiana - Emb289 P1 | ecosystem: Host-associated > Arthropoda: Insects > Digestive system > Gut ... | reverse complement strand
TGCTTACATAGAAAAGAACTTCAACTTCTCCGGAGTAGCTACTCTTAAACTCGTTGATAAAAATCTTATATTCTCTTAAAAACTCATCATAATCACTAATATTGTTTTCGAATATATTCTGCAGTGACAAATTGTTATACGCACCAAACTGAGCACGAATCGCCTCGTCTTCTTTGATTATGCTATATACATCAATGATCAACGAGAGGATCGCTTCTTTGGTTATCTTTATTTTGATCTCAGTGCATCTGATACGATCATTACCGGACTCGATATGAGTCCTTCTGCTTGTTATTCTAAGATTTCTTGCAAACTCGGTTAAAACATCTTTGTAAGGATCAAAGGCTTCCTCACTTGCTTCCTCCATATTCATGATCGCATTGATCTGGTCAACGATGTCGGCAAGTGTGTCCATTTCCTGTGTGCTGAGTCCGACTTGATTTCCAAAAACCCTGATATCATCTCTAAATGTGTTATATGTGATCCCGATATGATCATCACTCAAGAGCTGTATACCTGCCGCGAGTCTTTCTCTATTCATATAAGCTTCGATATCAAGCGTTTGTCCATACATGCCCACTTCTGCTTCGAGAGCGAAGTTGCGATCTTCCGTATTTGATAATAATCTAACTTTCCCGTCTATAGTGGCGGTCAACCATTCTCCGAAAATGGCTGTTGTGTAGTCAAAAGAAACCGTTACTACTCCATCTTCAAGTACTTCCGGCAGCATAGTAAGTGCCCTTAGAGGCGTACTGCTGAATCTCTCTTCAGCTTCTGTATTGAGATTCTGAAAGGCTCTGGAAAGAGACAACAAAGGACCGACATTTCGAAAGAAAACAAAAAACACCGTGAGTGCCAAAGCAATGATAACAAAAATCGTTATAAGCGTTATCCATAGTCCCTTTCGAGACTTTTTTGTATTATACATCAATGAGCTCCTTGTGGATGCCTGAGTTACGCCCGACGCGCCTGATTCGAACTGATATTATATAATGTACAGTCTTAATATGCAACAACAATATATGCCCCACAAAGCTTGATTTTAAACAACAGGAGTCATATAATAAGGGGTAGTAAATGCGAAAAATGGAGGTTTGATTAGTATGGACCGCAAGGATAAAGAGAACTATTATCTTGATATCGCTGAAACTGTCATGCTTAGATCCACCTGCCGCAGACGCAGATATGGAGCGATAATTGTTTTAAACGATGAAATAATCGCTACGGGCTATAACGGCGCACCGCGCGGAAGAAAGAATTGCCTTGACCTTGCAATGTGCATGAGAGATGAGCTTAAAGTCCCCAGAGGAGAACGTTACGAGCTCTGCAGAAGTGTTCATGCAGAAGCAAATGCAATAATTTCAGCATCGCGCAGAGATATGATGGGTGCAACATTATACCTCTCCGGAGTCGACGCAATTACCGGAGAATTGCTTGGAGATACACATTCATGCAGTATGTGCCGTAGGCTGATCATCAACTCCGGTATTGAAAAAACTGTATGCCGCGTTGGAGACGAAGAGTTTGTTGTGATCCATACACGCGATTGGGTCTATGACGATGACTCGATCATGGACAGTTCCAATTTTTCAATGACATGATAGATCAATTCCAAAGAACAGCATTACTTATTGGTTCCGAAAATATTGAAAAGCTCAAAAACCGCCGAGTGGCGGTTTTCGGCGTAGGAGGTGTCGGCGGACATGCTGCCGAAGCCCTCTGCCGCAGCGGTATAGGAGAAATCGATATCTTTGATGGTGATGTAGTTGATATAACAAACATCAACCGCCAACTCATTGCTACACATAAAACGGTCGGACATGATAAGGTCGAGGTTATGAAAGAACGCCTGTTGGAAATCAACCCCGACGCACTTATTAAAGCTCATAAAATCTTTTATCTACCGGAAACTGCTGATGCAATCGACCTGACAGTCTACGATTATGTAATAGACGCAGTCGACACTATGACAGCAAAGCTCGAATTGGTATGCAGGACCGCAGCGATCAATGTGCCTCTGATTTGCTCAATGGGCGCCGCAAACAAACTGGACCCTGCAGCTTTTGAGGTTGCTGATATATATGAGACCTCAGTATGCCCTATGGCAAGGATCGTGCGCAATGAACTGCGCAAGCGAGGTATAAAGTCCTTAAAGGTCGTATACTCAAAAGAACCCCCGCTAAAAAGCACAGCAGAGCATGAAGGCCGCCCAATACCCGCAAGTATATCATTCGTACCCCCGGTTGCAGGACTCATCCTCGCCGGCGAAGTAATAAAGGATTTGATATAAAATTATTGCGGCTTTTCTTATAAAATGGTATCATTGTTAGTGCTCAAAGAGCTTTGAATCGAAAGGATGGGATCAAATGAAACTTGAACGTGTGATGGAAGTATTAAACGCAAAAGTTTATACAACAGTTCCTTATGACGACGTCGAAATCAACGCAGCCTGCGGAGCAGACCTCATGAGTGACGCGCTCGCTTTTGGTGAGAACAAAGGACTTCTTCTTACAGGACTCAACAATCCGCAATGCGTTCGAACTGCAGAGATGATGGACATCCATTGCGTCATGCTTGTGCGAGGCAAGGAACCTGACTCAGGACTTGTTGATCTCGCTAACGAAAAGGATATCGTCGTAATGAAAACCGACTATTCTATGTATACAGCTTGCGGACTTTTGTATGAAGCCGGTTTACCGGGCGGAGACGTGTAGAATACAAAGTAGATCGTAATGGGAAATATGGCAAAGGACAAGAATAATGGCAAATGAAAATAATACTCCTGAGATAATCAAGCAACAGTATATAGTCAGTGCTGATGATTTTATAGCTGCCGGAGCAGCTTCTGCAGCAGTGAAAAAGACTTTAAAACAGCTGGGATTCTCATCAGAATTCATAAGACGCACCTCTATAGCGATGTATGAGGGCGAGATAAACATGGTCATACACGGCGGTGGCGGTGTTGCAGATATCGAGATCGCTGAGGAGTATGTGAAAGTGACCCTGGCCGACCAAGGACCCGGAATAGCAGATATCAGCTTAGCGATGCAGGAAGGGTGGTCTACCGCTTCCGATTCCGTTAGGGAGCTCGGCTTTGGAGCAGGCATGGGTCTGCCAAATATAAAGAAGCAGAGCGATGATTTTCAGATAATAACCGAAGTAGGGAAAGGCACAACATTAGTCATCACAATATCATCAGACGCTTGATCATCTAAGGATCTTCAGGAATAAACGCTCAGAATGACGAAGGAAGGGAGGTTCCTATGGACTCAATAAAGCACTCTGTCACATTGGACGCTGACAAGTGTAAAGGATGTATAAACTGTATAAAAAGATGTCCCACCGAGGCGATTCGCGTCAGGAACGGGAAAGCTGTGATCATGAGTGATCACTGTATAGACTGTGGTGAATGTATCCGCGTATGCCCCAATCACGCAAAAAAAGCTATCTCTGACCCGGTTTCTGTTATGGATGATTTTAAGTATAAGGTAGCCTTACCTGCACCTTCATTATATGGTCAGTTCAAAAGTATACGTGATATCAATATCATCCTTACAGCGCTTCTTAAGTTCGGATTCGATGATATTTTTGAGGTTGCGCTCGCTGCACAGAATGTCTCCGACTACACTCATGAAATACTCCCGGGTGCACGTGCACTTCTGCACGGACCTCTTATCAGTTCCGCATGTCCTACGATCGTTAAACTAATTTGTGTACGCTATCCGGGATTGTTGGATAATGTGCTGAAAATAATCACGCCTGCAGAACTCGCTGCGATTGCAGCACGTGAACAAGCCGCCGCCAAAACCGGTCTTGATCCAAAAGATATTGGTGTGTTTTTTATAACCCCCTGCTCCGCAAAAATTACAGCGGCAAAGTATCGAATAGGCTACGACGACGTTGTGATAGACGGTATTTTCTCTATTGCAGATATATATGTCAAGCTTCTCCCGATCGTTGAAAAGATTACAGACCCGTTGCCACTTTCAAAAGCAGGAGTCCGCGGGATCACCTGGGCTTTCTCCGGCGGAGAAGGAACTGCTATACAAGAATCATTGTTTATCGCTGTCGATGGTATCGACAATGTAATAAGAGTTTTGGATGAGATCGAAAACGGCAAGCTTTCCAGCGTACGTTTCGTTGAGTTGAACGCTTGCCCCGGAGGATGCGTCGGCGGTTGTCTTGCAGCAGAAAACCCATTTGTTGCAAGAGCCAGGATCCAACGCCTGGGACAAGAGCTTGAGGAAGATAAAAGCAGTAACTCTATCGATCAGAGTTGCCTCAGTCCCGAAGTGCTAAACTGGCAAACAGTTCCGGAATATGGCTCTGTCTTGCGTTTAGATGCAGATCGTGGCACGGCAATGCGTAAGCTTGCTGACATAGAAAGCATTTTTGAAACACTTCCCGGGATCGATTGCGGTTCCTGTGGAGCTCCCTCATGCCACGCGTTAGCGGAGGATGTTGTGCTTGGTACTGCAAACGAGAGCGACTGTGTTTTCAAATTGCGCGAGAGGATGGGAAGCCTCTTCCATGAGATGGCGGAGTTACAGGAGTACATGCCACCTCCATTCAGAGAAGTCAGTAAAAAGACAGAGGAGAAAAGGAATGACGACAAACGAGCTTAGTGAAAAACTGGGGTTGATAAAGCTGTCCGGCGATACAGATAAAGAAGTTGCATCATGCTATATATCAGATCTCCTCAGTCGTGTGCTGGGTGGTTGTCAAGCCGGTGATATTTGGATCACAGTACAATCTTCACTAAATATGGTAGCTGTCGCAGCGATGACTGAAGCCTCGTGCGTCATACTTCCGGAAGGGTTGACCGCACCGGACAATGTTGTAGAAAAAGCGAATGAGGAAGGTCTTACTATTTTCTCATCAGAAGAAAGCGCATACTCACTTGCAGTACAGCTTTCGGAATTATTAAAATGACACCTGTTTATTACGATTTCCATATACATACTGCGCTTTCCCCATGTGCAAGCGATGATATGACTCCAAACGATATCGTCGGCATGGCAGTTTTGAACGGTCTGGATTTGATAGCTGTCACAGACCACAACTCTCTTTCAAATGCATCGGCTGTGGTCAAAGCCGCACAGACTATAAACACGCAACAAGACAAAGAGCTAATTGTACTCCCGGGGATCGAGGTTTCGACCGCAGAGGAGGTTCATGTCATTTGCCTTTTCAGCGAATTGGGATCGGCACATAACTTTGAAGCTGAGCTCTCTCCTTATTTTTCAACATTAAAAAACCGTGTAGATATTTTTGGTAATCAGATACTATATAACGAGGAAGACAACATAATAGGTGAAGAAGAGCGTATGCTCATTGCTCCGACCACGATATCATTTGATTCGCTCTACCGGTTAGTACATAAATTTGGCGGGGCTTTTATACCTGCGCATATAGATAGAGATTCTTTCAGCGTACTATCAAATCTTGGTTTTCTACCTCCACATCTGAATATCTCTACTTTAGAGATATCCCTCGGTGGACTGGAAAAAGGATTTGACAAGCAAAACAAAGAACTGCTGGATGATCATAAAGTAATTTACTCTTCTGACGCTCACCAACTTTGGGCTATAAGCGAAAAGGAGCACTTTCTTATGCTTCCCGAACGCACTGCAAAAGCAGTAATCGATTATTTACAATGCGTACATTGATTTTTTTTGTGTTTTATAATAGTATGTGTGTACTTTTCTACATTTAACACATGAAACTTGAGAAAGGAAAAAACTATATTATGAGTGAAACCACCGCTGTTTCATTTGATGGAACAAAGGAACAGGAGCAAGAACTACAAAAAGCGATCGATCTCCACAAGGATCAGAAAGGAGCATTGATGCCCGTGATCCAGGAAGCGCAACGCATCTACGGGTATATGCCTGAGGAAGTCCAAAGGATGGTTGCCAAGGGCATGGGTGTTTCCTTGAGCGAAATATACGGGATCGTGACGTTTTATTCACAGTTCTCTCTGACTCCGAAAGGTAAGTACAAAATCGTTATTTGTATGGGAACTGCCTGCTATGTTATCGGTGCCGGCCAAATCCTTGAAAGATTTGAGAAGGAGCTTGATATCAAAGATGGCGAATGTACACCGGATATGAAATTCTCTCTCGACGGTGCCCGCTGTGTCGGCGCATGCGGACTGGCTCCCGTTATTTCTGTAAACGAAGATGTCTACGGTAAAATCAATGCAGATATGGTGCCGGAGATTTTGGGGAACTACGCAGAATGATGAGTGAACTGTCTCTCAACATACTGGATATTGCGCAGAACTCCATATCAGCAGAGGCAACGCTGGTGGAGATCGATGTTGAGGAAGACAAAACTTCTGACCGCCTTTATATCCGGGTCAAAGATAACGGAAAAGGAATGAGTGAAGATTTTCTTAAGACAGTTGAAGACCCTTTTATAACCACCCGGACAACCAGAAAAATCGGACTCGGCATCTCATTTCTTAAGGAAGCGGCAGAGATGACAGGAGGCTTCATCGACCTCAAGTCGGAGCTTGGTGTAGGAACAACAATCACAGCAACCTTTGTTATGAGCCATATAGACCGTCAACCTATCGGTAACCTGACTGAAACGATCATCACACTTGTATCTCTTAATACCGAAATCGATTTTAACTTCCGCTATAAGGTAGACAATAATGAGTTTCTTTTTACCACTCAGGAGGTAAAAGCAATGTTGGGCGACGATGCCTCATTAAACAGCCCCCCCATAGTAACTTTTTTGACCGAGTACGTACATGAACACGTAATTAATTTATCAGGAGGACAATAGCGAGATAAATCACGCCATCGCCGGAGAATGTACCAATTTCTCCCCGCCTTCGGCGAGAACCGAAATTGATGCACAAAAAGTCCATACCTTTTTAATGGTCGATTTGTGCTTTAAGATTACAGAAAGGAATGGACTTTAAAAGATGAAATCACTGGCTGAACTTGCAGCAATCAAAGAAAAAATGAAACAAAACACAACAATGCGCGAGGATGGCAACAATGCTACCAGAATAGTTGTTGGTATGGCAACATGCGGAATTGCCGCAGGTGCTCGCACAATAATCAATGCAGTAACCGCCGAACTGGCAAAAAGAGATCTTGAACATGTAACAGTAGCACAAACCGGCTGTATCGGAATGTGCAGACTTGAGCCTATCCTGGATGTAATAGTCCCGGGTCAGGAACCGGTCACATATGTTCATCTCACACCGGAAAAGGTAACTAAAATCATCAGCGACCATGTTGTCAACGGCAGTATTGTGCAGGAGTACACAATTGGCGCTTATGAAAACGAATAGGGAGGAAGAGGAGTATGGAATTATACAGATCTCATGTACTACTCTGCGCCGGAACAGGCTGCGTGGCTTCCGGGTGTCATGCTGTCAGCGATGCATTTGAAGCCGAGTTAAAGGAAGTTGGTCTTGAAAAGGAGGTCAAAGTCGTACACACCGGATGTTTCGGCCTGTGTGCTCTCGGACCTATCATGATCATTTATCCGGAAGGCAGCTTTTATGCTCAAGTCAAAGCAGAGGATTGTAAAGAAATCGTCGATGAGCATTTGCTTAAAGGACGTATAGTTACGAGACTGCTTTATCATGAAACCGTTTGCGAAGAAGAAGGTCTCAAATCACTCAGTGAAACCGGATTCTACAAAAAGCAAACTCGTGTTGCGTTACGCAACTGTGGTGTCATAGACCCCGAAGTCATCGACGAGTATATCGGCTTTGACGGATATCTTGCACTTGGTAAAGCGCTTACAGAGATGACCCCGCAGGAAGTTATCGAGGTAATTAAAGCATCAGGGCTACGTGGTCGTGGTGGTGCAGGATTCCCGACAGGACTTAAATGGGAATTTGCTGCAAAAGCCGAAGGCGACCAAAAGTATGTCTGTGCAAATGCAGACGAAGGAGACCCGGGTGCGTTTATGGATCGTTCCATTTTAGAAGGTGATCCGCACTCAGTCATTGAAGCCATGTGTCTTGCAGGATATGCGATCGGCGCAGACCAGGGTTATGTGTATGTACGCGCTGAGTACCCGATCGCTGTGCACCGTTTGCAAATAGCAATAGACCAAGCCAAGGAATATGGTCTTTTAGGAAAGAACATTTTTGACTCCGGTTTTAACTTTGACCTTGAGATCCGCCTGGGTGCAGGCGCCTTTGTATGTGGTGAAGAAACTGCTCTTCTGATGTCGATAGAAGGCAACCGCGGTGAACCAAGATCCCGTCCACCATTCCCGGCAGTAAAAGGTCTGTTTGGTAAACCGACAGTACTGAACAATGTTGAAACATTCGCAAACATCCCGCAAATAATGCTCAAAGGACCCGAGTGGTTTGCTTCGATGGGAACAGAGAAGTCCAAAGGAACAAAGGTCTTTGCTCTTGGCGGCAATGTCACAAACGTAGGACTTGTCGAAGTCCCAATGGGCATCACACTGCGCGAGATCGTTGAGGAAATAGGTGGCGGTGTACCAAACGGAAAGAGCTTTAAAGCAGCGCAAACAGGCGGACCGTCCGGCGGATGTATCCCTGCCGAGCATTTTGACGTTCCGATCGACTATGAAAACCTCGCTGCCGTAGGTTCGATGATGGGCTCCGGCGGACTGATCGTAATGGACGACGACAACTGCATGGTGGATATGGCGAAGTTCTTCCTTGACTTTACTGTTGAGGAGTCATGCGGCAAATGCAGCCCATGCCGTATAGGAACAAAACGCTTATACGAGATCCTTGAAAAGATCACTTCCGGAAACGGTGAGCTTGAAGACCTCGACAAAATGGAAATGCTTTGCAGTCATATCAAAACTTCCTCACTGTGCGCACTTGGGCAAACTGCATCGAACCCGGTAATTTCGATGTACAAGTTCTTTAAGGATGAGTATAAGGCGCATGTTATTGATAAAAAATGCCCCGCCGGCATCTGTAAAGATTTGTTGCAATATGTAGTAATACCTGAAAAGTGCATAGGCTGTACTGTCTGTAAGAAGTTCTGCCCTGTAGACTGTATAGAGGGCGAAACTAAGGCAGTGCATGTAATAGACCAGAGCGAATGTATAAAATGCGGTGTTTGCATGGATAAATGCAAATTCAAAGCAATAGAAAAAAGATAAGAAAGGAGCGAACAATAATAATGGAAAACAAAAATACAGTAAATATTAAGATCAACAACGTGTCGCTCCAAGTCCCGGAAGGGATAACGGTGCTGGAAGCGGCAAAATTCGCAAATATAGAGATACCTACCCTTTGCTATATGAAAGGTCTCTGCGAGATCGGTGCATGCAGGATATGTCTTGCGGAGGTCAAGGGAGGTCGTACTCTCGTAGCAGCATGTGTGTACCCGGTCTTTGAAGGTATGGAAGTACAAACCAACACTCAGGAAATAAGAGAATCCCGCAAGCATACGCTTGAACTTATCGTATCAGACCATAAAAGAGAGTGCCTCTCATGCGTTAGAAGCGGCAGTTGCCAGTTGCAAACACTATGCCACGACTACAACATCGATGAAACCACATTTAAAGGTATGACATACGATTACGAAATCGATGATAAATCTGCTGCACTCGTACGTGATAACACAAAATGTGTTCTTTGCAGACGATGCATCAAAGCCTGTTCCGATCAACAATCTATCTCAGTTATTGATGCTGTTTACAGAGGATTCAAAACAAACATCAGTTGTGCTTTCGGACATACTCTCGATGAAGCCCCTTGTGTTTACTGTGGTCAATGTGCCGTAGTTTGCCCGACAGGCGCACTTATCGAAAAAGACGATACCAAAAAAGTCCTTGATGCGATAGCAGATCCTAACAAAACGGTTTATGTTTTCGCAGCACCATCGATACGTGTAACACTTGGAGAAGCATTCGATATGCCGCTCGGTTCGATCGTTACCGGCAAGCTGGCTGCAGCGCTGAAGCGTATGGGATTTGACGGCGTATATGATATGAACCTGACTGCCGACCTGACTATAATGGAAGAAGCTCATGAGTTCCTCGACCGTGTTAAAAACGGCGGAAAGCTGCCGCTTATAACATCATGCTCCCCCGGATGGGTCAAGTTCTGTGAGCACTATTTCCCTGAGTTTACCGATAATCTTTCTTCCTGTAAATCACCGCAGCAAATGTTCGGAGCAGTTCTCAAAACATATTTTGCAGAGAAAAACAAACTCGACCCGAAGGATGTCTTCGTCGTTTCTGTGATCCCTTGCACAGCAAAGAAATTCGAAATCGAACGCGACGATCAATCCGCAGCAGGAGTGCCTGATGTCGATGTTGCTATCACAACACGCGAACTTGCACGCATGATAAAAGCCGACGGTATCAACTTCGCTGATCTGCAAGATGAGGAATGGGACAGTCCGTTTGGGATTGCAACAGGCGGCGGCGCCATCTTCGGTGCAACAGGCGGCGTCCTTGAGGCATCACTCAGAACAGCAAGCCATTGGCTTGACGAAGGTTTTGAAATGATAAACTTCAATGAAGTCAGAGGTCCCGCAGGCATCAGGCGTGCTACATATAAAATTGCCGGTATGGACGTTAAGGTTGCAGCAGCATCCGGTCTTGCAAATGCAAGAGAGCTTCTTGAAGCAGTAAAAAGCGGTAAAGAAGATGTCCATATGATCGAGATCATGGCATGCCCAGGCGGGTGTATCAACGGCGGCGGACAACCTAACCAAAGCGATTCAGTCCGCAACAATGTTGACCTTATTGCAGCTCGCACCAAGGCTATATATGAGATAGACGAAGGCTTGCCACTACGCAAATCATTTGAAAATCCGGACGTCAAGAGGATCTACGACGAATACCTTGAAGTGCCCGGAAGCAAGAAGGCACACAAAATCTTACATACATCTCATGTAAAAAGAGGCGGCTGGTAAAAAATTCGTAAAAAATAATTTGCAAAAATAAACAAATAACCTATTGACAATTAAACGTCAATAGGTTATTCTTTACACATCCTATAATTAAACTCCTTAATTTTACAATTTTTAATTAATCTGATTTATTAAGTTATTTTTTCCAAAACGCAATAATATAAGGCATTAACCCTTAATATATAAGCATATTTTAACAAACTGTTAAGTAAACACGCTAATTATAGAACCCATAATAACTAAGTAAGGTGAAAGGTTATGTCTATCCAAAAGAATGACGCTCATTCCTTAAAAGAACATAACGCCAATTTAGTACTAAGCGTGTTGATGACGATGAAAACGGCAACACGTAGGCAATTAGCGCAAAGAACGGGACTAAGTCAGCCCACAGTGAACTCGATCGTTCAAGAACTGGAGAGAATAGGTGTAGCGCAACCCGGGAGCTTTGCAGCCTCGGCCGGCGGTCGCAGACCACAATGCTATACCCTGCAAACCGATCATCTGCGAGCAGCAACAATAAGAGTACTGTCAAAAAGCCTTGAGTATACAGTAGTAGCTATTGACGGCACAGTGATATTACGCAACTCATGGGCAATTACAGATTCAGATAATCACATTAACGCCATAAAAGCCTTGCTCAGTATACTGATAAGACAAGATAGCGGCATACGAGTAGCTAGCATCGGAGTACCCGGAGTTGTAGGTCCGGGAGGAGCATTGCATGCTATCTCCCAAATCCCCGCTCTTGAGGGAGTTTCGTTGGCACATGAGCTGGGAACGATTTTCGAAATCCCCATATATGTAGAAAATGATATGAATTTGGTTGCACTGGGCAGCGTAGCAACAGATTCCAGCCAAGCGACATCAACTGACATGGTTTTTGTGCATATAGGCGAAGGTGTCGGAGCAGGAATCGTTATGGGCGGGCAAATCATACGAGGCCACGCAAGCTTTGCCGGAGAGATTGCTTATATGGTTATTCCCGACGAGGGGAAAAGGTCTATCGAAAATATTGAAACAGAAGAAACGCTTGAGTTTTTATTGGCACAAACAAATAATGTAGCAGACCAAATCAAGCTTATCTCCGGTATGATAATAAGTATAATATGCTTACTAAACCCACCGGTCATATCTTTCGGAAGCATTTATGCGAGCGAAGAAATGTTAAGACATCTGCGCCGTGAGTGTGAAAAGCACCTGCCTCTCTGGACATTACCATCGTTTCAGTTGATGGCAGACGAAGAAGCCTCATATGACAGAGGGCTGATAGCGCTGGTCGACGGAGTATTAACAAAACAGATAACACGAGAACTTGCGCTCATTTAGAAAAAAATTAGGCTCATTTAATACTTTCTTAACATCTATGAAATATAATTGTAATATAATATGTAAATAACAGGAAACCCTGTTGTTAATAAAAAAATGGAGGAAAATTATGAAAAAGCGTGTATTAGCAATTCTTTTCGCACTCACACTGGTAGTTGGTATGGTAGCAGCGTGCGGTGACAGCACACCAGCCCCGGCACCGGCACCGGCAGCAGAAGCCCCGGCAGCAGACACCCCGGCAGCAGATGCCCCGGCAGCAGATGCCCCGGCAGCAGGCGGATCGGCAAGAGGAATATTCATCACTCAGGATCTGTCAAACGCATCACAGAACTTCTCAGCGAGCGAGTTCCAAAGACTGATGGGCGACTTCGACATTGAAGTAACAGTTGCAGGCGGAGATGTAGCAGATAATAACAGGAATATCGAACTGGCTATCGCAGAGGGTTATGATGTTATTTTCATCAATCCGAACGACATTGATGCTGTTATCCCCGGATTAGAGCGTGCAAGATCAGAAGGAATCATAGTTGGTCTGTTCTCATCACAACCTCCGACTGACGACTACCCCTTTGACTTCTTTGCAGGATCCGACGACTATCTCGGCGGCGTGCAAGCAGGAGAGTTCGTTTCCAGTCAATTCCCCAACGGCGCAAACTTTGTTGAAGTTGGCGGACAAGCAGGACACATCGCAGCAACAAAACGTTATGACGGTTTCCGCGATGGTATTGCAGCGAACATCATTGAGCTTGATTCACAGTTTGTACCCGGACCCTGGCAGACAGACGAAGCACGTACAATTATGGAAGGCTTCCTGGTTGCATATGATAATATTGACATAGTTTGGTGTCACTGGGATAACGGAGCAAGCGGAGTTATCGAAGCAGCACAAGCTGCAGGAAGACTTGATGAAATCTTCATCATCGGTTACGACGGAAACAGCACCGGATACCAGCAGGTTCAAGATGGCGTTCAAGCACTTAGTGTTGGACAAAGCTTTACAAACATGGCACTTAAATCCCTTGAAAATGCAAGAATAATGCTCGATGGCGGAACCGTTGAAAAAATCAACTGGATCCCTGTTGATATGGTAACACTCGATACGATCGACAGTTTCCCATGGCCAGCATGGTAATCTGACCTTAAGACTCCGGGTCGGCTATTTTCTTAGCCGACCCGAATTCTTGACAATGTAAAGTAATTAACGCATAATAAAAAAAATCAATAAGTAACTGTCGGTTACGTCAGAAAAGGGTGAACGGTCAATGGATAAGAGTGATATAATCCTGTCGATGCAAAATGTAAACAAGTCCTTTCCCGGCGTCAAAGCACTTTCCGATGCATCAATAGAAGTAAGAAAAGGAACGGTTCACGGACTTGTCGGGGAAAACGGCGCCGGCAAATCTACACTTATGAAAATTCTTTCCGGCGTTCATACAAAGGACTCCGGAACCATTGTGTTTGATGGAGAAGTAATTGAACATACCACACCCATACAGTCAATTAAAAGAGGGCTTAGTATAATTTATCAGGAGTTTAACCTTGTAAATACTCTGACCGTCGGCGAGAACATTTTCCTTGGCAGATACAGGGAAATGAAAGGGCTGCGTAATATTCACAAAATGGCCAGAGAGCTTTTAGACAGCATAGGCAGTACCATAAACACACATAGGCTCGTCAGCGACTTAAGTGCTGCGGAAAAGCAAATGGTGGAGATCACAAAAGCTCTGTCTTTTAACTCAAAGCTTATAATAATGGACGAGCCAAGCAGTTCTCTGACAGCCGACGAACTTAAGAGTTTGTTTAGGATAATAAACGATTTGCGCCAAAAAGGTGTAACTGTGATATACATTAGCCATAAGCTCGATGAAATTTTCGAGCTTTGCGATATTGTCACGGTTATTCGTGACGGTTATATCGTAGCTACTAAGGATGTATGGAAAACAGATGAAGCAGGCAACAAAACAGAGAACCTGACACGCAACGAAATGATTACAATGATGATTGGTCGTGAGATTGAAAACGAATGGCCGGAGAGACCACGTTGTGCCACTGATACGCTTTTGGATGTTCAGAATATCAGAACACGAAAACTGAGCGACATCTCATTTGAGCTTAAAAAAGGAGAAATACTTGGGTTTGTCGGACTTGTTGGTGCGGGACGAACTGAGATAGTTCGTGCAATATACGGTGCTGACAAGGCAAAAGACCTAAAGATCATGATAAATGAAAAACCGGTCAAAATAAAAAAACCCAGAGACGGGAAACGTGAAGGAATCGGCCTTTTACCCGAAGACCGCAAGCTTGAAGGTTTGGTATTATCATTTTCCGTGAGGGATAATATTACTATGTCAAGCCTTGAGAGGATCACTAAGCTAGGATTTGTTAACTCGTCACTTGAAAAAGGCATTGCAGAGCGACAAATTGAAGCTCTTTCGATAAAAACCCCATCACCGCACACAAAAACACAAACCCTTTCGGGCGGCAATCAGCAAAAGTGCATCATGGGACGCTGGCTCGAAATAAACCCTGACATTTTGATACTTGACGAACCGACACGTGGTATCGATGTAGGTACGAAATATGAAATATATTTGCTTATCAAAAAAATTGCAGAAAACGGCGGTTCGGTCATTTTAATATCCTCTGAATTGCCGGAAGTGCTCGCCATGAGTAATCGTGTGCTGACGATATGTGAGGGTAAAATCACAGGTGAATTTAACCCTGAAGAAACATCGGCACATGAAATCATGGATGCCGCGATAGGATAAGGGGGGATCGATTATGACTAAAGAAGCATCACCCGAAAGGGGATATCTGCAAAAAACCGGAGACTTTTTACTGGAGTATCTGGTTCTGATTGCAATAATAATGCTTGTTGTTGTGACAGCTATAATTGAGCCCAGATTTCTGACTCTTGAAAACTTCACAAACATAATGCGCCAGTTCGGACCACTCAGTTTTACAGCACTTGGAATGACGTTTATTATCGTTGGAGGATTTATCGACCTGTCGCTTCCGGGTATGATCAGCCTCGTTTCCATGATAACCCTGTCTTTGGTTGAATCTATCGGAGAAGTTCCGGCGATGATGGTTGGAATAGCATTCGGAACATCTTTGGGTTTGCTAAACGGAACGGTTCTGGTAGCATCGGGAGCAACAACACAGGCAAAAGCACTGTTTATAACCTTTGGTATGAGCGAGATTTATAAAGCTGCATCCCAACTATATACAGGCGGCAGCCCCATAGACAGAAACTTTTTTGATAACCCGATGCCTGTAACAAATGCTCTCAGCTCAGGTTCGGTAGGCGGGATTTTTCCGATCGCATTTTTTGTTTTTCTGTTCTTTCTTACTGTACTGTTTATCTTCCAAAAGAAGACTCTGACAGGCAGGTCGATCAACTATACCGGCGGTAACTTTGTTGCTGCCGAACTTGGCGGCATTCCAACAAAACGAATAATGATCATTATTTATGCTATATGCGGATTTATGACTGCAATCGGGGCAATAGTCCTCTTCTCACGTTCTCCGGTGGCATCTCCGCTGATGGGAGCCGATTACGCACGCGACTCGATAATGGCAGTTGTTGTAGGAGGCACATCACTTCTTGGCGGAAGAGGTAGTGTACTCAGGACTGTGCTTGGTGTCTCTTTGATAATATTGCTATTCAACTGTATAGTCCTTATAAGCACGAACCAATTCCTGCCGGAGGTTATAAGGGGAGCAGTTCTGGTACTTGCGATATGGCTTGACCATCGCAGACATGCAAAAGGTTAGGGGGTGGACTGTTATGAACATTAATGCAAAAGTAATTGGTCAACAGACATATAAAATTCTTGGCAAGCAAAAAGCTATTGTAGCCATTGGCATACTGTTTTTTATCATGACGTTTTCGTCTTCAAGTATATTTACACGCGGTCACATGGAGGCACTTTTAGTAACTGCATCACCCGATTTGATCATTGGATTTGGTGTCACGCTCGCTGTTATTTGCAAAGGCTGCGATCTTTCGGTCGGGTCAGTGATGTCAATGTCCGGCATATTGGCAATAATGATGGTCAACAGCGGTATGCCGTTGTTTCTTGCATTGCTTCTTGCTATCTTATCAGGATCTTTAGTTGGATTTATTAATGGCTTTCTCATTGTTCATCAAAAAACCGAAGCTTTTATAATCACCCTCGGGATGGGCCTTTTTATTAAAGGAGTCGCATTATATATCACAGACGGAAGACCTGTATCAAATCAGGTCGCCGAGTTTAGAGCCATATCCAATGCCACAATACTCGGTCTTCCCAGTATTGTGGTATACATGCTGATAATAGGAGTTTTGATTTTCTGTCTGATGCGGTTTACAAGCTTTGGCAGAAACTGTTATGCTCTCGGCGGTGATTACGAGGTTGCGGAACATTCCGGTATCAACGTTGTGCGCACAAAATGGGTCGCTTTTATTATTACCGGAACATGCGCATCGATTGCGGGAATTCTTCTTGCTTCCAGATGGAACACAGGCAACTCAATTTACGGGGATCTAACCCCGCTGTTGGTCAACTGCAGCGTTGTCATAGGCGGCACATCATTTGCCGGAGGAATCGGCGGAGTTGTACGAAGCGGTATTGGCGTATTTGTTATGCATCTCTTCAGATACAGTATGAACCTGTTCAGGATCGACGGAGTTATAACAGAAATTAGCCAGTTTATGCGTAATCTGGTTATTGGAATTGTCATTGTAACTATAATAGCAATGGACTGCTACTCCATAAAACGAAAAAAAGAAGATGTCTGAAGAATAAAATAATTAAAACAAGTGAGCTGTTTGCTATGGATTTTTCGTGAGAGTAGGGCGACAAGACCCGTTCCGAGCGAAAAATTCAGAGTAAATTGCTCACTTGTTGTTTCCTGTTAATTCAATTATCCGAGATTCCTTATAAAATCTGCTACCCAGTCTATTAGCGAAAATCTTGTAGCGATGCCTACAAAGACTATGGAAACAGTTGAAGCAAGCGTAATTAGGATGTTGAATGAAGGACCTGCCGTATCCTTTAGTGGATCGCCAACAGTGTCTCCAATGACAGCAGCTTTATGGTTTTCGCTACCCTTGCCCTCATGATTCCCCGCTTCGATGTACTTCTTTGCATTATCCCAGGCACCGCCTGAGTTAAGCATAAATATCGCCATACAGAAACCTGCTGCAATAACTCCGCCCAGCATACCTACGACACCGGATGCACCAAGCACCATACCGGTCACTATAGGAGCTAATACCGCAAGTATTGATGGAGCTATCATCTCCTTTTGAGCATTAAGTGTACAAATATCAACACAAGTCGCATAATCTGCGTCAGCAGTCCCTTCCATCAGACCTGTGATCTCCTTGAATTGACGTCTTACTTCTATAACAACACTCTGCGCCGCTCTATGAACACCCGAGATGCAAAATGCGGCAAAGACGAACGCAAGTGCAGCTCCAATAAACAACCCTATAAGAACGCTTGGATTTGTTATGCGAAGATCAAGCTCACCTTGTCCAAGTCTTTCAAGTGAGATATTTGCTTCATTAACATATGCCGCAAGAAGTGCAAGTGCAGTGAAAGCCGTAGAACTGATCGCAAAGCCTTTTCCTGTAGCTGCAGTCGTGTTCCCCAAAGAGTCAAGAGCATCCGTGCGCTCACGTACTTCCGGAGGAAGCTTGGACATCTCTGCTATTCCGCCGGCATTATCTGCAACAGGTCCAAATGCGTCAGTCGCAAGAATTATAGCATTTGTTGCGAGCATAGCAACAGCGGCAAGTCCTATACCATAGAGACCTGCATACTCGTTACCTGCAAAGCCACCTGAAGCTGTAAAACTTATGATAGCGGAAATCGATACTGCCAGTATCGGACCTGCAGTAGATTTCATACCCAAAGACAGACCGCCGATCATCAGAGTCGCCGTACCTGTCTCACTGGACTTAGCTAAATCGCGTGTTGGTTTAGCGGCATCGGATGTGTAGTGCTCTGTTGAAAAGCTAACAACAAATCCTGAGACGATACCGGCAAGAACCGCAATCAAGATACCCCATCTGTTGCTCCACATCTCCGGTCCCGAGACTCTTGAGAGCCACAGCGTAAGTGGGATCGTAGCAATAGCTGCGAGTCCACCTGCAATGAAGACACCGGTATGCAATGAGCGCAAAAGCGACTTTTGATTTGTTTTTTCTTTAGTTCTCACAAAGAAGGTGCCAATTATCGAGCAAATAACACCTACTGCGGAAACGAGTATCGGAAGCAGGAATCCTGCATAACCATACGCCGCAGCAAAACCCAATGCAATAGTTGCGACTATAGCGTTAGAATTCGATTCATAGAGGTCAGCCCCCATACCTGCAACATCACCAACGTTGTCTCCAACGTTATCAGCGATAACAGCGGGGTTTCTCGGATCATCTTCAGGAATACCCGCCTCAACTTTTCCTACGAGATCAGCTCCGACATCCGCTGCTTTTGTAAAGATGCCACCGCCTACGCGCGCAAACATCGCCATAGATGCGATACCCATACCGAAAGTGACCATCGTTTGCGCTATATCCGCATCACTTACTCTAAATACAAACTTAAGTAATAAGAACCATGTCGTTATATCAAGTAATCCAAGACCATTTACAGTAAAGCCCATAACAGATCCTGACGAAAACGCAACACGAAGCGCTTTATTCAAGCCTTCATTTGCCGCATTCGCCGTACGGACGTTTGCATAAGTGGCAATCCGCATACCTATAAAGCCGGACAGACCGGTAAACAATCCGCCTGTCACAAACGCATATGGAGTAAACCGGTTTACAAGTCCAAATAACGACAGAACCACAAGCAGTACAAACATTATTGCGAAGAATATCGCGACCGTTTTATACTGGCGCTTCATGTATGCATTTGCACCTTCGCGTATGGCGGCTGAGATTTTAACCATTGTCTCGTTGCCTTCCGGATATGACATGACTTTACGGATTTGTGTAAATGCAAAAATCAAACCCGCAAAAGCACCGATATAACCGAGCCAGAATAAATTTTCAATAGCCAATTTTCTATACCTCCGATGATGATATCGTTATAAAACGCTTCAAAATACACTGTTTTCCATTCTATCACTAAATTACGAAATAGCAATAGTAAAAATACACTAATTTGCGTGCATAAAAAACGCAGTAAAAAGCGGGTTGCCCACCCATATTAAAGTACTTCTTGTCAATTATTTTCCCTCATGATACAATATTTTTGGAATGGAGTTGAATGCTGATGAAAAAAGCAGATTTTGAGTTAACTAAGTGGATCCCGATTTGTATTATCGCTATCATAATGATGATAATATACAAGACCATTGATAATATCGAGCAAATAACATCAGCGATCGGGAACTTCCTTTACATCATCTCACCGTTGCTTTATGGCATCCTTTTTTCATACTTTATTTATATACCTCATAAAGCCATAGAGAAGCTTTTGGCAAAGTCAAAAATAGCGTTCATATCCAAGCGTGCCAGAGGTATCACAACAATCTTGATTTTCCTTGTGTTATTACTGATAGTTGGCTTTATCTTAGGTTTTGTTACGCCGATCATTTTCACAAGTGTCATCGATCTCGCCAACTCGGTTCCGGGTTATATCGCTGATGTTTTAGATTACGTCGATAATCTGCCCGAGGATTCCATCTTGATTGAGTTTGATATAGCGGAAATAATAAGAAGCTCATCGAATGATCTTCTCAATAGAGTCATGAATCCGGACAATATTGAGCAGGCTGCAAGAGACGTAGTGAGCTTTGCCGGAGACATCTTCAGCGTTATGATGGGTTTGGTGATTTCCCTCTATATACTTTTGGACAGGGATAGGATTGCCGTCTTTTTCAACAGATTAAATGTTGCAGTCTTTAAGAATGAAAAAAGAGTAAACAGCTCAATAAAATACTTAAGCCAGATAAACAAGGTTTTGTTTACATTTATTGCAAGCAAAGGATTAGACAGTATAATCAATTTCATTTCTGCTACAATCATTTTACTCATTTTTGGTGTGCCCTACGCAATGCTGCTCGGGCTTATCGCCGGTGTGTTCAACTTCATCCCATACATTGGTTCGATCATATCTGCGATCATTATCAGTATAATAACACTCATAACCTGTGATCTGAATACAGCAGTTTATGTCATGATTGCCCTTCTTGCTTTCCATCAGCTTGACGGAAACTATATAGAGCCGAGGATCATGAAATCTTCTCTCAAGATAAGCCCTATACTGGTCATCATTGCAGTCGTTATAGGCGGCGCATACTTTGGGATAGTCGGAATGTTCCTTGCAGTTCCTGTCACTGTTATAATAAAGCAGATACTCCTCGAGTACATCTCCAACACAGAGGCAGAAGCAAGGGAACAAAAACTGGACGCAAAAAGATGAATTTAATACAAGAATAAACGGTCTTTCGACCGTTTTTTCTTGTATTAAAGCAACTTACCACTCAGGCCATGGCAGATCGTTTACATTATCTATCGTTACCATCACCATGGGAATAATGTTTATTGTAGGTACAGTTTCACCGTCTAGGATTCTCCTTGCATTATCAAGCGCCTGGGCTACTATACTTGTGTAGCTTTGTCCGACACTGAGTGCCTGAGTACTGTCTCTTACCTGTTCAAACCCGGCAATATTGCCACCAACACCGATGATGAATATATCAGATCTGCCTGCAGCACGCGCCGCTTCAATAACCCCGGTGGCACCGTCATCCCAGTGGCACCATACGATATCTATAGCATTACCGTGTACTGCAAGGAATTCTTCCATTATTGCTTTAGCCTCTGCGGTTTCCCAGCCGCCGGAGCTGTTTTTGGCATCCAGCTCTATGATATTTTCAGCTAATCCTACACGAAAACCGTCGGAACGCTTTATTTGAGCCGGAGTTCCTGCCGGACCTCCCACTTCAACGAAGTTTGCACCACTCTGGAAAGCTTCTGATACGAGTTCACCTGCTGTCATACTGCCTGCAAAATCGTCTGTACCGACAAAGAAGTCCATTGCATCTTCTGCCCCTTCCGGGAGTTGAGTTGCGATTATTCCGACTATGATACCGGCTTCTCTTGCACGTCGCAAAGGTTCTACAATAGCATCAGTATCACTAGGATTACAAAAAATAACGTTATAACCATCTCTTATAGCCATCTCAACACCATCGATTTCAACAGCTACTTCGTTGTTGCCGGATATGTGAGTCATAGTTATATTAAACTCGCCCATCAATCTCTGAAACTCTCTCCACGTAAATGCCTGGGCATCATTTGTCATCGTCTGCGTTATGAACATCGCTTTAGCCGGGTCACCGGGTTGGCGTTCTTCAGGTCCAACACCACTACATGCTGTTGCAAAAACTACTACAAAAGCTGTTACAAGTAATATTGCAGATACGCGCTTTACCATGTTTTCCCTCCATATGTTTTACTATCCAACTATGTTTCTTCACGAAAATAACTCTAACTGAAAGCTTACGGTATTGCAAACCGGTGCAATCTCTTCAAAGAGTAGCGTATCAGTTAGAGAATTTCAACACATATATTGTTAACTTTTACTTACAAGACTTGCTCGGTTCTTTCGATAATATCGTCTTGCGTGGCTTTTGATAACACATTAAAGAAGGCAGAATACCCTGCTACCCGGACTATCAGGTCTGAATGCTTCTCCGGATTCACTTGCGCATCAAGCAGTGTCTCCTTTGACACTATATTATATTGCACATGAAAACCCTTTAGTTCATTAAAAAATGCTCTCAATAATGCAATAAGCTTGTCAACACTCTTTGGGTCTGCAAGCATCATTGGAGTCATTTTCTGGTTCAGTAAAACACCGCCCGTTATCTTATCTGTGCGCAACTTGGAGATGGACTTCATTACTCCTGTCGGACCTGTTTTATCCGAACCCCGACTCGGTGAGCAACCCTCTGCAAGCGGTTCACCGGAATGTCGCCCGTCCGGAGTAGCAACAGTGCCTGCGCCTTGTGGAACATTTGCAGAAATCGACGATGTTCCCGCATAATAAGCTCCACCTATAGGACCCCGTCCGTAGCGAGTGTTTTTATGCTTAGCTATCTCATCGATATAGCTGTCATATGCCGTAACAAGTAAATCGTCAACATAATCATCGTCATTACCATATTTTGGTGCCTTGAGCAACTGCTGCCTGACTCTTGCTCCTTCCGTACCTGCAAAATCGTTAAGTAATGCGTCCCACAGTTCCTCTCTTGTGACGGTTTTATCTTCATACACACACTTTTTTATTGCAGCCAGTGAGTCTCCGAGATTTGCTATCCCAACTTGAAGACCGCTGATAAAGTCATATACAGAACCGCCCTCTTTGAGATGTTTACCACGTGAGATGCAATCATCTATCAGAGCTGAACATAATATATCCGGTACTTCCTGTTCCAACACCAAATCGGCACAAGAGTCGAGTACTACAGAATGACCTGTGAACTCTCGCACAAACGCATCCCACACGCGCATTACATCATCAAAGCTCTCCATATCGAGGAAATGACCCCTTCCCTCGGCTACCCTCTCTCCGCTCTTGATGTCCACACCATTATTTAACGCTATAAGTAACGTCTTTGGAAAGTTCAGAAAACTCATGCCTGTCGGGCGGTATCCCCATTTACCCGGAACCGCAACTTCAACACAGCCTATCGCACTGTAATTAAATGCATCTTCCTTTTTTACACCGATATCCAAAAACGATGGGATGATTATCTCATCATTATTAAATGCAGGCATACCAAACCCGCATCGGATCACCTGTATACACTCTCGCATAAACTCATCACTGAGCCCTTTATGGTATCTGACAGTTAGGTTCGGCTGCGGCAAATGGCACCGTGCAACAGTTTTAAGTATCAAATGACTTACATCATTAACTGCATCTTTACCATCTGATGTCTGACCGCCGATCGTGACATTCTGATACAAAGGACTGCCGGCAGAAAATCTTGTATGTGACCAGCTTCTGATCTTATTCAAAGAATATGTCCGCAGCCAAAGATTTTCAAGCAACTCACATGCTTCTTCATCTGTTTTACCTGCTGCTTTACTATGTTGATAATACGGATAGATATACTGGTCGAACCTGCCATATGAAAGAGAGTGACCGTTTGATTCAATTTGAAGAATGAGATGTATAAACCATATGCTTTGCACTGCTTCATGAAATGTCTCTGTAGGATTCATCGGCACTTTTTTGCAAATCCGTGCTATTTCAATCAGCTCAGCCGCACGCTCTTTTATTGCTGTTTTTGCCAACTCTTCCGCAAGACCGGCATATCGCCCGGCAAACACCTCAATAGCATCTATCACTATGATTATTGCGCGATAGAAATCATCTTTCCTTTTCTCAGCTTCGCTCTGCAATACTAAAGAAGCCTGTGCCTTTTGCACTCTCTCACGTACACTCGCCAGCCCGTCTCTGAGCACCAGTTCATAATCCACAGCGACATGTGCATCCCCGGACGTGATATTGCCTTCAGTTTTTATTATCCCGAGATCATAAAACATCCTTGAAGAGTCCGGGAACGCTGCATAGCCTTTATCTTTTAGGGTACGCCCTTTCCAATAGGGATAAATATCACGCAATACAGACTTATTTTCATCAGAAATCGTAAACCTGTCTCCGGAACGCTTATCAAACTCATCAAGCTCATCAACGACCCAGTCCATGGCATACTCTGGAAAAATAGGGGCAGCCCGATCTTCACTCGCCTGATTACCTACTATTAATGCGTCGGGATCGATGTATATTGACATACCCCTGAGTACAGCATCCAGCATATATGCCCGCTTGAGAACGATTTGCTCATGTTCATGTAATTTATAGCTCTCTGTAGTGAGAGTTGCACGCTCAGTACAGACTGTTGGCTGAGTTGCCAATAGTCGCTCACGCATTTTTGCAGTACGTGTGTTCAATTTCCCAAAATATTGACTCATTTTAAAAACTCCGCAGCACCAATGATCCCTATATCTTCATTAAGCTCCGCCATTTTAAAATGCACAGGAAATGGAATGTGGTTGAATCTGTCAAACTCCTCGCGCATTTTTATAAACAGAGCGTCTCCTAAAGCTGTCAATCCGCCTCCGAAAACATAAGTGTCTATATTCAGCATTTGATATACGTTAAAAACACTGTGTGCAAGATAATGTGCCATATCTCCAACGATCTTAACAGCGAGTTTATCCCCACTATTGTAAGCTGCCAACAAACTCCTGCCATCTGCCGTTTCCGGTGATAAAACACTTTCAAAGCCTTCATTCAGCCCTAACTTCACTCGCTCCGGCAGCAGCTTGCCTGCAATATACGACATAAAGCAGCCTTTGTTCTCACAACCGCACATCAACCCCTTATCAGGTGTCGCAAGCATATGCCCACATTCACCCGCTGCTCCGTATGAACCGGAAAAGACCTTACCATCGATGATGATGCCACAGCCATGTCCGGTACCAATAACTACATATACCATATGGCGAGTACCGCGTCCCGCTCCATGACGATGCTCAGCAAGAGCAGCAGCATTTGCGTCATTATCCAGAATTATACGTGTAGGCAGATATGATTCCAGGTAATCACGCATCGCGAAATCCTTTATCCTCGTCATTGCCGAGGTCATAAATACATACCCGGTTTCCTGCTTTATAAATGATGGCATCCCGATACCAACACCGTCCAACTGCTCAAATGTCAGATGATTCCTTTCCAGGATAGCTCTGACATTCTCTATTATCGTATCAGAAAAATCAGGACCGCTTGCTTCGGCATCAGTAGCATGCTGAGTACGATCAATGATTTTACCATCAACATCAAAGAGACCATACGCAACCTTCGTCCCTCCTGCATCAATTCCGATAATATATCGTTCTTTCAAGCCTTTTCTCCTATCAAACGGCAATATCAACTATTATTATACGAAGAATATCGCAAAAAGTCACTATGATATTCGCTCATAATCACTTTACAATACTCTGATTAACAGTTATATTGTAGAAAAACTCTTCTGGAGGAAAATCTTGTTATGAAAAAAATTGATTTAGGTAAAAGTGGATTGATTGCACCGGAAATCGCTCTTGGTTGTATGCGGCTTGCAGCAGTGTCTGCAACAGAAGCTGCGGAAGTGATACGTACCTCTTTAGATGCCGGCATTAATTTCTTCGATCATGCTGATATTTATGGCGTCCACGGTGCCTCGGAAATACTCTTCGGCAGCACGGTTAAAGAACTTGGGATAAAACGAGAAGATCTGCTGCTCCAAACTAAATGCGGTATTGAAAAGAACCCCAATGGAAGAGGTGTTATAGGCTACAATTTTGAGAAAGACTATATTATACAATGCGTCGAAGGAAGTCTTAAACGCTTGCAGACAGACTATGTGGACTTGCTCTCACTCCATCGCCCCGATACACTCGTAGAGCCCGATGAGGTTGCCGCCGCTCTGGACGTCTTGTTTAGTTCCGGAAAGGTCCGTCAATTTGCTGTAAGTAACTTCAACCCTATGCAAATGGCACTTTTACAAAAAAGCACCGCCTTTAAACTTATCGCAAACCAACTCCAGTTCAGCTTGGTTCATACCGGTATGATCGATCATGGGTTTAATGTAAACGTAGCAAATGACCCTGCGTGCTGCAGGGATGGGCGTATACTGGAGTACTGCCGTCTCCATGATGTGACAGTCCAGGCTTGGTCTCCTTTTATTAATACCCCCACCGGCAAAGCCTTCATAGACGACCCGGACTTCCCGGAGCTGAATGCAAAAATGGCTGAAATAGCAGAAAAAAACAGCGTCACGAAGGACGCTGTCGCGGCAGCATGGATATTGCGCCATCCTGCAAAAATCCAAGTCATTGTAGGCTCAATGAATCCGCAACGAATAAAAAACATCGCCAAAGCATCCGACTTCACAATAACCCATCAGGAATGGTACGCTCTCTACCTATCAGCAGGCAATAAAATTCCGTAGCAACTCACCCGGCATGGCGGCAGCCTGTGTTACCGCACATCCTGCTGCTTGGGCACATCGGCATTGCATCCCCACTGCTTTTTATATAAGCCGGTGCTGATTTATAAACAGTTTCCATATTCACAGAGCCGCATTCCGGACAAGGGATGCGGCGTTCTGTTTTTTCAGCCATCGTTGCCTTTACATTGGATTCAGTATCGCATTCAACACAGCGAAGATCATAAAACGGCATTTTCTCAGCCCCTCGCATTCTAATCAGTATATTCTATACTACACAAAACAAGTAGTTTTGACAAGTATAGGCTTTTTCTGTACGGGGTTTCTTTTTTCGTGATACTTTGCTATAATAGTCAGTTGATGGAGGAGTATTATGACTGAGTTGCTTAGTTTTAAACCGAAAAATACCGATTGCGACTTTGATCGTATCGGTCATCTGCAAGCAAGTATGAATGCCCGTACTCCGACGATTTGTCCGGAAAGAGCTGAGATGATCACAGACAGCTTCAAACGTTCAGAGGGAGAACCTATAGTTATTCGCCGCGCAAAAGCGTTTGCAGATATCTTGAATAAAATGACTGTATACATTGAACCGAACTCGCTGATTTTAGGCAATCAAGCAAGCTCTAACTTTGCTGCACCTGTTTTTCCTGAGTACTCATATGATTGGGTCATAGAAGAGCTTGATGAGTTTGAACATCGCAGTGGTGATTACTTCAACATAACCGAAGATACTAAGGAACGCTTACGTAAGCTCGAGAGTTACTGGATCGGGAAAACCCACAAGGACGAAGTGCTCCGCAATCTTTCATCAAAGTGCCAAACGGCAAGAGACATGCGAGTGCTGCATTTTGGTGGTATTTCGATGTCAGGCGACGGGCATATCATTCCAAACCACGAATTTGTTCTGGAAGTAGGATTCCGTGGCATCGTAGATATCGCACGTGAAAAGCTTAAACAATCAAACATAACTCAGGATCAAAGAGATTACTATGAGGCGACAGTTATTGCAATGGAAGGCGCCTTATCTTACTGCAAGCGGCTTAGTAAAAGCGCAGTGGAAAACGCGGAGAAAGAAAAAGACCCCACCAGAAAAGCGGAGTTATACGAACTGTCGAAGATGTTTGAGAGTTATATGGAAAGTGGTGCAAGAAGCTTCCACGAAGCCGTGCAAACAGTATATATCGTACATCTTCTCATGATGGTTGAAAGTAACGGACATTCCTTCTCATTTGGACGATTCGATCAGTTTGCGCTACCTTATTATAAGCATGACTTAGATAATGGCATAATCACGAAAGAAAAAGCACTTGAACTTATCACGCACTTCTTTATTATGACAAACTCACTTAATAAAGTGCGACCCTGGGGCCACACTCAATACAGCGGCGGATATCCGCTGTACTCCGCGCTGACGATCGGTGGAATGAAGCCCGACGGTACCGACGGAACTAACGATCTCAGTTACCTCTGTCTAGAGGCAATGAGCTTGAGCAAGCTGCCCGAACCAAACCTCTGTGTTAGATTTTGGGAACAAACGCCGCACGAGTTTATACTTGACAGCGCGCGTTTGATTCGCAAAGGCTTCGGCATGCCCTCTGTATTCAGTGATGAAGTATGTATCCATTCCATGACAACTCTCGGCATTGATCT
>Ga0123355_10002140_pt1 | contig 27891 bp, 23 predicted proteins | sample TergutEmb28metaG_3_FD_89872 | JGI IMG/M metagenome (GOLD analysis project Ga0123355, IMG submission 89872) | Embiratermes neotenicus P1 segment gut microbial communities from Petit-Saut dam, French Guiana - Emb289 P1 | ecosystem: Host-associated > Arthropoda: Insects > Digestive system > Gut ... | reverse complement strand
CCTCTTTGAAGCACTGAGGGAATAAGGATTGCAGCTTGTCCTTTTCCGTCTGCTCTATGTCTTTGCTAATGCCATCCAGTTTATCCATTGGCGCTCGTCCTCTCTGTTGATTTGTTATTTTCTAAAAGCTTTATTTAATGAGCTACGTAGGTGGAGTTTCCATCGCCCCTACAACAACTTCATCTCAAGATCTCTATCTTTAAGGATATAATGGGCATTGCTCATTGCTGTGCTGTCCTCGAACGCCTCCTCAGCGGCGATTATTTTCGCTGGTGCAAGGTCACAAAAAGCGGTTATATCATCGGGTGTTATGCCAAAGTCAAGGCAGACAAGTATCATGCAGTCTTTGCTGGTTTCAAATGGGCGTTCACCTATTGAGTAGCATTTTCTATTGCCAATTGTTATTTCAGATACCATATAATCAAGAGGTATGCCCATTTTTAGCATGACTTCAAAAACAATATCCAAATCGGAACGGTCACACTTGACTGTTTTCTCACGAGCATCGAATCTATCCCAAAGGGTTTGCATGTTGCCATCTGATATTGGTGTGCCGTCCCATGCGTGGAGGTTGGATGTGTCGAGTTTTAGCACCTTAAAGCCAATGTCGGGCGGTGATTGTTCGGATTGTTCGCCTATTTCAAGCTGGGTTTGCTTTTCTTGCCATTCGTTCAAAACCTTTGCACCAGCACGGCGTATGCGTTCTTTACCAATTTCCGCAATAGTCGTGTAATTAGCTTTGAATGCCTCAGATTTTTCGTCTGTCGTTTCAGGTAGTTGAACCATAATGAAACGACGATTGCCTCCATCTTCAGAGTTTAGCTGCATAACAGCGTGGCTTGTGGTTGCAGAGCCACTAAAGAAGTCAAGAACTATAGAATCTTTTTCTAATGCGGCAATTTGTACCATTGCTTTAACTAGGTCAACGGTTTTTGGGAAGTCGAAAACTTTTGCTCCCATTAGTGTTGCTAAATCCTTGCTGGCAGCATCGGTCGTGCCAACTTCCTCACGCTTCCATAAGTTAACCGGAACAACACCATCCTCTACCTCACTTAAAAATTTTTTCAAACGAGGGTATGTGTTTTCGCCCTGTTTTCCCCAATATAGCCTATCTTCATCAATGTGCTGCAAATGCCGATTGTATTCATATTTCCACGCATTTGTAGGGTGATTTACTTTTTGACCTGTTAATGGATTAGTTATTTCATATGTCAAGTTCGGGCGTTGCTCTCTTGTAGCTGGGTTTACATAAGACACACTCGTCCAAACACCCCTTGGGTCGTTATCTGGGTTTGTGTAAGTGCTATCTGATTTTTCTGTGCGTGGCGCACGTAAATAAGATACCGCATCTGATTTACGATAAACGAGGATGTAATCCGTTAATGATGCAAATGTCCTTGCATTGTTACTCCGAGTGAAGCGTTTCTCCCAGACTATTTGAGCTAAAAAGTTTTCTTCTCCGAAAATTTCGTCACATAGCTTGCGAAGATTATGTACTTCACCATCATCAATGGAAATAAAAATAACCCCATCATCCCTCAGCAAATTGGCTGCCAGCCTCAAACGTGGATACATCATATTAAGCCATGCCGTATGAAAACGTCCCATACTTTCAGGATTACTCTTTGTCGTTTGACTGGTTATCTCCTTGTAATGGGCTATCGGGTCGCTAAAATCATCGTTATACACAAAGTCATTGCCTGTGTTATACGGTGGGTCAATGTATATCATCTTGACTTTGCGGAAGTACGCCGTTTGTAAAAGTTTCAGCACTTCTAAGTTGTCGCCCTCTATGTAGAGGTTCTTGGTAGTGTCAAAATTAACGCTTTCTTCGGGACATGGACGCAAAGTTCCTGTAGAGCGTTTTCCCGCTACGCGAAAACATTCGGCTTTGCCTTTCCACTCGAATTTATACTTCTCAAAATCCTCGTCAATGTATTCGCCGCAGAGGTTTAACAGCATATCAATATCCAGCTTACCCTCTTTGAAACACTGAGGGAATAAGGATTGCAGTTTGTCTTTTTCGGTTTGCTCTATGTCCATGCTCATACCATCTAGCTTATCCATTGGCGCTCGTCCTCTCTGTTGATTTGTTATTTTCTAAAAGCTTTATTTAGTGAGCTACGTAGGTGGAATTTCCATCGCCCCTATAGCAACTTCATCTCAATATCCCTATCCCTAAGGATATAATGCGCATTACTCATAGCCGTACTATCCGCAAAAGCCTCCTCGGCAGCGACTATTTTCGCTGGGGCAAGTTCACAAAAAGCCGTTATATCTTCGGGTGTTATGCCAAAGTCAAGGCAAACAAGTATTTCACAATCTTCGTTTATTTCAAAAGGATGCTCACCTATTGAATAGCATTTTCTATTCCCAACGGTCATTTCGGATACTGCATAGTCAAGACTAATGCCCATTTTTAGCATAACTTCAAAGATAATGTCCATGTCTGTACGGTCATGCTTGATTGTTTTCTCGCGAGCGTCGAACCTATCCCATAGGGTTTGCATATTACCATCTCTTATTGGTGTGCCATCCCATGCGTGGAGGTTTGAGGTGTCTAGTTTTAACACCTTAAAACCTGTGTCTAAGGTATTGTCATTGCGAACTCGTCCCGTAATCTCATCACCTATCTCAATTTGGGCTTGTTTTTCTTGCCATTCGCTTATTATCTTAGTTCCTGCGCGACGCATACGTTCCTTGCCTATTTCACAAATAGTTTTATATCCCGCTTTATACGCTTCCGTCTTTTCGTCAATAACTTCAGGCAGCTGCACCATTATGAAGCGGCAGTTTCCGCCATCTTCTGCATTAAGTTGCATAACAGCATGAGCCGTAGTAGCAGAACCTGAAAAGAAGTCGAGGACAATGTCGTCTTCAGCAACTTTTGATATAGCCATTAGGTTTTTGATCAGCGCGGATGGCTTTGCGTAGTCGAATGGAATTTCCAGCGCATTTAGTTCGTGAGACGCCATTTGATTAAGGTAGCCCTCAATAAAATTGTTTGGCTTTACAGATGAGTTATCTATAACATCTTGCAAATAGGTCTTTGTAAAAACGTTCCATCTAGCAGGCGAGCCATCAAGCGTCACTAAATTGGATGACTTTACAGCTTTAATCACAATATTATCACGTTCTTCATCAAACTTTTTCTTTGTCCAGCGCCAAATTCCATCTCCCAATTCAGGGCGCTCTGGCGGAAAAGTTTTACCAGGAGGCATTACTTTCTGACCGTCCGGACATTCTATCCAAAAGCGTTGTTCAGGATTTCTGTTTTGTAAACTGGACATGTACAAACGGACTAGTTGATACTTTTCCCCTTTACGCTCGCCCTCTTCTTCAGTTAAGTTATATGCCTCGGTATTTGCTTTTCCGATAAAAGGATTAGCGTCGTGGATGCTTTTAGTATATGTTAAAAGGTAATCAAAATTTGGTGCCCAAAAATCACCCTTGTTATTCGCTTTTTTAGTAATGCGTCCAGCACATCCGACAAAATTCTCTTCCCCAAAAATCTCATCACAAATTTTGCGCAAATTGTGTACTTCATTATCGTCGATGCTGATAAAAATAACTCCATCATCTCTCAGCAAATTGGCTGCAAGCCTTAGCCGCGGGTACATCATATTCAACCAAGACGTATGGAAACGTCCCATACTTTCGGAGTTGCTTTTTGTGGCTTGACTTGTAACTTCCTTATATTTTGCAATAGGGTTACTAAAGTTATCATTATATACAAAGTCATTGCCTGTGTTATATGGTGGGTCAATGTAAATCATCTTAACCTTGCGGTAGTACGCCGTTTGTAAAAGTTTCAGCACTTCCAAATTGTCGCCCTCTATGTAGAGGTTCTTGGTAGTGTCAAAATTAACGCTTTCTTCGAGGCATGGACGCAAAGTTCCTGTAGAGCGTTTTCCCGCTACGCGAAAACATTCAGCTTTGCCTTTCCATTCAAATTTATACTTTTCAAAATCCTCATCCACATACTCCCCGCAGAGGCTTAACAGCATATCAATATCTAGCTTGCCTTCTTTAAAACACCCTGGGAATAAGGATTGCAGCTTATCACGCTCTGATTGTTCTATGTCCATACTCATGCCGTCCAATTTTTCCATTGCTACGCCTCCGCTGCCGAATATCGCTTTAAGGTTGAACTACTATATTTGGTTAGTATTTTATCATAACTTAGTGGGGAGTGGCAAATTTTTTGAACTATATTTTGAACTATAAATAAAGAGATATATAGGTGTTTTAACTTATAAACTCCCTATAATTGCAAAAGTATGTGCGCTTGATGCAAATACTTCGCAAATATAGGGAGTTTAACATATATAGCTTCAACAAGTGCTGCAACGGGTAATAAACCAATAAGATTACCTCACAGCCCTCTTCCTTAGCAACTTCCCTGCCTTTACTCCTGTTGCGATATTGTTTTTGACCGCGATTTGACCGTTTACTATTACGTAATCAAGCCCTTCATTGCGGCGGTACGGGTGCATGAAATCGCTGTTTTCTTTAAGGTTGTCCCAGTCGATTATGCAGATGTCCGCAGCATATCCTTCTTTTAGATAGCCTATGCCATCAAGCTTCGCAGTTTCGGCAGGCATTCCAGTTGCGCGATAGATAGCTTTTTCAATTGGGAAAAGGTTACGCTCCCGCACAAGCCTAAAGTGCTTTGGAAAAGTCCCTGCTAAGCGTGGATGAGAGCCAGCTATCTTTTCGGTGTCAACTTTCTCTGTTCTGTGCAGCCCATCCGTACCTGGCATTACGAGAGGGTGCGCGATGATCGCATCCATATCTGTCTCGTTTATCAAAAAATACGCCATACCAACATCACCATTGTTCTCTGTAAGGAGGTCATAAACAGTTTCATATGGGTCTGCGCCTCTCAGAGCCGCAACTTCAGCTATATTTTTACCAACATAATCAGGGGTCTCTTTAGCAATAAGTATCAAGCAACCCTCGAAGGTGCTGCTAGTAAGTAAGCTTTCGCCAAAGTCATCCGCTTTAATCGCAGCGGTAACTTCTGCACGGAATTCGAGGTCTTTGAGTTTCTCGACAAGAGCCACTTTCCCTTGCGTGGCGAATTTCGGTGGTAGTGCCGAGAGCAAATCGGTAGCACCGGCAAGATAGGGATACTGGTCAGCTCGAGTGTGTACCCCGCGTGCATTAGCATCTTCAATTAGCTTAAGAGTAACGGAGGATTTGCCGATGTTCTTTGGACCAGCAACTTTGTGATGAGAAATTATCACATCACAACCTGAGCGCTCTCCAACGCTTATCGCTTCTGTTACTGCTTCTATTACTGTATCACTTTCACCGCGAATATGAGAGACATAGCTGCCGCCGTACTTTGCGGCTTCTTTTGCAAGCTCAACAATCTCATCTTCATCCGCGTATACTGACGGCGGATAAATAAGACCACTGGAAATCCCTATGAAACCGCTTTCCATTGCCTCTCGTACCAGTGAGCGCATGGCGTCCAGCTGTTCCGCTGTTGGCTTGTCGCCTGAATATCCCATCACTTTAAGCCGTATAGTACCCTGACCAGCATAGAATGCCATATTCGTGCCAAGCTTCATTTTCGATGCGTATTCTGTAAAAGTTGTAAAGCTACTGCAAGCTTCTGAAATTTCATTATATTTTTCTTCACTCATTAGGTCGCGCACTTCATTATACGAGGTTCTTAAAACAGGTGCTGGTGAGCTGCCGCAATGACCTGTGATTTCTGTCGTTATTCCCTGCTCAAGATAGTTATGTCCGTCCGTACCAAATAAAACACACATGTCTGAGTGTGAGTGATAATCAATAAACCCGGGCGTAACAAAACGCTCGGTACTGTCTATTGTCTCTATCGCAGAATCCTTAATATCTTGCGCGATTTTTTTGATAAAGCCATCTTTTATGGCGATATCTGCTTTGAAGCTTGGCGCACCTGTTCCGTCAACAATAATTCCGTTCTTAATCAAAATATCGTACATAACAACACTCCTTTTATCGCTATTTGAGCCAATAAATCATATTCATATTCGTAGCTCCTCTGGCATCGATTTCCGGCACTACTAAGTTTGAGTTAAAGGCCCTTAGTGTTACGTTTGTGTTGGTTGGAATGAATCCAACATGCTCGTTGGCAATTATCGAAGCTTGCTCCAGTAGAGCTATTCGCGCATTCGTATCAATTGTGGCAATAGCCATATCAATAAGGTCTGTTAGTTCTTGATTTCTAATACGACCGCTATTTGGAGAAGGAATTGCGGCTAAATGCATTGTACCTCTCATAAACATTAACATATTAGGTGCTGTAATGGAGCCGAGCGCAGCCTCAAATGTACCGTCATGTGTTGTGCCAAGCCAAACAGCAATATCAACCATTGCAATTGTAGTAGGTATTCCGATATCGGCTAAATTAGCCTGCACGACTTCTGCGCGGCGTCTGGTTTCTTCCGAGTAGACTGTCATCTCAAAAGCTAAGTCTGTCGGATTGATACCATGCTCCTCCAAAAGGGCGCGCGCACCATTCGGGTCAAAACTTCCTGCCCCTTCCGCTGAGGAACCCTGGAAAACCGGCGGCGTCATCTGCCAAAGTGGCTCTCCGAAGCCCTCTACACTCGCCGTCAACATAGCTTCTTTGTTCAGCGCCATATCAATAGCTCGCCTCGCATAAACATTGCTAAATTGCGGAAGGTCGTTATTAATTAAGATATAGCTGAATCTTGTATGCGGTCGCTGGGCAACTGTAATGTTTGGATTTTCTTCAAGCCTTTGTACATCCGGTAATGCGACATCTATTACCAGGTCAATCTCATTATTTTCAAGAGCCAGCGTCCTTGAAGTGCCTTCTGGTATAATGCGCCAATGAATGTAATCCACTATAGGTTGACGGTTTTTATCAAAATAGTTGTCGAAGCGTCTGAATGTAAGCGAGTTCCCAAAATCCCACTCATAAAAATAAAAAGGACCTGAGCCTATGGGTGCAAGTGTAAAATCATGACCAGCCTCTATCAAGGCTAATGGCATAATAGAATTCACCTGATGGCTAAGGTCGTAAAAAAGCATTGCATTAGGCATTCCTGTGTCCAACCTGAAAGTATATCGGTCAATAGCTTCAGCACTTCTGACACTGCCATGAGCAACCGCTCCATACGGGTAGTTACGTACATAGTTTATAGACGCTACGACACATTCTGAAGTCATTTCCATGCCGTTATGGAACATTATACCTTCATGGAGTGTAAATTCAAAAACAGTATCACTCACGGCATACCAACTTGCAACCAGGTCTGGCATGGGCGCAAGAGTATCATAAGCCTGCCTGAAAAGTCCGTTATGCGTCAACGCATTTTTAAACGAGCCGACTAAAGCGGTGTGGCGCGCCGGTGCAATTGAAGGAGTTTCAGCTGCAACCGCTACTATTACACCCCTCGAAATATGCTCATCAGAAGCAGGTTCTGTCTGTGAGCCCGCACCTAACGCACATGCACTTAAAACACCTATCAATAAAACTCCTGATAGTATCACGCTTAAAATTCTTTTATTTTTCATAATCACAAGTCCCCTTTGCAAAAAACATTTAGGAATAGTCAGAATTTAAATGCGTACATCTCGATTACAATCTTTTGAGTAGACATAAGTAAATGGTACACGACCTACTCCGTAAGTTCCCTGTGTTGTGAAAGGTCCAAACCAGACAAAATCACCTTCTTTAATCATACGCCATTCACCGCCAAGGTAATAAGCACCCTCGCCAGAAAGGATATATGCTCCATGTTCTTGAACATGAGTTTCAATAAAAGGATGAGACCCGCCGGGAAGAAACGAAAGAATGTGAAAGTTCATATCAAAGCCTAAATCGGTTGGCAGAAGGTCTTTAATAAGCGCATTTTCCATCCCGTCATAGTTTCGGTACTCCATTTTGGAAGCGTCTCCGAAAACGATACGAGGCTCCTGTCCCTTTAAAGAAACATAGCGCTGCTTATAAAGAATAAAACAAAGCGGATTTTTTGAAGAGTTTGAAAAAGAAATACCTATACCCGGCGGAGCATACGCGTATACACCTGCACCCAGAGCTTCTTTGCGCTCGCCTATAGTGATTTCCCCCTTGCCAGATATGCAGTAAATAAAACCTTCAACACCGTCTTCAGCTGCAAAGGGAATCGTGCTGCGCCCTATTTTCGGCTGTGCTTCCACAATATACTGTACAAAGTTTGCACCAAGTTTTGGAGAGGCTACAATACTTATCCGACAGTTTTCAATGCCCGGGACAACATTATTAACCAGCCCTGTGGGCGGAATTAGTGCATAATTCCCGTGTTTTATGACTGCTCTTGTATTCAGGATATCGCCTGGATAGCTCATTTTCAATCTCCTCCTAATTTGTATACAAAATTATAGCAACGTATTCGAGGTCGCATTCCCCAATATTTTCGATACTATGGCTCTCTCCCTCACGACAACTCATGCTGTCACCAGGTAGAAGGATATCCTCGTACCCATTGTCAATAACTTTTGCTGTGCCTTTTAATATGTAGTAGATTTCAAAATCTCCCACATGAGTATGGTATCCGATTGAACCACCAGGCGGAATGATACTTATTCCAAATAACCGTCCAGTACCATATGACTCATCTTCTTCCAAAAAATGAATCAGTCGGGTAATATCGCGGCCACCCTTTAACTCCGGTTCAAGGGATGTTCGTTGAGTTTTAGCTTTACGTATTATAAGACATCCTCCTTTCACAAAAAACATTATCAAATTCACGTACAGTAATTAGGTTGACTGGTTATCCGCTTTCCAATATCATAATATACTCTATAGTCAAACGCAATATGCAAAACATATAAATTTTGTACAAAGAATTTGGTAATATTAAACAGCTCCCCGCTTTACTATAGCAGAGAGCTGTTCATCAGCTACAAATTAACTATAACCTATATCGACCACGCGAATTCTCTAAGTGTGTCTGCATCCACCTTTTGGCACCTTCTGCGTCGCCTTTCGATATGGAGGTATAGATTGCACTGTGTTCATCAGCGATTTCATGCAATTGCTCGATTGTTACCATGCCACTGCCGCTGATATAGGACAATAACTTACGCAATGTCTGTAGAAGGCTATGAATTATGGGATTTCCTGAACATTTAGCGATGGCAAGGTGAAATTCAAGATCTGAATCGAGAAAGTCTTCAAAATTTGCAGTCTTATATGCAGATTGCATACGCTCATACTGCATCTTAAGTTCTGAAAGAGACCTCGAGTCCGATTTTTGCGCCGCAAGCCTTGCAGCCTCAGCTTCTAAAATATGGCGTACATCAAGAATATGATGTGCGTCACGCTGCTCAAGAAAAAGTGTCCACGAAAGAGGCATCAAAAAAAAATCACTTGGCTCCATTGCAATAAAAGTACCCTGCCCTGGAAGAATGTTAATGAGTCCCAAAACACTTAGAACTTTAAGCGCTTCTCTGATAGTGCTACGCCCTACCCCATATTCTGTACTTAAGCTTCGATCTGATGGCAGCTTTGCCCCAGGCTTGAGTTTGCCGCTTATAACTTCATCTGCCAAACGATTCGATAAAATATTTACCAACGACTCAACCGTACTGCCTTTACGCACTGTATCTAAAGGTGCTATCTGAGCATCTGCAAGGCTTTTAAAGAAAAGCCCACTGTTTTTTGCGAAAGAGTCCGGATCCATTGAAAAGATGTTGGCATCCACCTCCATCTTGGTAGTAATAGAGGTTATCAGTGGCTGTATATTGTCCTGCGTACCATTTTCTATCCCGGAAAGAGTGGAAACACTGATTAGCGGCTCACCTTGATTATTCAGAAGGTAGGTATCGATAAACTCCCGTTGTGTAAGCTTTAACTGTCTCCGAAGAGTTAGCAGATTTTGCGCAATATTTGTTTTCCATTGACTGGTGTCTTGTTCCAACACTATTATACAGTCCTCCTTGAATTATAATAGGCTATAGTCGTTTTTATATCCATCATGTAGGGATATGATACCATTGTTACCATATTTTTTCAATATTTGTTTTTATGTAGGCAGAAGTTAAACGCGTTTTTATTATAGTCAATCACATTAAGGTTTCTCAAACGCCGCGCTTTGCTATTGTAGAAGTTGTCCAAGCTGAAATTGATGCTTATGGAAAAGCCACTATCGCCTTGTTTAACTCGGCAGATGTCTTGACAGAGTTTACTTTTTTTGCTCCAAAAGGAACTCATAGGAAATGGGATTTTGTCAAATTTATCACAAATACTATGGTTACCAGAATCGGGATGTTTTGCGTCGCCCTTAGACGTCAAGTTTTTCTCCATTTTAATACACCTCATTTGTCAATGGTCTATAATTCATTTTATGCATTTATGAATGGACTGGTTACTGATGATATGCAAGTTTGATGGAATGAAGAGCAAATAAAAAGAACTGCGCCTATGTAAAGCGAGTTCTGTTCATTATTACTCTCCTATCTCTTTTTCAAATGCCTCTTAAACTGCTTCATTTCATTTTTGCTGATGAACCATTGATTCAACTTTTCGTTTTCAATTTGCCGAGAGTTAAGACCATCATAAGTCATCTCACGCTGTAGTTTTTGATAACTTTCAAACCGCTTTTGAGATAGCTCGCCATTTTCGATAGCTTCTTTTATTGCGCAGCTCTGTTCGTTTTCATGTGAACAGTCACGAAATTTGCATCTTACAGCGATCTCTTGAATATCTTCAAAAGTTTTTGAAAGATTGCCACCGTGTATTTGAAGCTCACGCATACCCGGCGTATCAATAACTATGCCGCCACTTGGCAGAAGGATAAGCTGACGGTGTGTTGTGGTGTGCCGTCCTTTATCATCGTCCTGGCGAATTGTTTTTGTTGCCATTAAATCATGCCCTATGAGGCGATTAATAAGTGTAGATTTTCCAACACCTGACGAACCGATAAATGCTATAGTTTTGCCATATTCAATGTATGAGCTGACTGCATCATAGCCATCCTCGCTAACAGAAGAGCAGACAAGTACGTCCACGCCCACACTTATCGTTGCAACCTCGCTTAATTTTTGTTCTAAGTCATCGCACAAATCAGATTTTGTCAAAACGATAACTGGTGTTGCCATGCTGTCCCATGCGATAGTCAAATACCGCTCGACACGTCGCAAATTGAAGTCCGTGTTAAGCGACATACATATGAAGATAGTATCAATATTTGCAGCTATCATCTGCCCTGCTGTGGTTGCCCCAGCTGATTGCCGAGCTAACATACTTTTACGGTGCAAAACATTGTGGATAATTGCATTGCCCGAGTCGCTGTTCGTGCGGTCTATCATTACCCAATCACCAACCGCAGGGAAATTTGTTTGCTCATCTGTATTATAGGCAAATTTTCCTGAAACGCTTGCATTAAGTTCGCCGCTTTCACAAATTACCTTATATAAGTCACGGTGCTGTTCCGTAACACGAGCGAGAAACATACTATCGTGCATAGTAGCTTCTTGCTTAAATCGTTCGTTTAGTCCATATTTTTTTAAATCTATCAATGCTCTTATTCCTCCACAATTTCATTAATTATGCCGTTTATAAATATTTCCATAACGACCTTGCCTATTTCGTCTCTAGTACCCATTAAATAGGCATATGCAACCGACAGTGTTTGAGAAACGCTTCCGGCAACTTCGACTCCGCACTTGAATTTAATACCTCGCTCTACCAACATTTTTGCCATTTCCACATCCATATCAGGGTATTCATCAAGGATTTCTACGGGAAGCTTGCGAGCGAGGTATGTCATCATCTCTAAGTCCTGTTGCAAAAGCATCGGATACTTTTGCATTTCATCAAACGACCAAATGGTTAGTTTTTTCACAAGCTCTTTTGGCTTCAAAGCTTTATTATTTTTCAGAAATATGACTGTATCTGCCAATACTCTATTTTGTATAGAAAATAAAATCTCAGTGTACAAATGTTCCTTGCTGTTGTAAAAAGCATAAAAAGAACCCTTTGCTATTCCAACACTATTTACTAAATCGTCAACCGTAACTTTTTTAAGTCCGTATCGGATGAAAAGCTGTTCCCCTTTAGTGAGTAATTCTTCTTGTATGATGGCTCTTTCATTGTCATTGAATTTTGGCATAGCACTTTCACCTCATAAATTATATGACCAAATATATCATATGGTCATATAATATCACGATGCAAAGGCAATGTCAATACCCTAAATACAGATGTAACATCTAGTACTTAAATCGCTTTTTGATGGTTTAAACTAATTCTACTTGCAAAACCTACTAGTTAAGGTAGAATAGACATATAGTATAGATTTACGAGATAAAGTAATTAAATATTTGGAGAAGGTAACAGCTAGCGTCAAGCGTCAAAAGTATTCGAAATACACTTATCAACAGTAAGTGAATGGAGTCAAAGGTATCAGGTATCATAAAACAGGGAGCTTAGAGTCGAAAGGAGCCCAAAGGAGCTTCAAGAAAATAAGTCCCGAAAAATTAAAGGCTTACATTGAAGAACATCCAGATGTTTACCTCTCTGCCGTAAACGACGTGACAAATTAATATTTCTATATTTGGCGGTTATAATCCGAATATAGAGTTTTGATTATATAACTTTGTAAAAAGCGATTGACACGATAACCGTTATTTAGTTTATACTTGACATTAAGATTAGGAAAGGAATGCCATAACACATGGAACTTCAAACTGTTAGCCAAGTTTCAAAAGCTCTTGGCATTTCGGCACAAATGCTACGATATTACGAGCGTAGTGGGCTGGTAGAGAGCTTACGTAAAGAGAATTATGCCTATCGTGTATATGACGGCGAAAACATAAAACGTCTGCAACAAATCGCAATTCTGCGGAAACTGCAAATACCAATGAAACAAATCAAAGACATTTTGGAAAATCAAAATGCGGCAGAAGTAATTGAAGTTTTTAGGCATAATATAAGCGAGCTTGAAGAACAGATTACAGCACTATCTACCATTCGATCGATTTTAACGCGATTTGTTGACGAATTGCGCGATGAAACAAATGGTCAGCTAAAACTTGAACAATTGAATGACAAAACCATATTTGCCTTGATGGATTCCCTCTCCTTCTCTGAAAATAAAATTAAGAAGGAAATATCTATGGATGAACTTAACAAAGCAAATGAAGTGCTGAAAAAGGCAGACGAGAAAAAGTCGGCAATAATTGTATACCAATCGCGCAAGGATGAGTTTCTTTTCCTTGGTGTTGAGCAGGTTGTTACTCCCAGCACAGACTTTGGAATGGTATGGGACACTTATTTCAAAACAGTCGAAAAAGCAGGCATAACGGTTCCGTATAGCTACATTATTTGGTACTATAAAAATGGCAAGCAGGTTTATTTTGTCGGAAATATGGTTGTTAGTGCGGACGAAATTCCCACAGGATACTCGGCAGTAATGTTTCCTGCGTGTGAATATTTGGTCGTCACTCACGAATGGCTACCCGAGGGTGCAGACCTGTATTCAAACGGAATCATGCTAACACAAAATTATTGCGGAATTGGACAAACACATTATCCGCGCGAGGGTATACAGATGCCAGAGGACTATGCGAGGTTCGATAGTCCTAACAGTCCCATTACTCAAATTGAGGTAGAAAATAAATCCAAAGACGGAGTCCGATTTGAGCGATGGATTCCGATTAAAAAAGTCAAACAGTAGTCAAACTAATGTATCGGCGATGTGATAATCAGCAGGAAGCATGTCTATATTTTGTGGACAAAAAGGAGTGAGCAGAACATGAAATTATTTGAAGATAAAATCATCAGCATTCTTAGCGGTGACACGCAGAAAAACGCCCTTGACTTTGCAGCATTTTTGAAAGCAAACGACATAATTGTAGACGAAAACCATAGTAAAGTTATTTTTAATGGCAAGACTTTGGCATATATATACATGGACGGCAATGCAGAAATGCCCGGACCGTGGTCAGTTTGGCCTGAGGGTGATTTTGATGCTGCCACGGAGGACTATGATTTTGACGAACCCATGAAAAAAGTCGCTTGGGAGCATATCAACTTATGTGGCAAATGTGGTCAACCCTGTGCACCTGGGAAAAACAGAACCCTCTTTGAGAAAGAGTTTGAAGGTGTTTGCGGTTCTGTCATGGTATTCACCGACCCTGGTGGAGATGACTTGATATGTTTACAAAAATTACTATTGATGAAGCTGTAGCTTATGCCAAAAGATTCCTTGTTCAAAAAACAAAATGCAAGCCGTCCTAAAATTGATGACGCAATAGCTGAAACCCTTACAGGGGATGCACTTAAAAATGCACAGGATTTTCTTGTGTTCATCAAGGATAATAAAATGACACCAAATTGGGCATCTGCTAATTCGTGGAAAGTCAATTACAAAAGCAAGGGTGTGTGCTATATAAGATTATCAGGCACACAATTTTACAATGTGGAGGATAATGCGTGGCATATAGCGGCTTTCAGCCAGTTTGACGCGCATTTGAAAGAGCTTGTAGATAATAAATCTGATGCAATTAAAGCAATCGTGCAAAGTCATCGTGATGAAAACGAACCTTGCGGCGGTTGTATGCCTACAATGGACAGGTATACTGTAAACAGAGAGTTCAAAAATATTTGCGCTTGTACTTGCATTAACTTGAATAATCCTGATCAGAACCTATGCGGCTTTGCAAAAGAGTTGGTTATGTTAAGACGTGATGCGATTTTTTCCAGTAGAGTTCCAAAATGCAGTTATATCAAGCCAGCGGATAGAACTTGAACTTCGTGTCAAAAACACCCACTAACAAACATAATGCACTACAGCGAACCCAAAGCCCCACAGTATAGTTATTAAGATTATGGACAGTAAGTTCCAGAAAGCCCAGAGTAATAAACCGCTCTGGGCTTTTTTGCGTTTTCAAACGAAATAGCTTTTGGAAAACACTTGACAAAGGTTATAGTAAAACCCGCCGAATCCAAACCACAATCTAAAATATTCGGATTGAGTTGAGCACTGCGCAAATGATAACATTTAATGCAAATCGTCCACCGCGATTACCTTTCAAAGACTACATATCCTCAAAGGCCAACTTCTCAAATCCACCCATGTCTAAGACAAACTGTTTAAGTATTTCAAGTGTCGCAACACAATCGTCCATATGCAATACTTCAACTGGCGAATGTGAATAACGACGAGGAATAGTCAAAGCCGCGGATAAAATCCCTCCAGCTTCTAAATGCATAGCCGCCGCATCAGTATTCCCGCCAGTAAATAAAGCCAACTGATAAGGGACTTTAGAGCGCTCACAAACATCTATCATCAATTTTTTCATAATCGGGTTAAGCAAAAATGAACGACTCATTAATTGCACCAATGGTCCTTTTCTCATGGCTACGGGGAACTCTTTGATGAAATTCATATCAGGAGTGTCTCCCGTGGGTACAGTGTCAACTGCAATAGCGTAGTCTGGCTTGATGTTGTTCGCAACCACTTGCGCACCACGCAATCCAACTTCTTCTTGCACGGTAAACACAGCATAAAGAGTGCCTCCAAAAGATTTGCCCTGCAATTCTTGCAAAAGCTGTACCAAAATCGCACACCCAACACGATCATCAAGTGCCTTTGCACAAAGCAAGTCAGTATTGGTAAACTCATTATAGTATGGCCAATGGCAAATTTGAGTACCGACCTCTATCCCTAATTTTGCAACTTCTTCCGCATTGTTGCAACCTACATCTATATACAATTCACTATGCAGCTTGACTTCACTGCGCTCTTTGGGCGTCATAAAGTGACCTGCCTTAACGCCGACTACTCCAAAATGCCCACCAACAGAAACTTGACGTCCCAAAATAAGAGCATCACCAACTCCGCCAATCTTTTCAAAGCGTATCCAGCCATCTTTTTCTATACTCTTTACAATTGCGCCAATTTCGTCAGTGTGTGCAGCTACAAGAACTGATGGACCTGGTTTGTCGCCTTTTTTGACTGCTATTATGTTACCGAATGGGTCCACTGTTACTTCATCAGCCAAAGGGCGAAGGTGTGGAAGTAACGCACGAACAACTTTCTGCTCCTGCCCTGAAATACCATCGATGGCTACTAATTCTTTTATTAGCACACGCAAATCTTCTTTCATAATAAATCACTCCCTTGTAAGTAAAAGACAAGCACGATTCATCATTCTAATCGTGCCTGTCATATATTTTACTATACATTACTCCACCAATTAAATACTGGTGGAGTAATATAACGATAAATAATAATTCTTAAGCCTTAAGCCTTCCAGCAAGCTCTTCTTTCAATATCGGAAGAACTTCAAACAAATCGCCAACTATACCGTAGTCAGCTATTTGGAATATCATCGCGTGAGGATCTTTATTCACTGCGATAATAGTCTCTGCCGAGCTCATCCCCGCTACGTGCTGAGTAGCGCCCGATACACCGCATGCGATATATACTCTTGGAGAAACCGCTTTACCAGTTTGTCCAACTTGGTGCGCATACGGTATCCAACCTTCCTCAACCGTTGCACGAGTAGCGCCTACTTCCGCACCTATTGACTTTGCAAAATCGCGAATAATGTCAAACCCTGCCGCCTCGCCTAAGCCGCGCCCTCCAGTAACGATAATATCCGCATTTTCAAGATCAACTTTCTCGCCTGCTTCAATAATCGTTTCAACGATTCTTGTCCGAATGTCCTTTTGCGCGAACGAGAAATCTTCTTTTATAACTTCAGCCTTATTCTCAACAACGGCCGGCATCTTAAATACACCAGGTCTAACTGTACCCATTTGCGGCGTATGATTTGCACAGAATATAACAGCCATAAGATTACCGCCAAAAGCTGGTCTTGTCCATGCAATACAGCCCGTTTGCTCGTCTATACTGAGCTCAGTACAGTCAGCAGTAAGTCCTGTAGCCACGCGCCCTGATACGCGAGGGGCTAAATCACGACCGTTATTTGTTGCACCTACCATTATGCTGAGTGGCTTATACTTTTCTACCAAATGAACGAATGCCGCAGCATATGCGTCAGTCGAATAGTTCTTAAATTCAGGACCTTCAATTGTGATAACTTCATCCGCACCGCGCTCACCCGCAGCTTTTGCAGCGATGGTCGCATCTTCGCCGATTACTATGCCTACTAGTTTGCCGCCTTGCTCTTTTGCAAGATCTTTTCCAGGGTTTAATAGCTCAAGCCCAACATTTCTGGGTGTGCCGTCAGAACGCGTCTCGATAAAAACCCATAAATCCTTAGTTGTATCTCCCATTATGTCAAACCTCCCCTACTCAATATTCTCGATTATTTTATTGCCAACTAACATTTCTGCAAGTTTGCCTATTGACTCTTTAACTTCGCCTTCTTTAAAGATTACGCCACCCTTTTTAAGTTGAGGGACATAAGTCTTTCTAACTTGCGTTGGTGAGCCTTTGAGTCCTATTTTAGCTCTATCAATATCATCTAAATCATCAACGCCGATGGCACCTATTTCCATTTTCTTTGCAGCTAGTTTACGTTTAACCGAAGCAAAGCGCAACCCGAAGTTAGGCTTAGTAAACGTAACCATACAAGGCAGCTGAACCGCAACAATTTCTCTACCGTCATCCGTTTCTTTCAAAACGTGAAGCTCATTATCTATTACTTCACATGTCAGACCGCAAGTAGTTTGAGCAAGGTTAAGATATTCCGCAATTTGTGGACCAACTTGAGCAGTGTCACCGTCAATCGCTTGTTTGCCGCAGAAAATCATGTCAAACTTGATACCCTCAAGTCTTTCTATTTTCTTTATCGATTCGCTGAGTATATAGCTCGTAGCGAGCGTGTCGGACCCTGCAAAGAATCTGTCAGAGGCAAGATACGCCTTGTCAGCAGCTACTGCTAAACATTCTCTAAGCGCAGCCTCAGCCTGAGGCGGTCCCATACATAATACGTAAATATTAGCATCCTTATTGTTGTCTTTGAGTCTAGCCGCTGCTTCAAGTGCATACCCATCATAAGGATTAACAATACTCTCAACACCGTCACGAATAAGTGTATTCGTTACAGGGTCTATTGATATCTCTTGCGTGTTTGGTACTTGTTTGATACAAACTAAAATATTCATTATGAATTATCTCTCCTTTCAAAAATGAAATATCGACTCTAAGGGAAAGTCTCCCCTTAGAGTCGATGGTTTAATTATTCAAAAAGCTGTAGCTTAGCTTACACCAGCTCTTCAAGCTTGAAACAAACTTTACCAGGATTAAGGATAAGCTTTGGATCGAATGCTTTCTTAATCTTTTGGTGAAGGTCGATTCTTGGTCTGCCTACGTACTCCTCGAAGTAGTCAATCTTACCGTAGCCAACGCCATGCTCGCCAGTAAGCTCGCCGCCCATTTCTCTAGCTTTGTCATACATTGAAACCATCCATTGATGGATTTGACGCTTAAACTCTTCCTCTTCCATCGTGTTAGAAACACCAAAGATATGAAGGTTACCGTCACCCGCATGACCAAGATATGTAATGTCGAAGTCATACTTCTCCGCTTCTTTGCTAAAGTATGCAACAAAGTCAGCAATCTTATTGATAGGAACAACAACGTCGTTCTCATCAAAGAGCGTGTGCATTTCAAAGATACAGTCAAGGAACGCACCACGAACATCCCAAATCTCTTTCTTCTGAGCAGGAGTGTCTATGATCATAACGTCCATAGCCTCTTCGCCTAATAAGAATTCAGCTATGCGTTCAACGTGCGGCTCAATCTCTTCCATGGAGTCGCCATCGAATATGAGAAGAAGATACGCTTGAATCTCTTCACCGTCTACTTCTTTCGGCCATACTTCTTTGCCAACATATCTCTCAGAAAGCAGAAGCATATCTCTTTCAAAGAACTCAATAGCCGTTGGACGGAAGTTATTCATAAATATCTTAGGTACGCACTTCAAAGACGTTGCCAAATCTTTGAATGGTACAATTACGCTAACATCAAACTTAGGAGCTTTGATAACCTTGAGGATAAGCTCAGTGATTATGCCCAAAGTACCTTCAGAACCAGTGATAAGCTGTGCTAAGTTGTAACCCATACTACTCTTAGCAACGTTCGCACCGAACTTCATGATTTCGCCGTTTGGCATAACAACTGTCATACCGCGTACATAGTCTTTAGTTGTGCCGTATTTGATAGCGCGCATACCGCCCGCATTTGTTGAAACATTACCGCCAACTGTTCCAAGTTTTTGACCTGGATCTGGTGGATAGAAGAGACCTTTTTCAAGAGCTGCGTCTTTCAAGTTTTGAATAAGCACACCTGGCTGAACTACTACGCCAAAATGCTCCATATCAAAACTTAAAATTTTATCCATACGAGCAGTACAGAGAACTACGCCGCCAAGTATAGGAACAGCACCGCCAACAAGACCCGTTCCAGCACCTCTTGTAGTAACAGGGATAGTGTGCTCATAGCAAATCTTCATGATTGCAGAAACTTCTTCTGTTGTTAAAACATCAATTGATACCGAAGGCATTTTAGTACCATAAATCGGCATCTCATCGCGAGAGTAGTCAGGGTTTACATCGTCACCAACAACAACTCTACCAGGTACTACTTTCTCAAGCATAGCAATGATTTCAGGTGTTACTTGATTGTAAGCCATAATTAAACCTCCTGAATAGTATTTTGTTTTGTAGTCAAGTCGCTCGACTACATATATGTGTATTATGTGAATCCGCTCTGTGTATAAAAATGCGCTAACGCATTTTGCTGCTATAAGACTTGCGTCTTGCAAACATTCGACCATAACAGCATTTTGGCCAAACGATACACTTCAAGCAAACGCAATCTTTGCAGTGTTCTTTTGTATTCGGGTCGCATGCCTTAATCTTTTCGGGCGTTACACCGCACCTTATTGTTCCCGAGACACTGCAATTTTTAATTATCGCACTACATATATCTCGGTCTAACTCTAAAACGCTTTTCCTTCCGTCTAGAAATGTAAGTGAAATGCATTGCACTCGTTCATTACTTTTTTCTAGCATTATTTCATAAAGTGAAATCGAATTAGAGTCGATAAAGACAGGACTCTGCGATGTTCTAATTATCTGAACCTCGCCAAAAACTGAAATTACCATGCAGCCTTCATAATCACCTTCAACTACCTTGTTTATAGCGTGTGTCATTGTCACCTTACGCCGCCCAAGGCATTCCAATTGCTAAATAAATAAACATTATCGCAGATATCGCCAAACTGCATATAATGAACGGTAATGCAGCAGCAGCAATAAGTTTGCCCTCACCTTCTTTAAAGCCTGTTGTAGCTGATATGGCAACAGCATTATGTATTGCTATCATATTACCGATAGATGCACCCGAAGTTTGCCCTATAAGTATTAGTACAATTGGCATACCAAGGTTTTGAGCAACATCTAACTGCAATGAATAGAACATAAGATTAGAAACCGTATGAGAGCCAGAAATGAACGCTCCGAATGCTCCAATCAATGGTCCTACAATTGGGAAGCCCCCGCCAAATACATCAGCAAGCGACCTTGCAATTTGTGCAGTCATGGAATAAAGTGAGGCATCAGTTTGGTTAGTAAAGCGCATTACTTGAACTAGCGCGACACCAAAGCAAAGAGCTAAAATAGCATTTTTAAGTTGATTGAAGGTTTTTGTAGAAATTTTTGATATAGCTTCTCCTGACGTTTTCCTAGTCAGTAGGAAAATTATCGCTATCGGTATAAATGGGAATATACCCGGATTGTTAAGAAGCGCTAAACTAAAGTTTCTTCCTGCCATACCCATGAAGTCTGGGATAGCGATAGTCACACTTGAATGAGTAAGCCAATCTCTGAATGGAAGCCAAGGAAGCCTCGTGAGAGCCAAAAGACCAGCTATAATTACATAAGGAGACCAAGCAGTAACCAAAGAGATACCAGTATCTGAAGATTCATTAGCTTCTATAACAGGGTCGTCTTGGAAACGATATTCTTCCTTCGGTACTAAGAATCCCTTCTTAACTGCAAAAATGAATACAGGAAGCGAAATGAGAGAACTTAAAAGAGTAGGAATCTCAGGACCTACGTGAGAAATTATAAATACAGGAACAGTAAATAATACCCCCGCAAAGAGGCAAAGCGGGAAAATGTTAAATGCATTTTTCAAACCTTGTTTTCTGCCGTCTCTTGCTACAATTGCGCTGATAATAAGGAAAGGAACAAACGAACCTACAAAAATATTTGTAAAAGCAGCCATAGTATTTAAATTATGAAAGACTACATCAGCATTATAGCCTAAGGCTATTATAGGTTCTCTTACAGTGTCAAAACCTTGTACGGGAGGAATCCCAACCGCTCCAAAAAGAACAGGAGAATAGTTAGCCATAAGCGAGGAAAGTGCTGCAAAAAAAACAGGCACACCAAGACCCACAAGAAGTGGAGCCGCCAAAGCACCCGGTGTTCCAAATCCGGCAGCACCCTCAATAAACGCCCCGAATAGATATGCAATAATAATTATCTGAATACGTCTATCTTGAGTTATTCCTTTAAACCCATTGCCAATAGTTTCGATGAACCTTAACTCAATCATAGAGTTAAGCAAGAATATTGCAGCGAAAACAATTAGCAAAACATTGATAGCCGAAACAAAACCAAGCACTGTAAGACCCGCAGCATCTGCAAAGCTTAAATTCCAAATACCAATTGCAAGAATTATACTTGCAAACCAAGCCGCTACCAATGATATGCCCGACTTCTTCCTAAAGCCAACCATCATAACAAGAGCTACAACAATTGGTAACGCAGCCAAAATTGCATACATAAATAAATCTCCTTTCAAAATTTATTGAACAACACGCATTACAATTAATAGCAATGCAGAAGCTTCTTGCTTCATAAGCTATATTCGTGGAGCATCGGTCGAAAACCACCTCCAAAGACAATTTTGAAAATCCATTATATGCATTATATTTCAATGTGAATTCTATCCAAGAATATACTAACAATTTCGCCATTAACTGTCAACATTATTGCTAAACATCTGCACACAACTGTCATAACGCCAAAGTCACGGCATATTTCGACATTTTTTTTGTATGCTTTTACCATTGCTTTGTGTAACAATTATATGGACAAAGTTAGTTATATATGTCACTTATGTTGAATGATTGTAAAAAGCTATCTCCAGAATATCACAAACAGGCCTATAGCCAATCTTTTGATAGATACTATTTGATACAAGGTTCGATAGATCGGTAATCAAGGCCGATAAGTAACCTTCATCTAGGCATAGCTCAGTCAAGCTTGCTGTTATAGTTGTTGCATAACCTCGATTCCTAAAATATGGCGGCGTATACACCATGCCTAAACCACAGATTTGTTCAAGCTTTTGATCAATTCGCGCCATTGTTACGGGGATACCATCGTTTTCAAGGATATAGAGGGTCTCTGTGCTGACTAATCTTTCATATTCATTAATATCAATTCCGTAAAGTGAGTCGAAACATTCAAAAAATCCATTCCACCAAAAAGGAAGAAAGGCTAAATCTTTCTTTTTGGCTAAACGGATTTTGGATGTTGTAATTATTTCTTTATTGATTTGTTCAAGGCAGTATATGCGACCTTTTTTAGTAATTTCATGCGTTGTGTTATGAGCAGCTGAGTGAATGTTTGCAAACGCCTCCGCAAGTACATACTCCGCACTAATGCCTTTGACAATAATCCCTGCGTTTTTTAGTCCATTTACAAACTCATGCAACACGCCTGACTCTAGGCTCTCATCGCTACAAACTTGCAGCTTATCATCAGGGATCATAAGAGCAGCAAGAACCACGCGTTCTTCACATTTTACGCTTGCCATAACCCAACCCCTAGGGTCGCGCCAACCCGTGGGGTCACTTTTCGATAACCCCACAAGCAAATTGCCTAAAAACACCATGTTCTTAACTTCATTTTTTAAAAGCAACTCATATACATCGTTATGAAAAGCGACTATATCACTGTAGAGTTCAAACCTCACCCTAAAATCTTCCTCTCGTTCTCTTCGATAAACTGATTCGTGTACAAGTTGAAATACTTACCCTTTTGCCTTATAAGTTCTTTATGAGTACCGCCTTCGATAATTTTACCGTCTTCGATTACTAATATTTTATCACATGACTTTATTGTTGAGAGGCGATGAGCGATAAGAAAGCTCGTTCTACCTTTAAGAATGCTTTCAATAGCTTTTTGTATCTTTACTTCCGTCTCTGTGTCTATGGATGATGTCGCTTCGTCTAGCACGAACAACATCGGTTCTCTAAGTATCGCCCTCGCAAAGCTTACAAGCTGCTTTTCCCCAACAGAAAGTCTACCGCCGCCTTCGCCTACGTCCGTATCAAAGCCTTTGGGCATATTCATGATAAACTCGTATGCGCCGACATTTTTCGCCGCTATGATTACTTCTTCATCTGTCGCCTCTAAGTTTCCGTAACGAATATTTTCCATAACAGTTCCGCTAAAAAGATGCGGCGTTTGCAGTACATAGCCTAAATTAGCATGAAGCCATGCCTGAGAGCGTCCTCTATAATCAACGCCGTCAATTAATATTTCGCCCTCTGTCGGTTCATAGAATCGGCAGATTAGATTGACTATAGTACTTTTGCCTGCACCCGTAGCACCTACCAATGCGATGTTTTGACCTTTCTCAACTTTTACACTAAAGTTTTTAAGAACCGTCTCGCCGCCTTTATAGGCAAATGTTACATTGCGAAACTCAATATCGCCTTTTATAGGCTCCCAGTTTTCTGGTTTAGGATTTATCGAGTCACCATAGATTTTAAGTACTTCTTCCGACTCCAATATTTCAGGCTTCGTATCAATTAAACTTATAGTTCTCTCGCCCGCAGCCTGTGCGGCTTGCATTTCTGACAATATCCTAGCCACTTGCTGAATCGGTTCAAACATACGCATTATATAATTGATAAAAGCTGCCAAAGTACCGAATGTAATTAGTCCACTCAAAACGTCGCCACTTGCAAAATATATAGTCCCAGCCACTGCCACACTGCCAAGAGCCGTTACAATTGGCATATAAAGAGCAGATAGTGATGCACTTTTTGCACTGGCTTCTCTCATTTGTGCGCTCAGCTCGCTAAATTCTTCAAAGTTCTTTGCTTCTCTTACAAGTGTTTTTGTTGTTTTTGCGCCAGTGATGCCCTCGTTGTATGCACCTGTTATCTTGGAATTAAACTGCCTTACCTCCCTCTGGCGTACAAGTATCCTTTTTTGAAAGTAAATGCTCACAATAACTACAATAGGCAGTACAGCAATCGTAACAAGTGCCAGTCTTGGCGCAAGAATAAGCATCGCTGTCGTGAAAAATACAAGCTCAAGCAGCGCAAAAGATATGTCAAGCAAGCTCCATGATATAACATCGCCAATCCGTTGAATATCCGCCGCCATCCTAGAGAGTATCCAACCAACAGGGGTCTTGTCAAAGTAAGAAAACGAAAGCTTCTGCAAGTTTACAAAGCCCGCCTCACGCATATCATGTACGACACTTACCTCAATCGCTGAGGCGTATTCGATAAACTTATATGTTCCAAGACCGTTGAGTACAACCCATAGCAAAAGTAAAGCCACAAACGGGAAAAAAGCTGATATATCTCTTCCCATAATAAATGTGTCTATAGCATATCTATTGGCAAGAGGCAAAAGAGCCGAAAGTCCTGAAATGCCAACATTTAGCATTGTAAGCTTTATACATTCTTTCTTTGCCCCCATTGCAAATCTAAAAAGAGACTTCCATAGACCAAAATCAAGCTTCTTCGAAAATTTTTCTTCTTGAAAATGCTCCATGCTTACACCTCCTCTCGCCCAAACTCTTCTTCGAGAGTATTTTGTATATCCCATATTTTTTGATAAAGTCCATCGCGTTGTATAAGCTCATCATGAGTACCTGAGTCAGTAATCTTGCCGCCTTCCATGATCAGAATTCTATCAGCACCCATAAGAGTCGTTATACGTTGTGAAATAATGAACGTTGTAACACCCTCCCCCGCCGTCTTTAACTCAGCCTGAATAAGAGCATCCGTATGTGTATCAACAGCTGAAAGCGAATCATCAAATATTAATATGTCGCTATTTTTTACCAAGGTTCTAGCAATCGCCACTCTCTGCTTTTGTCCACCCGAAAGCGTTACTCCGCGTTCGCCTACCATTGTCTCATAACTTTTTTCAAATCCTTCTATATCGTTATGAATGTTAGAAATATTGGTCGCTTTAAAGACCTCATCGTCGTCTACAACATCTTTTGCCATCTTGATATTGCCCATAATAGTTTTTGAGTACAAAAATGTATCTTGTAGCACGATTCCTATACGTTGTCTTAGATGATGTTTATCTATTTTTTTAAGTGTCACTCCGTTTAAAGTTATACTGCCTTTGTCATAATCGTAGAGCCTTAGGAGAAGGTGCATAAGAGATGACTTCCCCGAGCCTGTGGCTCCCAATATCGCTATTTTCTCACCTTTTTTAATTGTGAATGAGATATTATTAATCACAGATGCCCCTTTTTCATATGCAAAAGACACATCTTCGAAGACTATATCGCCTTTTAAATCGGGCTTTAGCGCGTCTATTTCATTGGCTTCGACAGGGGTGAAGAGTATCTCATTAATCCTGTTTAGGGAAACATCAACTTTATTCATATCACTTACAACTCTCGCAAGCTGCCTTAAAGGCCATACCAAGCTGTTTACATAACTTGTGAAAACAACTAGAGTACCAATCGTTATACGTCCCATATACGCCGCATACGCACCTACAGCAATTACTGTTATTATTTGCAAAAAGCACAACAGGTCAGAAACACCCCAAAATCTAGCAATGTGCATCAAATGCTTATACATAAGCGCGCGGAACTCTTTATTTTTGACCCTAAACTTTTCAAGTTCAAAAATCTCGCGTCCGAAAGCACGCACGACTCTAACTCCCGTAAAGTTCTCCTGCATAATAGTCGAAAGCTCCGCCTCTTTATGTTCAACCTCCAAAAACGAACTGGATATAACGCTAGAAAACTTATACGCCGAATAAAAAATGATAGGGATAAATATGATAGCGATAAAAGCTAAGCCAACATCAAGAGTCAGCATTAGCGAAAAAGAAATTATCGCACCAAATAAAATCCTGAATATCTCCATCGACTGGCTGGATATAAATCGCCTCACTGTCTCAACATCTGTCGTACAACGCTGTATGAGGTCTCCTGTCTTTGCCTTTACATGATAGTCATACGGCAACTTTTGAATGTGATCATACAAATCGTTTTTTTGTGTTTCAGAAATATTTTCAGCTGCCCTTGCAGAAAGGCTAGTTCGTACAAAAATAGCAACCCCTTGAAAAACGGATATAAATATAATGATAATCACTAATATCCAAATATTTTGCCGCAAATAAGGAATGCCGCCAAGCAAATCCGCAACTCGCACAAAAACGCTCTCTTGCGCAGGTTCGCCAGCCAAAATATAGTCTAGCACAAATTTTATTACTAAAGGTTTCATCAGCAAAAAGATAGCGGCAAATAAAGCCGCTATAATTGCGATTATAAATCTTGTTTTTTCTGGTTTTATTAGTTTTAGAACTTTTTTTAGCATGTGTATATCTTTGCCTTTCTAATGTTTTGTTGTTATCATGACGCGTGGGTCGATGAAGGCTTGTGTTATGTCTATCAAAAGGTTTAAAGTGGTGTAGAATAGAATGAACAGGAGTATGCAGCCTAGCACCATTGGATAATCTCCACTTAAAACGCTTTGTATCAAAAGTCTACCTATGCCGGGACTGAAAAAAATTTGCTCCACTATAATTAACCCTGTAAAGAAAGTTCCTAAATGTTTGCGAATTGTAGATAATATAGATACAAGTGCGTTTTTAAATGTGTGCTTTAAGACAACTTTTGCTTTAGATAAGCCCTTCGTATACGCCGTTTGTATATAGTTCGGGTTGCCAGCACCAAGCATAGAAACACGGACAGCGTCTATCATTATGAAGAACATGCTGATTCCTAATGCAATGATCGGTAAAATAGCTATATAAAAAACATTCGGAGGTTCGCCCGACATTGGCCTATTAAAAGGCCCTCCATTTGCTACAACAACAAGCAAGCTCAGCCAAGTGATTGGCATGGAAATTCCTAAATTAGTAATAGTTTTAACCAATTTATCAGTCAAATAGCCTTTTTTTATCACAGATAGAATGCCTATAAATGTTGCTAAAATAAAAGAAGATAAAAAGGCAAGTGCGCCAATCCAAAAAGTATAAGCAAAGCGAGGCATAACTTCATTAACAACCGACACATTACGCCTGAAAGAAATCCCTAAATCCCCACTGAAAACGCCAGCAATATATCTGAAAAATTGAGTGAGTGCAGGGTCGTTAAGTCCAAACATTTCATACCATGCATCAATAGCCCACTGCGCAGTATCCTGCCCAAAAGGTACAAACCTGGGCGTTCCGATGTAATACAGCACCATGAACGCTACAAAAATAGCACCAATCAAAACCAAAGTCCAAGCAACGAGTCTTCTTAAAACATACATCCACATATGCTCACCTGCTTTCCAAAGACAATCCTACCACGCTTTACTCTCAAATCTAGTATATCTATCGACAAAAGTCATCTCAACCGTCCCTGTAGGACCGCTTCTTTGCTTTGCTATTATTATTTCCGCTTGCCCTGCGTTATCCTCACCTGGATTATAATATTCGTCACGATAAATAAACATAACAACGTCCGCATCTTGTTCAATCGCACCCGATTCTCTAAGGTCGGATAACATTGGTCTCTTATCGGCTCTCGACTCAACCGCACGACTAAGCTGACTCAGCGCAATCACTGGAACATCCATTTCACGCGCGATGCCTTTTAAGCTTCTTGAAATCTCAGAAATCTCTTG
>Ga0123355_10002139_pt1 | contig 27898 bp, 27 predicted proteins | sample TergutEmb28metaG_3_FD_89872 | JGI IMG/M metagenome (GOLD analysis project Ga0123355, IMG submission 89872) | Embiratermes neotenicus P1 segment gut microbial communities from Petit-Saut dam, French Guiana - Emb289 P1 | ecosystem: Host-associated > Arthropoda: Insects > Digestive system > Gut ... | reverse complement strand
CACAAGAAAGACATCTTGCACTGCTAGACGCCCAACTAAACGAATGGAAAGTATAATTCAAATACAGTTCAAAACCCATCCCCTTTTAAAGGGGATTTTTTTATGCATAATTCTCCTGCAAATACAACAAACACGCTTGTGGTTTCTACTGCCTTGAAATACTCCGCCAGCTTGTATAGTTTTACGGCAATATAACGCAAGTAAATAAAACTTGCTGTGAAATTATTTTCTTCTGCAATGCGCCCTGAATTCGCTTTTCTAAAGAAGTATCGGTAGTTTTATCCAAAAGTCCGCTAAGTTTTGTTAGCCCCTTATGTTCTTCTGTTATAGCAAGGTTTATTGCGTGTACAAGGGACAGATTTACGTTTATGTCTGTTTCTTTTGGTGTAAAATCGCGGTTAAAACCTGACTTTAATATTTGAATATAATTGTTCATCCGCATTTCGCTATCTTGGGCTAGTGTGCTCAAGTTTTTTTTATGCCCAATTTTGGCAAAGTGGGAGTAGAAAATAAAAGCGTTGCGCTCATCCTGTGCTAACATTTCCAAAACATCTGCAATATCTGCCGGGGCAATTGTTGCGGCAGGGGGTGGGGTATCGGCAGGAGGTGGCACCGGCGGCAAACTGTTCAACGGAGCAGGAACAGGTAACTCCTTTGGTGGTGCAACTTCTTTAGGTTGAGCTTGGCTCTTTAAAAGTTCCAATGTCTCTTTGTCCAGCGGTTCGTACATTACTCCATCAGGCAGACCTTTGTTTACACGGCGGAAATGCTCTACCGCAGTTTGAGGAGATGACGGAATGGGCTCTTTTTGTGGTGTCGCAGGAGGAAAATTTTGCATTGGTGCCGGCTGCCTTTGTGGTGCGGGATGTGGTGGACGTTTTGTTTGAGGAATGGTTGCCCTGGGTGCAGGGGTGGGATGCGGTTGTTTTGTTCCCAAAGGCGCAACAACTCTTTCATTTTTTGAAAGACGGATAAAATCGTGCAATTCTACGTTTTTAGATGCGGGAAGGTTGCTGCCTGCGGCTAAAGCCGAGGTTAAACTTGGCGTGGAAAAAGCAGTAGCCGCTTTTTTATGTTTACATTCGTTTGGGCGTTTTGGGCGGGTAATAAATAACGGCATAAAATGCTCCTATATTTAATTATAGTAACATTTTATGCCGCTGGGTTATTGTAAGTGAGAGAAATCGTTAAGCGTAAGCACGGTGTATTTGTCTGTATCTTTATTGCAGTCTACGATGGTTAGCCCTACATTACTGGTAAAAATATTCATCCGGCTGGCTATTGGAAGACTAAGCAGCCTGCAAATCAGCCGGTTTATCCATGCGCCGTGAGACACGATAAGCGTGTCTTCGGTTTCTGTTTGGCAGATAGCCTCAAACGCCGCAAAGGCACGGTTTTGCATTTGCACATGCGATTCTATGTTGGGGCTAACGATATGCTCCGGGTCTTTATCCCATAGAGCAAAATTTTCTTTGTGGTTTAATAGAAGTTCCGCATGGGTTAAGCCTTCCCACTCGCCTAGGCGCATTTCTTCTAAGTCTTGCCTGTAGTTTACGGGCAGGTTGAATTTTAAAGCAACGGCTGCTGCCGTTTTTGCCGCCCGCAAAAGAGGGCTTGAGTAAATAGCCTTTATTGGATAAATGGCCATTTTTGCAGCAAGAAGTTCGGCCTGCTTTAGCCCGGTTTCGTTAAGGGGAATATCTGTACTACCTTGCCAGCGTGCGGCAACATTCCAATCTGTTTGTCCGTGGCGGGCTAGGTAAATTTTCATGTCAACCACCCCTGTATGGTATCAAAATTTACAAGCCCGAGTATAAGCGCGACTATTGCAAGCACAGCCAAATGTCCTGGGTAAAATGCGTAGAATAGCCATTTCATTTTCTTGCCTCGTTCGCCATTGTACATACGCAACACAAAGGAAGATGCAAACATACCAACGAGGAAAGTCATACTTACAAGTGCAAAGTTGGGGTCTGCCGTTAAACCGGTTAGCTCTGCATCATAAATTTCGCCGTCTATCAACCCGGACATCATTTTAGGAACTACTAGGATGATTGATATAGCAAAATTAAGAAGAATAGCAATAACAGGCGGCCAAAAGCGGCGGGACTTTTCATCTTTAATTATATAGAACAATAGCACCATCGTAACCCCAGGGAACGACCACTCGAAAAAGAAAAGTGATATAGGCGCAATGATAAACACATACGGTAGCCAAAACATGGGGCCGCCTTCAAATTTGTCGTACAGCTTTAATACTCCTAAGCTTAATGCAATAGTGAACATAATATTAAGATTTGGTGCAAGGGCAAGCCCTAATGTTAAAAAGTGAAATGGCAGTGCGATAAGTCCTACAATTAATATACGCCCCACATAGCGTTTGAGGTTGGACGTGTGTTTGTATCCTTCTACAACAAAGAAAGCCATGATGGGGAATGTAAGCCCGCCTACTAAGTACATTGGGTAAGCAAGGGGCAGAGGTATAATCTCCCACCAAGCTATAACCATGTGGTTTAAAATCATGGCGATTATGGCAATCCATTTTAATTTGTATGCGTCTAGTTTTAGCATTGGATTTTCTCCTTATTCATCTTTATTTTTTATCCATAGGTATATACCCAAGCCAGGTATTAATGCGGCAAGGCTCATAAGCAGTAACCAGCCCCACAGGGCAACGCCGTTGTCGCCACCGTTTTTTGTAAGGCGATATGCAGTGCCAAACCCCATAAAGCCTTGTACTATGTTGCAGAGCAACCATAAGTAATATAGAAGTATCATATTTTGACTCCTTTCTTTTTTGGTTTTATTAAATCATAACTGTGCTGAATTAATTCGTAGATTTCTTCCGGCGGAACGTCGCCATTTATGTATATTGTATTCCAGTGTTTTTTGTTCATGTGATAACCGGGGATAATATCGGCGAAAATATCGCGCAAAATGTTTGCTTTCTCGGGGTCGCATTTAAGGGTGATATGCAACCGACCGTTTAAGTGGTCGACTAGCGCAAACATTTTGCGGTTGGAAGTGTGGCGGATTAGGGTTGTGGTGTCGTCGAAGGGGTAGTCTTCGTAGGCGGAAGGATAGGTTAGGCAGTGGGTTATTAGGTCTTGTTTGGTCATGGATTATTAATTTCACTCCATTTCGCAAATATTAAAAGAGGTATAAAGTATTTAACCTTTATAAAGGCCAAATACTTTATACCTCTTTACTTTAGCGTAAAATTAACTACTTGCCAACCTCTTATAAGCCGCAAGTCTTTGCTGCGCATCTTTCTCGGACGCCGCAAACAATTCCTTCGCAATTTCTGGAAACTGGCGTTCTAACACTTTATAGCGCGCCTCGCCGCTTATAAATTCTTGGAAACTTGCGGTCGGTTCTTTGCTATCCATAACAAACGGGTTTTTGCCCTCTGCCGCAAGTAGCGGGTTGTAACGGTACAAGCTCCAGTAGCCGCACTCAACCGCACGCTTCATTTGAAGTTGCGAGTTGGCCATGCCGCCCGGTACACCATGTGCAATACATGTAGCGTATGCAATAACGATAGATGGCCCTGGATATGCCTCTGCCTCTTTAATAGCTTTTAGCGTTTGCGCATAATCCGCACCCATCGCAACTTGCGCCACATATACATAACCGTAACTCATGGCCATTTGGCCTAAGTCTTTTTTGCCAACTTTTTTGCCGCTTGCTGCAAATTTTGCTACAGCAGCAGCAGGTGACGCTTTAGATGCTTGACCGCCTGTGTTGGAGTATACCTCTGTGTCCATTACAAGCAGGTTAATGTCTTCGCCGGAGGCGATTACGTGGTCTAGGCCGCCGTAACCAATGTCGTATGCCCAGCCGTCGCCGCCAAATGCCCATACGGATTTTTTAACAAGCATGTCGTCGCTATCTACAACGTATTGCAACATGTCTTCCATTTCTTTGTCGCAGCATGTGTAGTTACAGTTACAATCTTTAATCCAGCCTAGCACTTCTTTAACTGCTGGGCGCACTTTTTCGGATGCTACTTTAGAAAGTTCGCCGTCTTCGCTGGTGCCTAGTCTTGCGTCTTGTTTGTTGTAGTTGGCAAGCCACTCGTTTGCGGCGGCAATAAGCGTTTCGCCAACTTCTAATGTTGCAAGTTTAGCCAACGTATCTGCAAGTTTTTTGCGGCGTTGTTTCACAGCCAATTGGAAACCTAAGGTAAACTCCGCTGTGTCTTCAAACAGAGAATTTGCCCATGTGGGGCCTTGACCTTTCGCATTTTTGGTGTAAGGCGTAGACGGTGCACTGCCGCCCCAGATAGAAGAACAACCTGTAGCGTTACCAATATACATGCGGTCGCCATATAGCTGGGTTATGAGTTTTGTATAAGGAGTTTCCCCACAGCCTGCGCATGCGCCGCTAAATTCCAACAGTGGTTGCTCGAACTGGCTGTTTTTAACGCTTGCGAATTTATCAAACGGGTTTTCGCGGTGCGGCAATGCAATTAAGCGGCTCCAATTTTTGCTTTCTTCTTGCGAAAGATTTTCTGCCGGGGTCATAACCAATGCCTTCTCGCCTTTTTTGCCTGGGCATACTTGCGCACAAACGCCGCAACCATAACAGTCCAGGGAAGAAACTTGTATGCGGTATTTCAAACCCGCGGCCTCTTTACCAGCGGAATCAAGTGTTGTTAGACCGCTTGCTTGTGATTCATCCAATAAGAAAGGACGGATTGTAGCATGTGGGCAAACATACGAGCAGAAGTTACATTGAATACAGTTGTCGCTGCACCATTTTGGCAGGTCTACGGCTACGCCGCGTTTTTCGTAAGCGGCAGTGCCTTGCGGGAATGTGCCGTCTTCGCGGCCGTCAAAGGCAGACACGGGCAATGCCTCGCCGCGTAGGGAATTCACTTCGTAATGGAAATCTTTAATAAATGCAGGGGCACCGCTAAAGTCTGGGGCAGGTGAATCTTCTGCATTTGCCCATTCTGCTGGAACAGGCACTTCGCGCAATCTTTCGATACCGGCGTCTATGGCTTTGTTGTTGCGCTCTACAACGGCCTCGCCTTTGCTGCCATAGGTTTCTTGTACGGCGTCTTTCATAAATTTAACGGCTTGGTCTAGTGGCAAAACGCCAGTGATTTTAAAGAATGCAGATTGCAAAATTGTGTTGATATGACGACCCATTCCAAGTTCGCGCGCAATTTCTACCGCGTCTACTACATAGAATTTAACATCTTTTTTAGCAATCTCGCGTTTCATTTGACCGGGCAGGTACTTGCCAATTTCTTCGTCCGACCATTGGCAGTTTAATAAGAAAGTGCCGCCGGGTTTGATGTCGCTTACAAGGTCGTACTTATCCACATAAGACGGACTGTGACAGGCCACAAAGTCCGCTGCTTTTACAAGATAGGTAGAGCGGATTGGCTGTTTGCCAAAACGCACATGCGTCCTTGTAACGCCGCCAGATTTTTTAGAGTCGAAAGATGCGTAGGATTGCGCATACATATCTGTAGTTTCGCCAATGATTTTGGTTGCGTTTTCACATGCGCCTACAGTGCCGTCTGCGCCAATGCCCCAGAACTTTGCACTAAATGTGCCTTGGGGCACTACGTCTAAATATTCGCCGCATGGCAAAGATGTGTTGGTTACATCATCTATGATGCCTACTGTAAAGTGGTTTTTTGGCTTCGCCTGCTTGAGGTTCTCAAACACCGCAACGATTTGAGATGGGAAAACGTCTTTGGAACCAAGCCCATAGCGGCCTGCAACAACGCCAATGTTTGTTTTGCCGTCTTCGTACAGGGCGTTAACTACGTCTTGATACAACGGCTCGCCCAATGAGCCAGGCTCTTTTGTACGGTCTAGCACCGCAATTTGCTTAACGCTTGCGGGTAGTGCTTTCAAGAAGTGGTTGATAGAAAACGGACGATATAAGTGAACGATTAACAGCCCCACTTTTTCGCCTTTCGCATTCAAATAATCCACAGTTTCCGCAATGGCCTCACATGCGGAGCCCATAGCAACTACCACTTGGTCTGCATCCGGTGCGCCGTAGTAGTTGAACAGCCCATAGTTGCGGCCTGTGATTTTGTTAATTTCGCCTAGGTATTCTTCTACGATAGCAGGGATAGCATCGTAGAATTTGTTACTCGCCTCACGCCCCTGGAAGAATATGTCCGGGTTTTGGGCGGTGCCGCGTAGTTCTGGATGCTCAGGATTTAGGGCACGGTTGCGGAAGGCTTGTACCGCGTCTTTGTCCAGTAGTCTTTCAAATTCTGCATAGTCGATAACTTCGATTTTTTGCGCCTCGTGAGAAGTGCGGAAACCGTCGAAGAAGTGCAGGAACGGCACACGCCCTTTAATAGCCGCAAGATGCGCAACGCCTCCAATATCCATCACTTCCTGCACACTGGAAGAAGCCAACAATGCAAAACCTGTGTTGCGGATACCCATAACGTCTGAATGGTCGCCAAAGATGGACAGTGCGTGGCTGGCTACCGCGCGTGCAGATACGTGCAACACACCTGGCAAAAGCTCGCCCGCCATTTTAAACATGCTTGGAATCATAAGAAGAAGTCCCTGACTTGCGGTGTAGGACGTTGTTAACGCGCCCGCCTGCAACGAGCCGTGCATGGTTGCAGACGCTCCGCCTTCGGATTGCATCTCCACAACGGATACTTCTTGGCCGAACAGGTTTTTCTTGCCGTGTGCTGCCCAAATATCTACATGCTCTGCCATATCGGAAGAGGGGGTTATTGGGTAGATGCCAGCAACTTCGGTAAATGCGTATGAAACATATGCGGCGGCTTCGTTGCCTTTCATTACTTTCATTTGTCTGCTCATTTTGTTGCTCCTTTTCATGATAGAAATAACATATAGTAAACTTACTTGAAAACAGACGAAAGCGAGACCAAAAATACGCGGCCTCGGCACGGGCTCTGCCCGCATGCTTCATGCGTTTTTTGGGCGAAGTCTTGAGTCGATTTTCAAGTTAATTTACTATAGATTCATGATTGCCTGTTTTATACCGTAGCAAACCCGCATAGCAGCATAAAGACAGTTTTGTCGTTTTTGATAAAAGCGCTCTATCCCGCTTGTATAGCGGTATTGTATGCTTTTACAAAAGATATTAATGAGATTGTATCTCAATTTTACATATTTATCTACACTTTTTTTAGCAGTATCGAACAAATGTTTTGTCGTTTTGGGCGAAAGCCTCAGCACGGGCTTTGCCCGCATGCTTACCAACCCGCTTATAGTGCGGGCTTAGCGGAAATTGAGCAGGACTGGAATTCACTAAAAAAAGGTTGATTCCACAGGAAACCCAGCAAAATCAACCTTATTTATTTGTTGAAGCTACTCACCATGCAAGGGTATTGCTATGCTAATAATTTAGGCTTCGGCAATTCGCGTCCTAACTCTTGCAACATTTCAATATGCAAAGCCATAGCATCTTGAATTTCATTCATGGCTTCGCCATAGGTATCACCATGAGCCATACAGCCTTCAAGTTCAGGTACAGAAGCCACATAGCAGTTATCACTTTCGCTGTAATAAATTGATACTGAATATTTTTGCATATAAACTTCCTTTCTTATAGGTCATAGAGTTTAATTATATCCCTTAACTGCTTAATTTGATAGGGTTTAGCTTTACCATCTTTGGTAGGCTGTATGCTTATTCTAGCATGTGCTTCCGGATGGTAATATCCCGCGTGAGAACCTTTTTGCCCTTTGAAGATGAAACCTAGTGCGTGGAGTAAGTTCTTTAGGTCGGCAAATCTGATATTGGCATCTGACTGACCACTTACGACAGTATCGTATACTTTGCTTTTCATTGTGTCTATTCCTTTGCTCTTTTGAGTGTGTTAACAAGTATTCTATCAATTTTCGCTGAATTCTACAACAAAATCAGTGCCCCCGCAATAGCGACATCGAACAAATGTTTTGTCGTTTTGGGCGAAAGCTTACCAACCCGCTTATAGTGCGGCTTCCCAGGAATTCGCATGCAACAAAAAAGCGACCTTTCGGCCGCTTTTAACGTTTATTTACTAATCTCATTCAAGCTAAGCAACAAGTTCCAAGTTCTATCAACTTGACCTTGATACTCTGCAATCAAGTGCTCGTTACCTGGTTGGAACATATGGCGGAAACGGCCTTGCTCTTTTAGATAAACTTCTACAGGAAGTTTTTCTTTTGGCATATAGTTGATTGTAAGTTTGCCATCAATTATTTCAAACAATGGCCATACGCAAGTTTCTACTGCCAATTCGCACATTTCCATCAAGCGGTGAGTTTCGTATCTCCAACCGCGTGGGCAAGGTGCAAGCACGTTTAGGAATGCAGCACCTTTTGTGTAAAGTGCCTTCTCACATTTTTCACTTAAATCTTTAAAGTTTTTAAGTGGTGCTGTTTGTGCCACATATGGCACATTATGACCCATCATAATAAGTGTTAGGTCTTTTTTAGGTTGCAATTTGCCCGGCTTTTCAGAACCTACAGGTGTTGTAGATGTTTCTGCATAAGTTGGGGTGGAGCTGGAACGTTGGATACCTGTGTTCATATATGCGCCGTTGTCGTAACATACGTAAACCATGTCGTGGCCGCGTTCCATTGCGCCAGAAAGCGCTTGCAAGCCTATGTCATATGTGCCGCCGTCGCCAGCAACTGCGATAAATTTAGTGTTAGGCACTTTTTCGCCTTTACGCAATTTTGCTTCATATGCTGCTTGTGAACCGGAAATGGTAGCAGCTACGTTTTCAAATGCGCTGTGGATAAATGAATCTTCCCAAGCGGTGTATGGATATAGGAAACTGGAAACCTCTACACAGCATGTTGCGGCAGAAACTACCGCATGGTCTTCTGGTTTGAGCGCACGCATGAGTGTACGCATAACAGGAGACGCGCCACAACCGGCGCATAGTCTATGACCGCCTGTAAAACGCTCCGGGCGCTTTGCCCATTCTTTTAAATTATAAGCCATCCTTAACTCTCCCTTACGCCCAAATAGTTGTACACTTCTTTAACTTTGCCTGTTTTTACGATTTCGCCTAGGTCATCATAAACAGATTTAATGTCACTGTCTTTAACGTCGCGTCCACCTAAGCCGTAGATGTAGTTGATAACTTTTACATCTGATACACGGCCATACATGGCGCTTGTTACGTCTGTAAACAATGGACCGCCTGCACCGTTTAAAGAGTCGGCCTTGTCCATAACAGCTACTGCTTTACATTTAGAAAGTGCCGCTGTAATTTGCTCTACAGGGAAAGGACGGTATACGCGAATTTTGATAAGCCCGGCTTTTACGCCTTGCTCGCGCAAGCTGTCAACAACATCTTTAGCAGTACCTGCTGTAGAGTTGATGATAACGATTGCAACTTCTGCATCGTCCATTCTGTATTCTTCAAATAGGCCATATTTGCGGCCTGTTAGTTTTTCAAATTCTTCTGCAACTTTTAGAATTGCAGGAATAGAACCTTTGATTGCCTCTGCTTGTTGACGTTTAGATTCAAAGTAGTGGAAAGGAAGAGACAATGGACCCATAGACATTGGTTTGTCTTGGTCTAGCAGATGATATGGAGGGTTGTATTTGCCAACAAAGTTTTGAACTTCTGCATCGTCCAAAAGCTCAATATTTTCTACTTTGTGAGATGTAATAAAACCATCGTAACAAACCATAGTTGGTGTCATAACGTCGTGGTCTTCGCCAATTCTTACAGCTTGGATAAAGTTGTCGTATGCTTCTTGCGCATCTTCGGAGTAGATTTGAATCCAGCCGCTGTCACGTGCGCCCATAGAGTCGGAGTGGTCGTTGTGGATGTTGATTGGGCCGGATAGTGCACGGTTAACCGTAGCAAGGGTTATAGGCAAACGGTATGCGGATGCTATGTATAGCATTTCCCACATAAGTGCAAGACCTTGTGCGCTGGTAGCTGTCATAGAACGGCCGCCGGCTGCTTGTGCACCGATACATGCGCTCATTGCGCTGTGCTCGGATTCTACGGGAACAAATTCTGTATCAACTTCGCCATTGGCGGCGTATACAGAGAAGAATTGTGGTACTTCGGTAGATGGTGTAATTGGATATGCCGCTACAACATCCGGGTTGATTTGTTTCATAGCGATAGAAACTGCCTCGTTACCGCTGCGTTTTTCTCTTCTTGGCATATTAAACAGCCTCCCCTTCTATAGCTTTGAACGGACATGCCATTTTACATACTAGACAGCCTTTGCAGAAGTCTAGGTTAAAGCCCTGCATTTGTCCGTCTTCGATTACGATTGCGGAGTCTGGGCAAACGGGGAAACAAAGCAAACAGTGCTTGCAGTTTTCGGATTTAAATACCGGAACATTACTTCTCCAGTCACCTGTTTTGAAGTTTTTTGCACTTCCTGCTTCAAATACATGGCTACCATGAGTAATCTCTTTCCAAGATACAAGTTTTACGCCTTTACCTGCGTTCATAGACCGTTCACCTCCGATAATGCGCGCTTTACGCAGTTCATGTTACCTTCAATTACTTGTGGTTTGCTTGCAAATTTCTTCTTAAGAGAAGATTCCATGTCGTTAATGAATGTTTCGTCGCTCATAATGCCGGACACTTTAACTATTGCTGCAAGCAGTGGTGTGTTGGGGAAATATCTGCCGATTGTTGCCTCGGAGATAGTTCTTGCGTCGATAGTGCACACTTTGCCTTTGTAGCCGCCAAGCAACGCACGGATTTCGTCCGGGGTTTTGTGTGTGTTTACTACAATTGCGCCACTTTCTTTAAGGCCTGCGGTTAAGTCCACACATTCGATTAAAGATTCATCTAGCACAACAGCAAAATCCGGCTCGTAAATGTTACTATGAACCCTGATTTTTGTGTCGGAAATGCGGTTATACGCCGTAATTGGCGCACCCATACGCTCAGGACCGTACTCTGGGAAACCTTGAACGTAACTTCCTGTGTTAAACGCTGCTTCGGCAAGCAATTCAGATGCAGTTTTTGCGCCTTGGCCACCGCGGGCATGCCAGCGAATTTCAACAACATTTGCCATTCCTTTACCTCCTAAAATGTATTTCAAGCCTTGGTAGGCCTGTTAATAGTATGTAATGTAAAATTTATATCGATTTAAATTTTACGCACAGAGTTTATTATACGTGAAATTTTGTTCGAGAAATAGGAATCAAATGTTCAATTCAAATCGTGGAAGCACAAATAAAAAATCACTTCGCATTGAAGTGATTAATAAAGTTACTTGACGACTGTTTAATAATTAGTTAACATCTTCTTAACATTTGAAGGCGATTATACATATTATGAATTAAGTTCTTCATTTTTCAGGAGGCATAAATAGTGAAATACCTTATATATAGCATAGCAAGTTTATGTTTGATGGCGGCTTTTGCGTTGGGTTTGTCTAGCGAAGTCTCTGCCAACACAATTGGATATATAACAGGAAATTCTGTAAATGTTCGTTCTGCACCAGAGCTTGTTGATTCTAACCGTATAATGCAGGTTAATCGCGGTCACGCTGTTGAAGTTTTAGGGGCTGCCCGTGATTTCTTTCACGTTGTAGTGGACGACACCGAGGCCTTTATCCATCAAGATTTTATTAGAATAGTTTCTACAGCTGGCACTGTTTTAAACGACCACACTCGTGTTTATACGCTTCCGGGTGCAGATGGCGAATTTGTTGCATCTTTCCCACTTAACGCTACTGTAACTGCTGTTTACGCTTATGAAAACTGGTTTGGCATACGCTTTGGCGGCGAAACCGCGTTTGTATACCAAGAATATATCGATATTCCGGAGTTTGTTACGTTGCCCCGCGCACGCGTTGGCCACACAGTTGCAGACGAAATAATTGAAAGAGCTTTAACTTATCTTGGCACCCCTTACCGTTGGGGCGGCATGAGTCCAAGCGGGTTCGACTGCTCCGGTTTTGTAAATTATTTATTTAACCCACACGGTATAAGCCTAAGCCGCCGTTCTGTAGATATGGCAAACAATGGTGTACATGTAGACCGTGACGATATTATCCCCGGCGATTTGTTGTTTTTTGCTACAGCCGGTGGCCGTAGAGTGTCTCACGTGGCATTGTATATTGGTAATGGGCAGATAGTTCATGCTACTACATTTAGTACTGGTGTTATGATTAACAACCTTAGCGACCCGTACTACATAAGAACTTTTGTAACCGCACGCAGAGTTTTACCCTAAATTAAGACTTTCTAAGCCTCTCTCTTTCTTTAACACCGGAGCATACGCTCCGGTGTTTTTTTGTGTGCTTACTCACTTACAAGTGCGTAAGCGGATATTTTGCGTATTCTCCAAGCCACAAGCATAGACACAACATAAGCTAATACAGCAAGCGAGGCAGATGTGACCAAAATCCAAACTATAGGTGTAAGCAAGTTTGCTTGCGATATACCCAAGCCCATACTACTACTCATAAGAACAAACAAGGGATTGAAAAAAACATAAGCCGCTATTGTACCGAACATCACACCAAGCAAAATTGATGGCGTTAGGCTTAAAGTAATTTGGTTCATAAGCTGCAAAGTAGTAAAGCCCAATGCTTTTTGTATGCCTAACTCACGCCGCCTGCGGATTATTATCGTTTTAATTATTAAATACAACACTAAAACCACTACCGTTGCCGCTACAAACATAATAACAACGTTTACAGCACCAAAAATATCTCCCATTGCACCCATTTGCGCATCAAACTGGCTTTGCGCATTTATAAGTGGTGTAGCTATCTCCTCATTTGCTGCGTTAAAGGCCGAAATAAATTCGTCAACATCCGCTCCATCTGTGACGTATACAAAAAGGAATCTAAATGCGAAATCAGGTTGTATATACTTTAAACCGCTATAACTCATCATACCAATAAGAGCGTTCATTTCTTGCACAATGCCTGTGATTATATAGTCTTTTTCATAATCGCCGCTTTGGATTGTTACCCAATCGCCCACGTCCTTACCCATCTCCGACAGCGCCAATCTATCTAACGCAATCTCGTTACTAAGTATGGGATAACGCCCGCTTATAAGCTCGTTGCCAGCAAGATATGAAAAATCTTCTACAACCGTAAATAATACAGGTATATCGTTAGTTATAAGCCTAAAATTCTCGACACCAAAAACCCTTTCAAATTCTGGCTGAAGCGCAAGCTGCTCCCTGAATTGCGGTACTTGCTCGACATCCTCAACCATTGCAAAAACATCAGGAACTTCTCCAAACAAACGCATAAATGATGATGGATTTATGTTGATATTATAATTTATCAAAAATCCTTCGATAGAAACAAACGCTACAGCGGCAATGATAAGGCCGACCATAATCGCCTGCTTTTTGTTCTTCAAAAGCTGTTTAATAGCAAGAGCAAAATTTAAGGTACTACGAGTTTTGTCTAAAGGCATAGGGTTTTTTGTAAAACTGTGGGTAGTCATACCGCCACGCAAAGCAATTAACGGATGCAATTTTTTAATTCGCCTAGCCGTTACGTAGGAAAATAATAATGTCAAAACCAAGAGTAAACCCAGCGTGATAAACATCATCGTCAAATCGAATGCTGGATTCCACACCAGCCCAAGCTGCGGTTCTAAAATACTTGCCGCCATAGGTAGCAGGGCTTGAGACAGCAAGATACCAATGATGCCGCCAACAAAAGCAATTGCGCCAAATTGCGTCACAACAGATAAAATAATTTGATGGTTGCGATAGCCAACAGCCTTTAGCACGCCAATGTTTTTCATGCTTTCTTCAATGTCATTGGATATACGGAAACGCATAACAATAACACTGATAATAAGTAGCGTTATAGCAAATGTAACCATCATGCTTGCGGCTATTATAGAAATAAATGTTCTGTTATTTTGTGCGGCACCATAACTTAGAGTAAGCACACCAAACTCTGCCCCATATGTTGTAGCAAGAACTCTGCCGTCCGTAGTTAAACGTGCAGAAATTAACACGGCGTCACTGTTTGGAAACTCAGCCGTAAGCTCTGCAAAACGTGATTCCGCTACATACACGCGCCAAACACTGCTCATGCCCGAACCAAACATGATTTCTTCGTTGCTTCCCGCAACATTAAATAGCAATTCTTCCCCCATAAATTCAATCAAAAAATTATCACCAAGTTGGAATCCACCGTCTAAAAATAAGAAATGAGGTATATATATTGCATTGCCAATAAGGGGTAAGTAATCGCCTATTAACGAAGGCGGGTTCATAAGTTGATACGGCGATTGGCTTGAGATTATGATATGCCCGCTTATCAACTCACCATTTACTGAAAAACCGCCCATAGTGTGTAAGACGTTTTGTGTTTCGACTTCAACAAACCCTTCAAAATTCTCAATATAATTAAGGGGTATGTCCAGCGGGTCACTTGCTGGATGAATTGCAACAAAGTGAGGTGTGTTAAGTGCCTCTGCGCGTTGGTCAAAAAAATTACCCGCACCAGAAAATAACACAAGGCCAATGTTAAAAAGCATAGCAGCCACAATAGTAATCAACAGTATGCTAAATGTCTGGCTTTTACTTTTGCGCAAGTTTGCTTTTGCCAACATCATTATGTTTTTCATACTACCACCCCATATCTGTTAAGAAGTCTTTGAGTTTTGTATGACGCTGGGTATCACCGCTTTCATACTTACCTAAGAGACATTCGCCAACAATGCCGCCATCACGGAAATACAAAACACGATTACCACGGCGGGCAGAGCGTATATCGTGCGTTACCATTACAATGCTTTGGCCTAGGGGCTGAGCACAAGCACTTGTGCCTTGGCTCAGCCCCGGCGCGTTTATATTTGAAAGCGTATCAAGCACGGCCAAGCCGTTTGCGGAATTTAATGCGCCTGTTGGTTCATCTGCAAAAACTATTTTTGGGGTGTTAATAAGCGCGCGAGCAATGCCGGCACGCTGCCCTTCACCGCCTGATACCTGCGTTGGGAATTTGCGCCATATGGTTTCGTCAAGGTCGAATTGCCTTAAAAGTGTTTTTGCCCGTTCTGCTATCTCTTTGCGGTTTTTGCTAACCAACAAACCACAAGCCATTACATTGTCCAGTATGCTCATATTATCTAGCAAGTAAGTTTGCTGGAACACAAAGCCGCAATTGTCGCGGCGGAAGATGGCCAACTTGTCATTGGATAACCCGCTTATTTCCTTGCCAGAAAAATTGACTTTACCCAGTGTTGGTTTATCCATACCAGACAGGGCATACAGCAAGGTGGACTTGCCTGCGCCAGATGGTCCCATGATAACTGTGAAGTCGCCCTGGTAAATTTCTAAATCGAGGTTTTTTAGCACATGTTGCTGTTGGCCGCTACTCGAAAAAGTTTTGCATAACTTGTTTGTTGTTAGGATTGTTTTTTTCATTTTTATATCTCCTTAAAAAAAATAAAATAGGTTCAATTGCCTATGAACCTATTTTACGGCATCCAATTCTTAACTGTCTTTAACTCAGCCTTAACCAACCTTAAATATTTCACGTTTACGCGAGTTTCAATGTAATCACAACCACAAAACCGTCATTATGGTTTTCGCACAATAGCCCGCCCTTCATTCGCTCCATAAAATATTTGGACAAATATAACCCAAGGCCGTAACCATCTGTGTTTTCAGTATTTGCACCACGGTAGAACTTGCCTGTAAGAAGTGGCAGCTCATGCTCTGCCACACCAGCTCCAAAATCTTTCACTTCTATAAATAAATACTCTTCGTCAATGAAAGTTTTTATATCAATATCTGTACCAGCGTATTTATATGAATTCTTAATGACATTATCAAATACCTGTTGTAGCCGCATTAAATCTGCAAGCACAAGACAGTCTGGCACCGAAAATATGCGGCACCTTTCATTACAATCCGCATGTTTTATGATTTCGTGAATTGTAACGCTTTGGACTTCGCTTGGTACAACTTTTAATTCTTGCAATTCTTCAAGTGTCGAGTGGAATAAATTCGTTATCAAATCATCTATCTGCTCCAGTTTTTTATTTGCAGAATCTAATATTTTTATCTCGTTTTCATTACTCGCTTTAATGCGCAAAATATCTATGGCAGACCTGACGGATGCAACCGGGGTGTTTATGTCATGCACAAGAGACGCCACAAGTTCTTTTTTGCTCTTGCTCGCTTTTATCTCGGTTTCCCTTGCTCTTTTTAATTCTTCTCTCATTAAATCGAAACTTTCTGTAAACGCCCCGAACAAATTATCCTTGTCCATTTCAAGTTGTATGTCTAGGTTTCCGGCGGCTATATGGTGAGCGAACTTCTCTAGTTTGCGGAAAGGAGCTAAAATTTTTTGTTGATAATATATAAGTAATACAATGCCAGCCACCACAAATGTGCAAATGATTAAATACATAAAAATCTGCAACAAGTTATCTCTGCTTTGTCTCGCTGTGTCCATATCCTCAAACATTTCAGCCAAAAAAGCTGCTTGTATAACAGCAGCTTCTTGCGAAGATTCGCTATGCATTGATGCTTGTATGGCAAAGTGTATTGCGACGGAGTCCGGGGCGGGGGTATCCGCTTGAAATGCTAAATGAACTGCTATAAATCCAACAACAGCGATAGCTATCAGCATTATTAATATTTTTTTCATTGTTGCCTCCGTTTACATTTAACCCGCAAATCAAGAGTGAAAGAGATTTTCTTTACGACCAGTCTCGAAAATATAACCTTTCCCTCTTGCTGTTACAATATAACGAGGCTCGCTGGGGTTTTCTTCGATTTTCTCACGCAAACGCCTTACGTGGACATTAAGCGTGTTGTCATCGGAAAAAGAGTCCTCCCATACGTTTTTGAAAATTTCATCTTTTGAAACAACGCGGTTTTTGTTCCTCACAAGATAAGATAACAGCTTGTACTCCATTGCTTTTAGGTCGATTTTCTCGCTGCGCATCGTTACCGTTTTATCGGCAAAATTTATAAGGAAATCGCCATCGATGAAAACACCCTCGTCTGTGGCAATGTTATTGTACCGTTTTAACACGGCTTTAACTTTTGCCAATAAAATAGCCAAGGAGTATGGCTTTTTAATGTAGTCGTCACCGCCAATGCTTAAAGCTAGCAACACATCGTCGTCGCTTTTTCGCGCGCTGATAAATAGAATAGGTACGCTGGTTGTTTTGCGTAATTGATTGCATAGGTTAAAGCCAGAGTCATTGCCTAAATTTATGTCTAGTAAAATTACATCTGCATCGTTGTCTTTGAAAAAATTTAGGCACGATTTTTCATCTGCTACCCACGCAGTTTTTACGCCCAGGGTGTTGAAATAGTCTCTGGTGTTTTCAGATAGCATTACTTCGTCATCTACAATTAGGCAATCGTATTTCATTGGTTTTCTCTCCACTGTTTGTATTTGGTGTTTGTTATGTATAAGTATACGCAAAAATGCGTTTAAAGTTTGGGCAAAAAAATCGCCTTACGGCGGCTTGGGGAGCGGGCTGGTAAGGTTTTCACCAAAAAAACATCAATAATTGATATTGAGGTTTGGGTGTAAATAAAAATCCGAATCCTGCTGTTTGTCAGTAGGGTTCGGATTTATTGTTACCACAAAATATCTATCCATGAAAGTGTCTGAAACGCTTCATCGCTTGTGATAAGCGTTAAGTTTTCAATTTTAGCTTGAGCTGCCAATAATCGATCGAATGGGTCACGATGTAGCCACTCGAAGTTCCCTGCGAAGGATGCATGATGTGAATTAATTGAAAGTTCTTTTAACCCAAGGCTATGAATAACACTAAAATAATTTTCTACAACATAAGAGTATCCGAGCAGCTTCCCAATCCGATATTTTTGCATTATTTCATATGCACTTGCGGAGGATACATAAAGTACAGAGCTAATGTCTTCAAGTATAGATACAGCTTTTTTGCCGAGTTTGTTCTCCTCACATGCCATCCAAAGAAGTGTATGTGTATCAAGCAAATATTTTACATCCCCCATGCTTTTAAATCCTCCTCGGGAAGTGAATCGAAAAAGCTATCTGGTAGTGGAGGAACTTTGCCCTTCAAAAAGCCAAGCTGGCGTTTATGCGGTTGTTCAAGTGCATTATCATCATCGGGAAATATAATAACTTTGATTTTTTGCGGGATTTTTTTAATATATATTTCGGGTATGTGGATGATTCCATCTTGTGTCATGGTTTGAAATTCAAATGTTTGCATTTTGTTTCTCCTTTCGCTTGAGGATAATTAGATTAATTAATTGGCAATAATAGTAACAGCAACCCAACACCAAACGCAACAATAATACACCAAAAAATATTACCTCTTACCTTTTCGAGTTTACTTAATCGCTGTCTTTCATCACCTAGCATAAACTGTATCGGTGGAAATAAAGCACCCCGTATCTTATCGATAATATATACACCTGCACTAATAAAAAAAGAGATAGCAAGACCTAAACCAACTACCCATATCGGCATGGATGTAGTATTTTGAGAAAGGTAAATCGCGGAAAATAAACCATTAGCGATAGCAACAACTACAAATATGCTGAAAAAATGGATTCGACTTAATACGGTATAATATAGTGGAAGCCTCATTTTTTTAATAATTTCATAAAGATTAGCTTCAAAGCTAATACAGTCTTCTTTTTTCTCCATCTCATATTTTAAAGTCATAGTAGTTCCGTCAATTAAATGATAAAAACGGTCATTCGTTGACTCGAATGTTAATCGACCTCTCGAAAGACTATCAAACCAAATAGTAAGCTCTTCAATACGATAATTACCAGCATTATCATACTTGAACAACTCATCCAGTGCGACAAATTTTTTATTACCTCCATTTTTTAATGTTGCCTCTATTGATACTTCTTTATCCGGATAATATCTTCCTATTAGGGTAACTATTTCAGTTAAACTCTTTTCGTTAACTACAAGAGCACGTTTACTTTTAAACTTATTGCTGAACACAACATTCACCTTCCTTAATAAACCCAGAAACTTCTCTTTAGTAACTGTTACTCTAATATACCACAAGTTCGGATACCTCCAAAGCTATAAGAATCAATAAAAAAGCTCTCCCAATAATTAAATTGAAAGAACTTTTCTCCGGAGATGAGAGGATTTGAACCTCCGCGCCGCGCTAACGACCTACTCCCTTAGCAGGGGAGCCTCTTCAGCCACTTGAGTACATCTCCATATTTTTTTGTAAAACACTAAAAAGTAATGAGCAAACCTATAAGCCGAGTTCTGTCTAGTACAAGCTACAAACTTATACCGGGCAACCATCTATCTAGGCGGCTAGTTGCCTAACCACTCATGCGGCACTACCAAAGCCGGGCGAGGCACCCTGCAAACATTAATTTAATGTTTGCCGCTTTTTTTGGCCTTGCATCGGGTGGGGTTTACATGGCCACTGCCGTCGCCGGCAGTGCGGTGCGCTCTTACCGCACCTTTCCATCCTTACTTGACAGCTTGCGCCGCAAAGCGGTTTATTTCTGTTGCACTATCCCTAGAGTCGCCTCCGCCGGGCGTTACCCGGCACCCTGCCTCGTAATGCTCGGACTTTCCTCACAAGGGGTTACCCCCTGCGCAGCTGCCCAGCTTACTCATATGCTATGAAATTGCAAATGCAATTTCGCTGCTGCCCGCGGCTAAAGCCGGGGTTAAACCTGTCGGACAAAAAGCGGCATAGCCACTTTCTTAACTAAAGCAAAATTAATTTTATTGCATAAATTGCGATTACGCAAGTTGTTATGCAATTCGTGAAACTTTACATTTTTTTTGGATAAAATTCCCCTAAATGAATTTCTGCCGTTTATCAAGCATCCCACCTTTTTACAAGTATAGCACTTTAAAAATTAGGCTAGGATATTTTCATAATGCAATTTCATAACATAAAAATCGGGGGCAATAAAAAATGAATCGTTTCATAAAAATTTCAGCATTACTTTTACTCACTGTACTTATAGGATATGTTGCGGGAAGCGTGGCATATTTATTCCGCTTTCCTTCAGAAATAAGAATGACCGAAAATGCAACGCATAACCTTAGTTTTGGCTTGCCATTTAGGGCTACATTTAATGGAGAAACAACTTCCGTTGCAAAAATTAACGACCAACCTGTAACAGAAGATTTTGGCGTCCGGTTAAACAACCCTCTTACAGTCGTAACCAACTCAGAAGGCACGGCAGAAATGACTGTTGGCCTTTTAGGTTTGCCTATGCGCCGCATCGTGTTGGATGTTGTGCCGGACATTAAACTAATACCCTTAGGCACAGCCATTGGCGTACGCATTAACACAGATGGTGTAATGGTGTTAGGCACAGGCAGTTTTCTTGGGAAAAATGGTGAAACACATCACCCTGCAGATGATATTCTAAGAGGCGGCGATTTAATCACCCAAATTAACGGCACACAAATTAAAAACAAAGAAATGCTAAGCGAGGCCGTAGCTAATTCTATCGGAGATATTACTGTAACTCTAACACGAGATAGCGAAAAGATGGAATTTACAATAACTCCGGAGGTTAGCATGACCGACGGTGTAAAACGCATAGGCGTATGGGTTAGAGATTCTACCAAAGGCATTGGCACCCTAACCTACTACGACCCTGCCACAGGTAAATTTGGCGCATTGGGTCATGGGATAATAGATGTGGATACAAAAAAACTTATGTCTGTGCGGGATGGCTTCATCATGCCGTCTAATGTAACCAGCGTCCAACGCGGGGAAAGAGGCATACCTGGGGAGCTGGAAGGGGAAGTAAACACTTCCCGCACGCTTGGTTTAATCACAGCCAACACCCCAATAGGCGTATACGGCACACTAACCCCAAGCGCAAGAAACGAAATTGTGACAGGCCAACCTATCCCCATTGCCTTGCGTAGCCACATAAAAGAAGGCCCCGCCACAATTTTAACCACAGTATCAGACAACCAAACCATGGAAGTAGATATTGTAATAGAAAGCGTAAACCGCCACACAACAGACGAAACAAAGGGCATGGTAATACGCATAACCGATGCAGAACTTTTGGAAATAACCGGCGGTATTGTGCAAGGCATGAGCGGCAGTCCAATAATACAAAACGGCAGGCTAGTAGGCGCGGTAACTCATGTATTTGTTCAAGACCCTACAAAAGGTTACGGTATCTTTATCGAAAGCATGTTAGGCATTTAGCATCTAACGTTTGTCAATCATCAAATATAGCTTTTCCATAGCTTGGTGCAAGCCGCCTACGGCGCATATTATGCCTTCTTTAACGGCTTCTTTACCAATTAAAATAGTACCCACATCTTGCGCCATAGACTTTGTATCCATCATCAACTCCGTCAGCCTTTTAGCTGTTATTTTGGAATGTTTCAATATAAAATCCTGTACTCTATCTTGGGTTTTATTAAAGTATTCATAAGTTTGAGGGGCACCAACAACGGTGCCATTCATCCGCACCGGGTGCATTGTCATAGTGGCGGAAGGGGCAATAAACGAATACATTGCAGATACAGCAAGTGGCACGCCAATAGAATGCCCACCGCCAAGTACCAGCGACACAGTGGGCTTGCCAAGGTGTGCGATAAGTTCCGCCAAAGCAAGGCCGGCTTCTACATCGCCGCCCATCGTGTTCAATAGTATTAATAACCCGTCTGTTTTTGGGTTTTCTGCGCAGGCTACCAATTGTGGGATTACATGCTCATACTTGGTAGCTTTATTTGTTGGTGGCAAAAGAACATGCCCTTCTATCTGGCCTACAATTGTTAAAAATTGAATAACCCCTCTGGGGTTATTTTCGTTTGGGGTAATTAAACTTGCTTCCGGCTGAGGCTGGGGGGCAGGCTGCGCCGGTGATGTTGGATTTTCTACTTCCTCTTCATTTAAAAAAGGGAAACTGCGCGGTTGTTTTTGAGTGGCAATCATAAAGGCATCCTCCTAGAAAACGTGCTGTGAGCACGTTTGTCTTTCCTAATTATTTCGCTGCGAAATTGCGCACGCAATTTGCTAGCAAGAAAAATTTTCTATGAAAATAGTCTTAGCCGTTTTTTAAGGAATATGCCTGTATAGATATTGAATATTCATAATACATACTTGTTTATATAAGGGGTTAGCGGATGAGTAATGCGGCGTTGTTGGTATATTTGGGGCAGCTTGTAAAGGAAAGAGGAATAAATTGGTGTGCCGGGTCAATTGAAATTGATTCGGACAATTTAACAGAAGAAATAATCCGCACAAAAAAGGCGCATATGCAAAGCAATACGCCGGCGGAGCGTGTGGATATTTTTGCAGTAGCAGACGCAAACGAGGCTGGAATTATTCCATTAATAAAAACCGCCGGCGAAAAATTGCGAGCTGTTTTTGCGGAAGATTTTATTATTGTAAAAATTAATTTGCTGGTATTTATAACAGAATCCAACGAGCCTATAGATAATTATCCACTGCGTGCAAAGCGAACTTACGACTTGCTTGTCCATCTAACTGCGCCCGCTGCTTTTGATGCGATTTTTTTACTCAGCGACAGAAACGAACTAGGCGTTGTAAACAAAGAGAATCACACAAAGGCCTGCAACGGTATAGATAAGTTGCCCCTTGTGCTAAAGCAATCTGATTTTTATGAAAATATGCACCAAATGGCGGCAGCACGCGGGCGTGTACTTTTTGCGTCGTTAGGATTTGGAGAGGTGCCCGAAGAAAACGAGCCGAAAGAAATTTTTAACAGAGACACCGCCCTGCACCTGGCAAAAATTTTGGAAACAGAATTAAATGTGCAGAAAAAAGAGAATACTATAGATATAACTTTGCCTATAACTCGCGGGGAAATGCAACGCGCCATAACAGCAGTTGCGGCAAACCATGTACCGGCATATAGGCTAAAAGGCGCAAGCCTGGAGCAAGCGGAAGATATGCTGTTTGGCTCAGGCGCAAGCACCTTTTACAAAAAAAACATCAATATTCAAAATGAAGAAGTAGAGATAAGCACCACCCTGCTTAGAGACTTGGCCGCTCGCCAACAATACTTATCTAGTACTTTTGTTTTTTTGGGTGAAAGCATAAGAAGCCTGAAAAATAGCCTTTCCGAGAAAAAAGAACACACTGTAAGCACAGGATTTTTCCAAGGAATAGATAAAATAAAAGATGCCATTGGTGCCTACTATTACGAAAAATTGCAGTTAGATTACCTGGAGAAAAAACAAGAAGGTTTAACATTGGAGTACGAAAAAATATCACCTTTCATAAGTACAATTCATCAAATAATAGATACTTTAAGCAATACACCGCCTTCGACAAAAAAAACAAAACCTGCCTCACCGGAAATTGCAAAAGAAAACGCTTGCTGCAACATATCCTTATTGCGCAACGATGAGTTGATTTTTGAAGAATTTGAACTAGGAACAACAGAACGTCCGGAAGTTTTGCGCCTGATTGGAGGCTTTGTCCCAGAGGATTTAACCCGTTTCGGCGCAATGCTAAAGCACAAAGATTTTACGGAAGATTTTTTGGAATAAACTGACAGCAAAATAGTCAATAAATTGTTTGACAATGTTACAGAAGTATGACTAAACTATTACAAAATTAATTTATCATCGGAGGTCGCAAGTGCAATCTGCCTTAGAATATTTTCAAAAAGAAAAAGGGTTTGCACGTGGGCTTAATCAACTCACAGAGGCCTACAATAAAGGCAGTAATTTGCAGTTTTTTGGTAGCATAAACATTGTTCTGCCAACCACAGAAGAAGGACAGGCTTGGAGTGAATTTTTCGGCAAAAACTACTCCGGCCAAGTGACTCTACGCATAAGCCTGGCAGAATTTAAGCGACGATTTAACACCCTTTTTCCCGCAGACGATATAAATTCTATAATAAAAGCGTACACGTCTGATTCAACCCAGAATTATGGTAATATTAGTGAGGATATTGAACTTATTCTTTTGCCAAAATACTCAAATACATATGGAATGTCTTGGCTTAATAGCATTATCAACCGCAAAGGACGTCAGTACAGTTCGATTTTAGCTTTTTACAAAAAAAACAAAACCGGCACCATAAATATGTTAGCTAAAACAACAGACATACTAAATAGCTTAGACGCAGGCTACATACATATTGACACTCTCTCTAAAAAATTTCTTTCCAAATCCTGCGAGTTAGATTTTGGTACCGACCACGGAAATCTACTCCTTACAGCTCTAGCCTATTATCATAATCAAAAAGCTCCGAGCAATGGCCATGATGCAGCCCTACTTTATCTAAAAGTCGGCATTATTGCGGAAGATTCTACCTGCTTAGTTGCTACAAAAGGACTTGTTTCTCCGGAAGTCGAGTTCCTTACGTTAGCTCAAGTAAACCGGATAAACTGCCCGGAAGTAAAAAATGTGTATGTAGTAGAAGAAACACAGGCGTTTGATAAAGTACGCAGGCAGGTTAAGTTGAAAAATGGCATACTCCTTTCACCAATAAACAGCCACAACTCAGCCTTTTTGTATCTTGTGGACAAGCTGGCTCAAAAAGGAGCTGTGATTTACTACTCCGGCATTTTCGACTACAACGCACTAGCCTTTGCAGACAAATTATCCGAAATATATCATAAGCAATTTGTCCCTTGGCGGTACTCAAAGGAAGATTATTGGCTGGCCGCAGCATCAAGCAATGAATTTCTCAAAGACGGAAAAAAAGAGCTTGCTATGAAAAATGAAACACTTGCATCGGTTTTGTCCCAAATGCGGAAAAAGGGAGTAAAAGCAGGTTTGTTGCCTCTTGTTCCAAGTTTGGTTAGTGATATAATAAAGTATGAAGAATAATTTGGAGGGTGTTATGAGAGACAGAGTGGAAGTTGTTATTGATGGGAGAGTTTTCACCTTAACGTCTACAGAAAGCCCCGAGTATTTACAAAAGGTGGCATTGCATGTTAGCCAAAAAATTGCAGATTTAAAGGCAAAAAACCTATCTGCTGTTGTAGATGACCGTTTGCGCCCTTTACTTATTGCACTAAACTTGGCAGACGATTACCTTAAAGTTAAAGAGCGTTACACCGCGCAAGATGTAGCGGCACAGGAATTAGTGCGCGATAATAAACGTTTAGAAAAAGAAAATGCTGTGCTTCAAAAACAATTAAGCGAAACAAAAGCAGAACTTGAAAAAGTTAGCACCGAATATGAAGAATTTTTATTTAACTTTGATAACCCCAAAAAAGAACCTGAGCCCGTAAAATTGACTTTAGGTGCCCCACGGAAGGCGGCAAAATAATGGACAAACTCTCTGCCTTACGCACAGTAATGAAAGAACGCAACATAGATGCATATATAATCCCCAGCGGAGACGACCATAACAGCGAATATGTAGCCGATTATTGGAAAAGCAGAATATGGATTACCGGCTTTACGGGGTCTGCCGGGCTGGCTGTTGTTACGCATGACGAGGCAGGCCTTTGGACTGATGGCAGATATTTTATTCAAGCAGCGCAGGAACTTGCTGGCAGTGGTTTTGCGTTGTTTAAACAAGGCGAAATCGGGGTACCTACATTTCAAGAATTCTTGCAAAAAGAATTCCCTAAAGGTGGAGCTGTTGCTTTTGATGGCAGGGCAATGTCTGACGTTGACTTTAAAAACCTGCTAAATCAGCTGGAGCCTTTCACTTTTACATATGACGAAGATTTGATTGGGCTAATTTGGCGCGACCGCCCTCTGTTACCGACCGAACCCGCCTTTGTGCACTTGCCAGAGTTTGCGGGTTGTTCTGTTGCAGAAAAATTGGAACTTGTGCGTAAAAAAATGACAGAAATCAAAGTAGATACCTACCTGGTTACCGCGCTAGATGATATTGCGTGGTTATTAAATATAAGAGGTAGCGATACAGGCAGTACACCGCTTGTATATTCATATGTAATTATTACTCAAAATGACGCATGGCTCTTTATCAACCGCGAAAAAATTGTAGGGCTGGAAGGGCACTTAGCAGATTTCAGTATTATGCCTTACGATGCAGTATCCACAGTATTAACCGCAGTGCCCTCTAGTAGCCGTATTTATTACAATGCCTCAAAAACAAGCATGTTGTTGGCAGATTTAATACCTGATGGTGTGGCAATAGCAAGCGAAATACAGGACATAATTGCCTACATGAAGAGTGCGAAAACTGACCATGAGTTAACCAATATGCGCAATGCTTATATAAAAGAAGGCGTTGTAATAGTAAAACTGTTAAAGTGGTTGGATGATAACATAACTAACGGAGAAACTCTTACAGAGGGTGATGTAGTCGACAAGTTAGACAACTTGCGTATAGAGCAAGAACACGTAATTGGAGAAAGTTTTTCTGCTATTTCTGCTTATGGAGCAAATGCTGCGTTGCCGCATTACCACCACAGTGGACGAGGATGCACAATAAAACCCGAAGGGCTATTTTTACTGGATTGCGGCGGACAATATTTGGATGGAACAACAGACACCACGCGCACTGTTGCTGTTGGAGAAATCACCCCCGAAATGCGGCGCAATTTTACTTTAGTATTGAAAGGACATATCGCCTTAACTCTTGCAGTGTTTCCAAAAGGCACAACAGGTCAACGATTGGATATGATTACACGTATACCGTTGCTGCAAGAATACCTAAACTACGACCACGGCACAGGCCACGGTATTGGATATTGTTTAAGTGTGCATGAGGGGCCACAGGGAGTAAGTGCTGTCAATACCGTTGTACTTGCGCCAGGCATGGTTTTGTCTAACGAACCGGGTTTTTACAAAGAAGGCGAATACGGTATACGTATAGAAAATGCAATTGCCGTAAAAGAAACAATCAAAAATAACTTCGGAGAATTTTTAGAATTTGAAACGCTTACCTGTTGTCCTTACGATTTAAGAGCAGCAGATGTAGAATTGCTTACACAAACAGAAAAAGATTTTATCAATGAGTATCATAAAAAGGTCATAAAAGTGTTGTCGCCATTGTTAGCCGCAGATGAAGCAGCTTGGCTCAAAAACATGGCTACAACGGTTTAACAAGCTAAAAAAGCATAAAGCATTTCCCCCTTTATAGTTGGAAAATGCTCTATGCTTTTTTATTTAATTGCCCAAAAGGAATAATATATTGACATGCTTTTGGTTATTTGTTATATTTCAGTTTGCCGTTAAGTTGGCTTTGTATAATTAATGGGCTGTCGCCAAGCGGTAAGGCACAGGACTTTGACTCCTGCACTCGAAGGTTCGAATCCTTCCAGCTCAGCTTTAAAAAATGGGATAGAATCAGGGTTTTTAATTAAACCTTGGTTCTATTTTTTTATTCAAAAGCTCGATTTCTACCAAAATTTCTACCAACTTTTCTATTTTCATGTGCTAAAGCGTTGGAAACGCTCGTTCAGATTGTCCGCTATGGTATTTTTATCTTCCATGTTTAGGTTGATATAGATATTCATTGTCGTTGAAATATCGCCGTGTCTTAACCATGTTTGTGTATGTTGTCCTTTGGGTACGATAAACAGCTTTTACCCGATATAACCAACAAACTTGTAATAAATACGGATTTCCCGTTGTTTTTGGTTGCCGATAACACTTCGCTCCCCAACCTCGACTTTATCTATCAATTTTAAGATAGTATCGCGGTCAAGCGTTTCAATGTTAGCGAATTGGCGTATAACATTAATCCATTCCTGCGTGTTACCCTGTTCCGCTTGGAAGTTTTCAATCTGTGCCGTTAGGGTATGCGCTTCCTCTGCCTTTTCTCGCCGCTCGGCTTCATACTGGTTTATTAGGCGAGTGCAAATATCTTCTGCAATTTCACCTTTTACCTTGTCCTCGTATAGAGATTGTATCAATCGTTCAAGTTCGGTATGCCGGTTGTCGGCGGCTCGTTTTGATGTGTTAAGCGTGGCAAGCTGTATCTTGCTTTCGGCGGCTTTGGTCTGACCTACACGAGCTAACAGCTCGTCCTTGTTGTATTCAACTAACGCCGCCTTTTGCTTTATGTCGGCAATAACGAT
>Ga0123355_10002137_pt1 | contig 27909 bp, 29 predicted proteins | sample TergutEmb28metaG_3_FD_89872 | JGI IMG/M metagenome (GOLD analysis project Ga0123355, IMG submission 89872) | Embiratermes neotenicus P1 segment gut microbial communities from Petit-Saut dam, French Guiana - Emb289 P1 | ecosystem: Host-associated > Arthropoda: Insects > Digestive system > Gut ... | reverse complement strand
ATCGTTACCATAAACGCATTTTATGCGAATATTTTTACAAGGAGAACCCAAATGAAAAGAAATCTTGCAAAGTTCCTCGTCGTATTTTTTATTCTCAGCATAGCACTGACCCTATTCACAGGATGTGATGACTCCGGTGAAACCGGAACAATTGTCTTAGCTACCACAACAAGCACATATGACTCACGACTACTAGACTTCCTCCTCCCTGTCTTTACTGAAGAAACAGGTTGGGAAGTACAAGTCATCTCAGTTGGCACAGGAGCTGCAATGCAGCTGGGTCGTGATGGAGAAGCTGATGTACTCCTTGTCCATGCCCGTGAAGCAGAAGATCAGTTTGTGGCAGATGGATATGCCGAAAGACGTTATGATGTTATGTATAACGACTTCGTTATAGTTGGTCCTTCCGGTGGACCTATCGCTCACAATACAGATATAGAGCAAACATTCAGAGATATATTGGATCAGGAGCTACTCTTCATCTCACGCGGAGATGACTCGGGAACTCACATGAGAGAGTTACAAATATGGGACGCACTTGGTCTTACTCCGGAAAATAATCCGAACTATCTAGAGTCAGGTCAAGGCATGGGTGCTACGCTTGGTATGACTGCTGAAATGAATGCATTTACACTTTCAGATCGAGCAACATGGCTGGCATACCCTAATGTTATGGATTTGGTTATAGTATGTGAAGGTAACCCTCGCCTGCTCAATCCTTATGGTATGATGGTTGTCGCAACAACACTTGAGCCTGTTGGAGCGCAAGCATTTATAGATTGGATGATTAGTCCCGCAACACAACAACTCATCTCAACATTCGGAGTAGAAGAGTTCGGTCAGCCCTTATTCTTCCCCGACGCGTAATTCTTACGACTAGGAGTGTGTGTTGCTGATGGTAACACACACTCTTATTTCGATAGAAATTATTAGAGTAAAGGTAAACGGTGAGTTATGTTAGAAGTATTAAACAGAGAAATGTTTGAAATCATCTTGTTGACACTGCGGATGACATTATTATCCACAGTGATTTCGACAATTCTTGGTGTGCCACTGGGTCTGTGGCTTGACCATGCAGAGTTTAGAGGAAAGCGCATTATTGTCATTATAAATCGAACGCTTATGGCATCTCCCCCTGTTGTAATTGGACTTGTTGTGTATCTTCTGTTAATGCGTAATGGCCCGCTGGGATTCATGGGTTTGCTATTTTCACTGGAAGCTATGGTTATTGCTCAGGTCTTATTACTTACCCCAATAATCTGTGGCATTGTATTCACTGCATCAGAGCGCAATTCCAGACGTATTCGAGCATTTGCAAAAACAATGGGCACAACTAAATTCCAAACTCATTTATTATTAGTTAAAGAACTTAGTAATGAAATATATTTCTCCATAGTTACAGGCTTCGGTCGTGCAATGAGCGAAGTTGGAGCCATTATGATTGTTGGTGGAAACATTCGCCACCATACCCGTGTTATGACAACAGCAATTTCACTACTACGCAATCGCGGTGAAATAGAGCAGGCAATATTTCTCGGCATTATACTTATGATAATAGCATTTAGCATACAGCTGATTGCAGGATTTTTACGTAAAAGAGAGCTACGTTTTAATGAAAATTTCTAATCTAATAAAGAGCTATGAAAAATTCTCGCTGAATATCGACAATCTTGATATTTCCGAAAAGAGGATATATGGCATAATAGGTCCAAATGGATGCGGTAAAACTACCGCTATGAAGCTAATGGCAGGAATTGAAAAACCTGACAGTGGTGAAATTGACTATGAGGGCCTTACAGAGCGTGATATTACAATGGTGTTAAGAAAGCCGTATCTTCTTAACGACACCGTTAAGCGCAATCTGATTTACCCTCTAAAGCTACGTAAAATAAACCCGAATGATGAATTAGTGGAGCATTATTTAGACATAACAGGGTTATCAAATCTTCGAGGCGAAAACGCTCTTGGATTATCCGGCGGTGAGCAGCAAAAACTTGCACTTGCAAGAGCCTTGATTTTTTCTCCACAGATGGTTTTCATTGATGAAGGCTTTTCAAACATGGATATAGAAAGTGTTGCATTTTTTGAAAATTATATATTAGAGATGCAAGAGAAAAAGCCAATGACTTGGGTGATAATAAGTCATCAGCTTTCTAATATTAAGCGACTATGTGAATATGTTTTCTTTATGCACAACGGAGAAATTTGTGCTTCAGGCGCAACCGAACAATTACTGTCAGAACCAAAAGACGAAAAGCTAAAACAGTATTTGCAGTATGTGTAGATGTTTGGTATTATGTATGGGTTGGGCACTTCATTAGAATGCCTACAGATTTTGTAAAGGATGGTCATACATATGAATATTCTCATTAAGGACATTCTTACGGTGCTGCCTGACGAAGCAATAACATGCTCTGTTTATATCAGCAACGGTGTCATCAAGTCCATCACCTCAGAACCTGAGGGTTTTATCGTTGATAAAACTATCTTTGGCAATGGGAAAATGCTGATTCCGGGACTTGTTAATGCCCATACTCATGCACCAATGACACTTTTGCGAAACTGCGCTGACGATCTACTCTTTGATGAGTGGTTATTTAAGCGCATTTTCCCATTGGAAGAAAAATTAACAGGAGATGACATTTACTGGGGTACAATGCTCGCTGTCACAGAAATGCTTCGCACAGGTACCACATCATTTATAGATATGTATGACTTCATGGATGACATGGTGCGTGCTATCGAAGATACAGGTATACGTGCCGTTCTCTCACGCGGAATAGTTGGTGATCCTAATGATTTAGCTATAGGTGAAGCAAAATTAAGTGATGCACTCAACATCGCTGAACGTTATAAAGGCCATAAAAATATCACATTTATGCTTGCTCCTCACGCACCATACACATGTAATGAGGAGTTTCAACGTGTTGTTGCTGAGGAAGCCAAACGTGTAAACATGGCAATCAATACTCACCTTTCCGAAGGTCCTGTTGAGATTGAAACCATTAAAAACCAATACGGTTGTACTCCTGTTGAGCTCATGGATAGAACAGGACTGCTTACAGATACAACTGTTGCTGCACACTGTGTGCAGGTTACAGATAGTGATATTGAAATTTTAGCTAAGCGTGGTGTAACTGTCGCAACTAACCCTGTCAGTAATTTAAAACTGGCAAACGGAGTCGCACCTGTTCCAAAAATGCTCAAAGCGGGCGTAAAAGTCGCACTGGGCACTGACGGTGCTGCAAGCAACAATACACTCAACATGTTCCGTGAGCTGTCATATTTGTCAACTATTCATAAAGGTGTAAATCATGATGCACTTGCAATAACAGCTCAAGAAGGATTTTCAATAGCAACAAAAGGTGGCGCAATGGCTATGGGGCGCAATGATCTTGGAGAAATCAAACCCGGAAATGTTGCAGACTTAGTCATATTAAATCTTGACTGTCCCAACATGCAACCTGTGAATAACCCGCTTTCATCTCTTGCTTACTCTACAAATGGAAGTGAAGTTGAAACAGTAATTGTTGGTGGTAAAATACTTATGGAAAACAGAGAATTCCCTCACATAGACACAAAAAGGGTCTATCACGAGGTTTCAAAGATATGTGAAAGGATAGGAACACGATGAAAATTAACGCAAGAACAGCTCGCAAAGATTTATCAAGCGCAACCCAATCAGCTGCAGTATCAGGTGCTGTGATACATGAGAGCGAAGTACGAGATTTAGCACTGGCACCGTCCGGCGAAAGAAAAATTGCATGGGCATGGAGAAATATGCCACTTCTACGTGCAATCAAAGAGGATTTTGAAAAAACAAAACCCTTTAAAGGTCTTAATATAACACTATCCATACATATGGAAGCAAAAACTGCGTGCCTTTGCCGTACTCTCGCTGCAGGTGGTGCAACAATGTATGCTGCAGGATGTAATCCCCTCTCGACTCAAGATGATGTCGCAGCTGCACTGTCAATAGGAACAGATGATGAAGCTCCTATGAAAGTTTATGCATGGCACAATTCTACTTCTGAAGAATATGAGCGTCACTTAACAAAAGCGCTTGAATCAGGTCCAAATATCATCATAGATGACGGTGGCGACCTAATTAATATTATGCATACCAAACTTAAGCACCTACTACCGGGCGTTTATGGTGGATGTGAAGAAACTACAACAGGCATTATGCGTTTATTCTCAATGGCAGCTGATAAGTCACTTAAGTTCCCAATGGTTGCTGTTAATAACGCTCAGTGTAAATACTTATTTGATAACAGATACGGTACAGGCCAGTCTGTATGGGATGGCATTAACCGCACAACAAACCTTGTTGTTGCAGGTAAAGATGTGGTCATTGCAGGTTATGGATGGTGCGGCAAGGGTATCGCAATGCGTGCCAAAGGTTTTGGTGCAAGAGTTATTGTAACAGAAATCGATCCTGTTAAAGCTCTTGAAGCTTCTATGGACGGCTTTGATGTTATGCCTATGGAACAAGCTGCAGAACTCGGCGATTTGTTCATTACAGCAACAGGTTGTCTTGGTGTTATAACTGAGAAACATTTCTCGAAAATGAAAGATGGCGCAATCATGTGTAATGCAGGACATTTCAACGTCGAAGTGGATGTTGAATGGCTGGACAATAACACAGAAAGCGCCGAGCATAAGCCTAATATTATGGGTTATACATTAAATAATGGTAAGAAAGTGTTTGTAATTGCCGAGGGACGTCTGGTAAATCTAGCGTCCGGCGACGGTCACCCTGTTGAAATTATGGATATGAGCTTTGCAATTCAAGCCCTTGCTGCTGAGTTTATTGCTGAAAATCATAGCAAACTTGAGCCAGGCGTAGTTGCAGTTCCAAAGGAAATCGACCAAAATGTCGCATTCATGAAATTAGCAGCTGATGGACTGGCAATTGACGAACTAAATCCTGAGCAAGCAAAGTATTTGCTAAGTTGGGATATCGAAGTAGACGCATAATTTGAATTGAGAATGGAGAATGCAGAATTGAGAATTAAGTTCGGTCATTGCGAGTCATCATAGACTGCGTATTAATCCAGTGTAAGGGCTGCCAAACGTCTATGGGCACACGCTACGATGACAAACAATTCTCAACTCTCAATTCTCAATTTTCTTTCAGCATTTCATCCATTGTTACCCAATAATAATCGCAAGTAGATTTTATCTCATCTTGTTCGTCATCTGATACTTTATCATATACACCTGCGACAACAAATCCTGCTTCACTTGCAGTTTTGATCGCATATAAAGCATCTTCGACGACAAGGGTTTCGCTAATATCAGTTCCTAAGAATTTTGCAGCCTGGAAGTATATGTCCGGGCTGCTTTTACTTGTATTTTCTTCGGTACAAGTAAAAATATGCTCGATATATTCATCAAGACCATGACGCTCAATTGACACCTCCACAAGAGGTCTATCAGTCGCTGTTGCAATGCACATTCTCACGCCACGTTTTTTTAGTTCTTTAAGAGCTTGTAGAACGCCTGCTTTAAGTTCTACAACATCTTTTAAATATTCTTTCATCAAGTTATCTCTGCCTTGGGCGACCTCGTCAACGGGTAAATCTATCCCATATACATCGATATAGTGTTGTGCTTCTTCTGTTGTGTTCAACGTGCGAAGTGCTTCTCTAAAATTAGAGTGAGGTACTGCTCCATGACTTCTAAGATATGCTTCTGCTACATCTCCCCAAATCCACATTGAGTCAATGAGCGTTCCGTCGAGATCAAAAATTACACCTTTAATATTTTGCATTAACTTAAATTCCTCCGTCATTTTTTTTAGGGGTTAGGGGCTAGGGTTTAGGGGTTAGTAATGTAATTTTAGTTATGCAACTTGAGTCTAATATAATACCAACCCCTAGTCCCTAGACCCCAGCGATAATAATAAGTGTTCCGTTCGTTACTGATATCGTCGCAGGCTGATCTGTAAATTCATTACTGCAACCCATCGGCAAAGCATTTGTTAATGTCGCATTGTTGAGTGGGTACTTTAAACCCTTAAGTGTTACACCCTCAGCCTTATCTCCCGCACAAAATATCGATAACAAACGACCTTTTCTTATATCAGAATCTATTGTGATTTCATTGTTTTTTATCACTGTGATTTGTTCGCTGCGCCCTATTAGTACTCCACGCGCATTGTTATTTGCCAGATATACGAGTGTTTGAATGTTTGCAAGCGTATGGTCAAGCCTACCGCCTAATCCACCGTTTATTATGAAAAGATTATACCCAAGTTTCAGACCCTCTTTAACCGCAAGCATCATGTCTGTGTCATCTTTTTCTACAGGGCTTTCTTTTATATTGGGATGGTTCGGAATTTCTTCAAGTGAATCAAAGTCACCAACAAGCATATCGGGTTCAATGCCAAGCTTAGCTAATACAGTATACCCTCCATCTGCTGCTATGACATAATCCCCTTGTTGTGGTAGTTCACATTCGCAAAACTCCCCTGCTCCGACTATATAACATCGTTTTTCCATAACACTTCCTACATTACCTTGTTCTTGATATTTTTCTCTACGTATTGTAACATATAATTACAAGTCGCGTATATCAAAACTTTGTGAAAGATTGGTTCTACTGCAATGCTTTATGAAAAAATAAAGAAACACACTGAATCTGATATGTATCCTATGCATATGCCGGGACATAAAAGAAATAAAGACTTTATGCCTTATGACAGTATTTATGACCTTGATATTACTGAGATATATGCCTTCGACGATCTACATAATCCTCATGGGGTTTTGGCAGAAACAGAAGATCTTGCTGCTGAGTTATATGGCAGTCACAAAGCTTTTATGTTAGTTAATGGCTCTACAGTTGGTATACTCGCAGCAATCGGTGCACATACCAAGCGTGGAGATAAAATTCTCGCTATAGATAATTATCACTGGTCAACATCAAATGCTGCTAATTTATTTGATTTAGAGCTTATAACCGTCAAAGCAAAAATTGATGAAAAGTCCGGTGTGCCTTGTAGCGTTTCCCCACTGGTAATTGAAAATGCTTTGATAGAAGAACCAAATATTAAGCTTGTTATAATCACATCACCTTCATATGAGGGAGTCGTGAGCGATATCGCTGAACTAACAAAGGTTGCTCATGCACATGGTTGTTTGCTTATTGTCGACAGTGCACATGGTGCACACTTGGGCTTCTCGGATGCATTTCCAAAAAGCGCAACTACACAAGGTACAGATATTGTTGTTGTAAGTTTACATAAAACGCTGCCTGCGTTAACTCAATGCTCTCTGTTGCACGTATGTAGTGAGCGTGTTGATGTTAATGCTATACGAGAAAAGCTATATATATTACAAACAAGCAGTCCGTCATATGTGTTTATGTCATCAATCGATTATTGCTTGAGGTTGCTGAAATCAGATAGTGTTAAGCTCTTTGGCGAATATGAGGAAAACTTATCGATTTTCTATGAGCGAGTGAAAGAGCTTAATAAACTCACAGTTCTACGTCATAGCATCAATTTATCACATCACGGCAATGCACCGTCATGTTGCAATAGCAACTCATTAAACGACATCGGTGACTTCCCTCACCCTCGATTCTACGATTTCGATTATGGCAAGATTGTAATAATAACAAAAGACTCACCATTAAGTAGTGAGTCCCTTGCTGAAATATTGCGTAGTAGATATAAAATTGAAGTCGAACGTGTATGTGACGATTATGTGATAGCAATGACAAGCATTTGCGACACACCCAAAGGCTTCACACGCCTAGCTGACGCATTGATTGCGATTGATTCGGCATAGTTGTTTACTTGCCATTAGAGGCACGTCGCATAAAAGTTATTGTACGAGCTGTGTCGCTTGCTATCAGTCAATATTACTATACTCCGCAAATGCTCCGTTTTTTGCCATTAGCTCTGCATAGCCATCCATCTCAACAATCTCGCCGTTTTCCATATATACGATACTGTCATAAGCTTGCAGAAGTTCGGGATTATGTGCGTGAGTTATTGTAATCAGCGTTAAGTCATCTTCTTTAAGCAAGCGACTCTCGATATCATATGCTGTCTGCATATCTAATGATGATGTTCCTTCATCTAATATTAGTAATGGCTTTTGCAGTATAAGCGCACGTGCGACTGCAATACGTTGGCGTTGTCCACCTGACAAGTTTGCGCCGTTTTCGCCCACAGGATCGGATAGATCTTTACTTTCTGCACCCAAGAACATATCAACTCCACTAATCTTGAGAGCATGTTGCAGTTCTTCCTCTGAGTATTCTCTGTGAAGGCAAATATTATCTTTAATCGACTCGTCAAACAGATAAATATTCTGATGAATTGTTGCAGAGATTTCGCCCAATTTCTCCATGTCTAATTTATGTAAGTCCGCATCATCATATGCTATTTCGCCCTCATACTTTGAGTAATAGCCTGTAAGAAGCTTTACAAGTGTTGACTTTCCGCAACCACTTCCACCGATAATTGCATACTTCTTGCCACGCTCAAACTGAACATTTATATTTTGTAAGACTGTGGTTTCTTCTTCATACCCAAATGACAAGTTTGATACAGCTATCCCCTTTTCAAATATCGGCACCTGTGTTCCAATAAAACCTGATGGTTCATGATCAGCAAAGCGATTAACTCTTTCAATAATCGGCTTTGCACCTTGCATTAGTGGCATAATTCCTGCCATAGCGCCCAAAGGACTTACCAGCAATCCGGCAGCTTGCACTAAACCGAGTAGTACACCGGCCGTAATCCGTCCTGTGATTATAAAATATGCAGACAGAAATATCGCTGTTGTTTGTACCATCAAAGCAAGAGTTGTTGTCAGTCCTGCAACCAACGCCATTGCTTTACCCACTCTATATTGCGCAGTATATAGTTCATCATTTTTCTTCGTGAACTCTTTTTTAGAAAAAACACCCATTCGATATGTGCTAATGATTTCAAAACCAGAGAAAAAGTCTTTCAATCGTGCCATAAAATCTGACATAGTCTCTGATTGAACTTTCTGGCGCTTTTGCATTATAACACCGACTAATCCGGGCATAATCATCATCAATACCGACACTCCAAGAACCACTAGGGTTACGAAAACGTCAAAATATATCATAACAGCAAGTGATGCCACAAATAGCACTGCATTATATACAACATCAAACACATTATTTAAGTAACTTTCCTCAATAATCTTCATATCGTTGTTCATTGCTGAAAGATAATCCGCTGTATTAACAGAGTTAAATTCTTCCATGTTTTGTCGCATAACACCTGCAAATACTGCAGCCCTCATACTTCTTAGTACACGGTATGAAACTTTGAAAGCAAATCGCGTATTTATATATACAAATAAAGCCATTGCTATAAAGTAAACTATTGCAAATATCATTGTTCTTACAAACTGATCCAAGTTTCCTGCAAGGGCATAGTCTAATACACGTTGCAATATTAATGCGATTCCTGCAACAATCCCTGCTGTTATCATGCTGACAATAACAGTAATTATCACCAACAACTTATGCTCTTTAAAATACCTTCCCATCTTTTCTCCTCATTGTCATCTAATATATTTTACGCCCATCTAATTGTGGGGCAAAAATCATGCCCACCGTTGATAACGATTGGCATGAGTGACATGTTCCCACCGCCTTGTTCCATATCTGTTTCACAGATACTCCACATAGAGGCAGGGGCTTCTCGCTCAAAATGGCTAATGCCACCAGTATCAACGAGCTAACCCCATGTGTCCCACGGTTTGTCATTTGTTCATGAGGCATTAAATATATCACACTATTCGACGTTTGTCAAATGTTTTGTTTTCTTGTTAGGTGGTTTTCTAATTTTCGTGCAGGTTACATCACAACTGTCATTGCGGCCTCCGAGCCGCAATCCCCTGAACCATTTTGTAACCTTGCGTGAGATTGCGGGTCGGGGCCCGCAATGACGAAAGTTTATTAAATATCAAAGACCGTTTGTAATTCTTCAATTAAATCTCGGATTGGCTTCTTCTCTAAAGTATAATATACACGACCGTCACGCTTTTCTACTGAAACTAAACCTTGAACAATCAGGATTTGCATATGGTGTGACACCGTTGCAGCACTTAGCCCTAGATGTTCTGCTAGTTCTAAATTATACATTGGAGTACGATTAAGCGTCGTTAAAATATCAAATTTACTACTGTCCCCTATTGCCTTTAACATAGGATTGCTGCTATATGCCTTCTTCGAATTCTCAATCATCTGCAAAACATCATCAAAATAAAGCCCCATATAGCTAGTACCATCAACATTCAGTGAAACCATTGGCGAAACTAACATTGGTACAACAGTATGAATCACATCTTCTCCAAGTGTAAGTAGCAGACTTTCAACTGCCTCACCACCATGCAAACTTTTTTGACGCATTTTTACAAATGACTCCATTCGCTTTGTCAACGGTTTTTCTATACTCAACAATGCATGCTCATATGCAGGAATATTTTTTCGTATAATCTGAGCAAGATGTATAAGTTGTTGCTTGGGTTGCTGTATCAGGCGTAAAAATTGCCAGCAGTCATTAGGTGATAACTCCGTTTGCGATAATGCATCGATAATTTCATTGATTGTTGCATTTTCAGACAGGTCTTGTATCACCCAGCCATGAATACCCTCCATCAGTTCATCAACAATTTCCTGTTCAGGAATCGATTCAATGTTATCCAACCACTCAGGCATTGAGGCAAATAATATTTGTGCAAAAAAGATGAACGCTGTATCTGTTTTGATGAAAAAAGTGCTGTCTGTCTCTTCAATGACCGCATGTTTCTCAAATGCAGCAATATATCTACGAAGAACTCCACCATATTTCTTATACAGCTCTTCACCATTGATTCCAAGTTCTGCCGTGTGCTTTATTACCTCTTCCTTTTCTTGAGTTTGGGGATTCTGGCTAAGGTAAATTAATCCCAAAATTTCAATCACTGGATTAAGTTTTGTTTGAATAATCGGTTGCATACAATCTTGCCTCCTCGTTGTATGATTAACACAAAGACTATATCAAATCTTAAAAAATATATCAAGTTGTGCAAAAGAAAAGTGACACGGGCCATTCGATCCATGTCACTTTTATGTGTTAAAAGACGTTAATTTCCTTTGAAATATTTTACTCTATTCACTCTATGCTTACTCAGGTGTGCTGGTTTCCTGGCCCTCATGCTTCGGTGCTTGTGTATTCGGCAATACATTTTGCTCTGCACTTTGCGCATTGCTCTGCGGTGCATTGTACAGTTGTGCATTTCTTTTTCTTAAGAATTTGCGAATCTTTGCTCGTACTACCAAAGCAACTATTAAAGCAATTACTACAACTATAATAATCACTGGAGCTGATACGACAATCCACATGAATACGTTCATAAAGAATCTGCCGATACCACGCATTGTTGATGAAAGTCCATCACCTATTTGTTGCCAGTATGTACGTTCAGTTTCTTGAATTTCTGTAAATTGTTCAACTTCCCATATACTTAAAGTCACAGTACTAAAGTCAACTTGGCTTTGCCAGGTGTTAATAGTTGTTGTTAATGCTTCGATTTGGAAGCGAACATCACTAATTCTCTCTTCAATCATGATTAAATCAGGCACGTCCTCTGCTTGACCAAGCATGGTTAGTAAGCGTTCTTCTTGTACAGTTAATGAGTTTAGTCTAGATTGGGTGTCTATAAACTGTGATGTAATGTTAGTTGCAGTGCTACTTTGATGAACAACATTTCCAAGTTCTTCAAACCTTCCTGTCATAACATTAAGGTGTTGATTTGGAACTCGAATAGTGAAGTTTGCTGTTCGCAAATCAAACCATCCGTGAAATTGTGCTGCATAATTAACACCACTTATACTGGAATTTTCAACAAATGCATTATATCTCATGAGAAGTGCATGAACTCCGGCAATTGTTTCGTCAAAATCCTTTGTTTCTATGTTGGCAAATACACTGTATATGATTTTGTCTGCCATAGCACCATCAGGAACAGGTGCAGATATTGGTGCCATACCGCCTGCTGCTGCTTCTTCTACAGCTACGTTTGACCACGTTGCACCATCTTCAAAATCAGCTAACTCAAAATAATCGTCGGATGCAGGAGCTTCCATTGCCATTGGTGGTGGCATTGGTGGTGGTGCAGGCATTGCAAGAGTTTCTTCAGCAACCATTGCGCTTCGTGTCATAATACTATCATTACTCACAAAACCTAGTCTTGTATAAGCTGGTGCTGCAGCGTCTGCACACCCCGCTATTAGCGCAATTGATAGGATTAAACATAATATTATGGCTATACTCTTTTTCATCTCGACATCCTCCTCAATCAATAGTTAGGTATATGGTATATGACGAAAAGCAAAAACATTTGTTCCATTGTGACATGCTTCCACCGCAGTCGCAACGTTTTGAGATTGTGTTGTACGGTTTCCTAGATTCTGCGACTACGCGCAGAATGACGTTGGGGCTTTTTATTTATGACGTTGGGGCTTTTTATTTATGTGTATGAAGTATCCCTTTGACGTTTTTGGCTATTCCTAATTTTTGTCAACAACATCCCAATGACTATGATGGCCAGTAGCACAAGAATATGAAACACCGATAGTGTGTGCAGAAACTCTTGCCATGGGAAACCTGTTGATTCAAAACGATTGATTGGATAGTTTTCATATATTCGCATTGCATGTCCAATATCATATCGTGTAAAATCCGAAACATAAACACCGCCATGTCCTGACGCATGATTATTTGCAATAACTCCGCTTTCAAGTTGCAGTATACCTGTCGCATTATGTACACCGCCACCTGAGAAATTTGCAACGTTTTCAACAATCTGTCCACCGCTCACTGTCAGCATTGTCAAACTGCCCGTAAATAGTCCCCATGTATCACCAACATAGACACCACCACCAATTTCTGCATGATTATGGCTCACAGTACCTCCGTCCATTATGTAGACACGTCCGGATTCTAATTCTATGCCTCCTCCACGCCTCATGTGGTTATTATATATATGACCTTGATGAAGTACAAGAGTGCCTACAGCAACACGTACTCCACCTCCAAGACCATCATAGTTTGCGGCACGTGTCAAAATTATATCCCCATCAATAACAAGTTGATAACCTCTCCATCTTGCAAAATGTCTGTAGTTTCCCGAAACAGTTATCGTTCCTTGACCACGCAAAGTAACGTTTGCAGCATGATTTAGAACTATGGTTTCACTAAGCGGAATATATCCATCTATATAAATATATTCAATTTTATTATCAATTGCCGCAATTAATTCATCTTCTGTCCTTACAATAACTCTTCTTTCGTCAGATGTCGCCAAAGCATATGAAAAACAAATAGAGAGTATAATCAATAAGGCTAATAAACCAGAGGTTAAACTTTTATACCACATAGTCCACCTCCTGCTGTGCTTTAGCCCTCTTCTTTTCTAATACCTTAAGTATTAATAGCATTATGCCCTTTCCTGCTAGAATCGCCCCTATAAAAATAAGTCGCATTTGTTGCAAGGTCAAACTTTGGCTAACAAAAGCAATATCATGGTTATTAATCAAGTGTGTTCCCTGACGACTATTTTCACCATACCAATTAATATGTGGAAATCGTGCAGTTCCCGCTCGCATACTGTAGCTTCCGTCTATAATGCTTATGTTACCTCTGTCGGATACTTCCCCGTCGGCTGTGTTCCCTCGAAATAACACATTCGGTCCTACACTAAGATTTTCATAACTACCTCTTCCACGGCTTCTTCCAATTGCTCCACCCGACGCTATTGCATGATTATATGAAATTTCTCCATCTACTAAGCTAACAGTAGAGAAGGAAGATACAGCAATACCTCCTCCTCCATAACGACCTGTCGCGCGGTTATTGGAAATTAAACCACCATGCATAACAAAATGACCATTTAGTCCTATATAAGCACCTCCGCCATCTGGGGCGGCATTTTCAACAATTTTCCCACCATTCATTGTAAAAAATGCGCTTCCCTGACTACTTCCTATATACACTCCACCGCCCGCACTCGCTGAATTTCCGTGAATTACACCGTCATTCATAATGAAGTGACCACGTACTACATCGACAGCACCACCATGCCATCTCGGATTACGGCGATTGTACTCAATACGTCCGCCATCCATTATAAAATCTCCTCCATCAACACGTACACCGCCACCATAGTCTAAATCAGCATCTTTTGTTAGTCGAATATCACCTTGAAGAGTAAGTCGTCCCTCAACATAAAAATGGTACGTGGTACGCCCCGTCCACCCTATATGATGGTTTTCCACCACATAGATCGTACCTGTGCCTCTGATAATAATATCTTGTCTCCATCCTATTTGAATAGTGTTATACAGTCTAATCGTTGTATCAATACGAATAGGACTAATATCTTCTCTTATTGCCTCACGCAGTTCTTCCTCTGTCGTGACAATAACTTCGTTTTCTGTATATGTGCTTACAGTATATGCTCTTGCCATACCGACAGGAAATAGACTTAACAGAACTGAAGCAAAGATTAGGAGGCACGACACCGTTTTAATTGCATTACTTTGTAGTGACAGTGATGGTTTTGCAGTTAACTCCGAGTTGCCATTTTGCATTGAATTACTTTCATGCACAGAATCATTTTCTTGAGGCGAATCAGTCTCGTCTTTTTTGCGAGGAAAAAATTCACGATAACGTAGAGCGATTGCTGTTTCATGATATGGCATAAAGAAAAATTGTCCAATTATAAAAAACATAACTCCGAAAAAATACCATGTTAAAAAAGAAAAATCCACTGCAAAGAAACCAACAAGTCTGGGATCACCTCTAGTTTCTTCGTTACGGTACTTTGACTCATCAAACTTCATTTTGGGGTCATCTGCCAACAGATATGGTGTCACACGATGGCGATAATATACAACTATTGAATAGATTGCAATTGGCGGTGCAAGGAGAAACCCAACTGATTCCTGTATAAATATGTTTGAAAAAAAGAATACAATAACCGCAACAATCGGTCCAATGCTGATCATAAGAAATCGCATTGCCATTGTGCGCACAATTTGAAAGTAGTCCCGAGTTAGAAACGGCGAAAACAGGTAACGAATGTTCCAATCTCCGTCATTTCCGTGCAGGAAGTATCTTGCTTTCCCTACTGTAAGAGGTGCCGTGATAAAGATATATAATGGAATTGAAATAATAATAGGTCGTAATATCTGTAATAACAGTGAGTCTGTTAGCATCAACATTGAAAGAACATTTGTCAATGTAAAGGGTATTTCTACCCCTAATCCCGGAATAGATATATCGGCAAGATATCCATAAATTATATATGAAAGAACACAGACAAACAGCGCAGTCCAGTATGCTGGTCTGAGCTTTTGCCTTGCCTCACGTTTTAAAACAAGCATTGTTTTCATTCAACAGCTCCCATTATGTAAAATAAGATAGTATATGCATGTATATTTTTGTTTCATAATTAACACAAGTGAAACATATAAAAAGTTGCATTTACTATCTTAAAAAATACGCCCTCTTAGATTCTGCGACTACGCGCAGAATGACGTTGGGGCTTTTTATCTTCCCACCACTTAACGCCGTTGGCGTTTGAAGTGGAGGTTTTTTGAGTTAAGACTCCCGCCTCTAAGCTAAGCGAAGGCGGAATACTTTCAGTGGGAGTACAATCTCCCTTTGAAACCTGATGTTTTCGACTTGTAGAAGTCGAAAACTAATTTGAATTATGTGGATGAATTATCTTTTAGCATATCAGGGCGGCGGGTGCGTGTTCTTTCCAGCGATTGCTCTCTGCGCCAGTTGTTTATATTCTCATGATGTCCTGAAAGTAACACTTCCGGCACTTTTCTTTCTCGCCATATTTCCGGGCGAGTATACTGCGGATATTCTAGTAGCCCATCCCAATGACTTTCATCAATAAAGCACTCTTCATCAGGCAATACACCGGGAACAAGCCTACATACGGCGTCAGCTATAACCATTGCAGGAATCTCGCCACCTGTTAATACAAAATCTCCAATTGAGATTTCTTCATCAACACATTCTTCGATAAATCTCTCATCAACACCCTCATATCTGCCACATACAAGTATGAGCCTATCATGTTCTCTTTGCAGTCGTTTAGCGTCCTCTTGTTTAAACACAGTTCCGCACGGTGATAAAAATATCGTATGTATATGACGACCTGCTTCGTCGCAAATATGCTTCCAACAATCATAAAGTGGCTGTGCCAGCATTACGCAACCGCGCCCGCCACCATATGGATAATCATCGACTTGTCTTTGCTTATTCTTTGTGTAATCACGAATTTGATGACACTCCACACGGATAAATCCACGCTCTTGTCCACGACCTAATATACTTTCACAAAGCATATCTCCTACAACGTCGGGAAATAATGTTAATATATCAATTCTCATAACTGTTACCGCCTAAATGATTTCACTTACTGGATTCTGCGACTACGCACAGAATGACGTTATTTTATTATCAAGGGCTATCCAAGCTGCGCCTAGAAGGGCCGCATTATTGCCTGTTTCTGCACGTAGTAATTTGACGCTTCTGCAGTGTGTACTTCCGGTTGATAGGTATACTTCTTCAAAGCGCTTCCACCATCTGTTGGCTGTGTCCATAACACCACCTCCGAACAAAATCGCATCTGGTGAAATCAAATTTGCTACTGATACAGTACAAACCGCCAAGTCTTGTATGAATGTTTCCATTACAATCTTGGCAATTGTGTCTTCAGAATCCAGCAATTCGATAAATTCATATCCTGATGAGATTGTGTTATTTTCAGCTATGCTGTTATATGACTCCCAAAGTGCTGTCCCCGATAGATATTGCTCGACACAACCATGCTGTCCACACAGGCACGCTTTTCCATTGGGGTGCAAAATTGCATGTCCAATCTCTCCGGCACTGAATCCTGATCCATATACCGGCTTTCCATTTTGAATATATCCACCGCCTACACCAGTACCGAGAATGATTCCAAATACATCCTCAAAACCTTTTGCAGAGCCTTTCCAATATTCGCCATAAACCGCCACACGACAATCATTATCTACAAAAGTTGGCAATCCACATTGCTTCGTAACTTCTGTTCCTATTGAAATGCCTATATAGTCGGTATATATGTCAGTGGCAAATAATACCTTGCCATCCAAAGGATCTACACGTCCGCCTGCACCGATTCCAACTGCTGAGATTGGAAAGCTCTTTTGAAACTCTGTGATTATCATTAAATATGCTTCGATAATTGAAGGGCCACTGCGTCCCGTATTCGGAAGCTGCATGCTTGCAAGAATATCACCACTATCGCTTACAACAGCAGCAGCGATTTTTGTAGCACCTGTATCAATAGCAATAACGTTTTTGCTCATGTTAGCCCCCTTTGCACAAACTCTCAGATTCTGCGACTACGCGCAGAATGACGCTAGTTTTTTTGCAGACTATTTTACGTTATTTGAAGTACAATATGGTGTGATATTATCAACGATTTTCTTTGTTATCACCTGTGGACGAGTAATTCCTGCACCTATAACAACATTGTGAGCACCTGCTTCAAATGCCTTTATTGCATTTTTCTCATCCCAATATCTACCCTCTGCTACGACAGGCACTTCAACACGTTGTACCAGCTGTTCGACTAGTTCGATATCAGGAGGGCGTAGTTCCATAATTATATCTGCATTCATATCTTTTGTATGAGGAGTGTATCCTGCAAGAGTTGTGGATATTAAATCGACGCCTGCTTGCTCTGCTATTAACCCCTCATCTAGTGTAGAAATATCACCCATTAATAGCATATCAGGAAAATTGCGCTTTATTTCTTTAATTAATGTTTCTGCATCCAGACCATAAGGCTTTGGCATTGACGAAACATCTACTGCTACCATCTCTGCGCCAGTATTATATACAACTTCCACATCTCGTAAAGTCGGTGTTATATAGCTCCAATATCCGGGATAATCATGCTTGATTATTCCCAATACAGGAATTGTGATTAATTGTTTTGCAGCTAAAATATCGGCGACACCATTCACTCTAACAGCGACAGCACCACCGATTTCTGCGGCAAGAGCAAAGCGACCTATTATTGACGAATCACGCATAGGTTCTTCTGCTGTTGCTTGGCAAGATACAATAAGACCTTTTTTTAGTTCGTTGATTTTCATAATAATAGATCATTCCTTTCGATACTCTCAGCCACTTTACTTACTACATGCCCTCTATAAGGCGCAGTTTAATATAGCCATCATCTAGGTTTGTTTCAACAATGAATTCAGGCACAGCAGGAACAAGAATCTCACGCTCCCCTTTTATGACATAAACATCGTTTGACGGAAGTGAAAGTACATCCATGAGAGTGCCTAATTGCTCGCCTGTTTCTGCATTTTCAATTTTCAAACCAATAAGATCTGCAACAAGATATTTACCTTCTTCAAGCTGAATTTCGTCTTTTCTCACTTTAAGTATCTTGTTTTTCATCTTTATGGCAGCATCAATGCCCTCAACGCCTTCAAGGGTTGCTATTACGCAACCCTTATGAACTCTTGCAGATATGACTTTTACTGGTTTTTCATCAATATACAAATATTCAAACTCGGTTAAAAAGTCAGGCGAATCTGCCCATGGCTGTAGCCTTAACTCACCACGTATGCCATGTGTGTTGACGATTTTGCCCGCTTCAATCAGCTCGTTTTTCATGATTTCACTCATAAATTAGTCGACAATATCGACGCTGATACGTTTGCCTTGTTTTTGTGCAACGCTACGCATTAGCACACGAATTTCTTTGGCAATGCGACCTTGCCTTCCTATGACTTTTCCCATATCGGAGGAGTTAACACGTATTTCAAAAACTGTTTCTGTTTCATCATCACGCTCGGTAACGTTAACTTCATCTGGATTATCGACAAGGTTCTTAACAATATAAGTCAATAATTCCTTCAAGTTACTCATCAGTTGTTTCCTCTACCTTTGCTTCTTCTACTTTTTCTTGAGAAGCTTCTGCTTTTTTAATTAAAGCTCTGACTGTGTCTGTTGGTTGCGCTCCGTTTTTAACCCAATAGTTTGCACGGTCCAGATCAATTTTGATGATCGATGGTTGTGCAACAGGATCATATGTGCCGATTTCTTCAATACATCTGCCATCACGTGGTGATCTTGAATCTGCTACTACTACTCTGTAAAAAGGATTCTTTTTTGCGCCCATTCTGCGAAGTCTGATTTTTACCATGATTTGATTTTCCTCCATTAAATGTATCTCATATATCAGTAATATCTCGATACCCTATTAGGGCACAGGATATTTAACTGCTGTTTTTAGGGGTTAGACCCTAATATTACATGCCGAAGAGACCTTTTTTGCCTTTGCCTCCACCGAACATTGCCGGCATTTTGCCTTTAGATAATTGCTTTGTCATTGCTTGCATAGCTTCAAACTGTTTAAGTAGTCTATTTATATCAACAACTGCTGTGCCACTTCCTGCAGCTATGCGCTTTTTGCGACTGCTATTGAGGACTGATGGGTTTTCACGCTCATGAACTGTCATTGAGAGAATTATTGCTTCAGTCTTTGAGAGGGTTTTTTCGTCAATTGACGCTCCCGCAAGTGCCTTTGCGTCCATACCCGGTAACATTCCTGCTATATCTGAAAGACCGCCCATTGATCTGACTTGCGTTAGTTGGTCATAATAATCCGATAAAGTGAATTTGTTTTTCAGAAGTTTGTCGGTTAATTCTTGTGCTTTTTTCTCATCAAAGGCTTGTTCAGCTTTTTCAATTAGAGTAAGAACATCACCCATTCCTAAAATACGTGATGCCATGCGATCAGGATGGAAAGGTTCGATTTGATCAAGCTTTTCCCCTGTACCTGAGAACTTAATTGGCTTGCCTGTGACCGCTCTAACAGATAGAGCAGCACCACCACGTGCGTCACCATCAAGCTTTGTTAATATAACACCGTCAATTCCCAGTGCGTCATTAAATGCTGTTGCTGCATTGACTGCATCTTGCCCCGTCATTGCGTCAACAACTAATAGTATTTCAGTTGGATTGACTTCTGCTTTTATTTGTTTTAACTCATCAACAAGCTCATTATCGATATGAAGTCGCCCTGCTGTATCAAGGATTACAAGGTCATTTCCATTTTTGATTGCGTGAGCTATCCCCGCTTTTGCAATATTTACAGGGTTTGATGTTCCCATTTCAAAAACAGGAATATCAAGCTGACCGCCAACGGTTTTTAGCTGTTGTATCGCTGCAGGTCGGTAAATGTCGCATGCAACAAGAAGTGGACTTTTACTATTATTTTTTCTCAAATAACCTGCGAGCTTTGCTCCATTGGTTGTTTTACCGGCACCTTGAAGTCCTATGAGCATTATTATGGTAGGTGGTTTTGATGAGATTGTGATTTTTGCATTTTCAGATCCCATTAATGCACAAAGTTCTTCGTTTACAATCTTTATAACCATCTGTGCAGGTGTCAGGCTCTCAAGCACATCCTTGCCTACTGCACGTTCGCTGACTGTTTTGATAAAATCGCGCACGACTTTAAATCCAACATCTGCTTCGAGTAGTGCAAGGCGCACTTCACGCATTGCTTCTTTGATGTCGGCTTCTTTGAGTCGCCCTTTTCCGCGTAGCTTCTTAAATGCGGCATTTAATTTTTCTGATAAGTTTTCAAACGCCATGTATGTACTCCGTTCTGCAATTTCGTCACTCTGCGCGAAGTCGCAGAATCTAGTCGCTCTGTAATCGTAAACCACTACTATAGTTGGAAATACTTTAGTGCAGCTTCCTGAACTAGCGCTCCTTTTGCAATGTCTTGCTCCAGTTCAGCACGTGTTTCGCTCCATTTTTTAATGATACCTGTCTTTTGCTCAAGCTCCATTAGCTTCTTCTCGGCACGTACAATTATATCATGTACTCCCTGCTTAGATATACCTGCACTGTCTGCTATCTCAGATAGTGACAAGTCATTGTTATGATACAGGTCGTAATACTCGTATTGCTTATCGGTGAGCATTTCACCATAGAAGTCAAACAGCATTGCGTTTATGAGAGTTTTGTCAGTCATTGTAGCGAGCACCCCTTAAAGCATTATTGCTTGACGCCTGATATATAATAAACGATTTTCGAGGCGTTGTCAAGTATAAATAGTTGAATGCCATGTTGTCACCGCTTATGCTAAGCTTTGATGTGGGAGTTCTTTACTTAGTTACAAGTTAAATCTATTCTTGCGGTGCATGATTATGAACACAATCAGAATAACCGCAAAGTTTGCGCCAATTATTTGGAAGTTGGAAGATAAATCTGCTTCTAAGTCTGAGAAGGCAATGTTTACCTGTTGGATAAAAGTGAATCGTAGCAAATTGGCAACTGTTTCGTTAAACGAACTGATTGTAGGTCCAAGTCCCAACACAATACTAAGGGGAGTTGCGATAAACGGCATTTTTGACAAGCCGATAACTATTCCAAGTAAAGTTGAAGTAAGCCCGCCCGCTATGCCGATTGTCATAAACCAAAAGAAGTTTGTACCTAAATAACCACCGAGCAGTGCGTAAGGCACCAGCATTATCGTAACAACTATCAGCATTGCTGTAACAGTACCAATGAGATATTGATATGGTCGCATTTCCGCCATTGCCATAAAGCGCAAATTAGTGGTTGTCTTGTCTTCGCTCACTTGACCGGCCGCTGAACTCATTAACCCTAATCCAACAAAAATCACTGCAAATAAACCTGTTTCTGATGGAATTGGAAACTGGAATTGATTGTCCTTTTCTTCTTGACAAGTGGTACATACATATTCGGGAATACAACTATGGCAATCGTATACTTCGTCCGGGCTCGCAAGGAAGATAAATACTGCGGCTATTATGAGATACATTATTCCGTGTATTACCATCACAGGGTTTTTTATTAAACTTGCCATTTGTTTTAGGAATATTGCTTTTATATTATTCACAGTGTCACCCCTGTCAACTCTAAAAACACAGTTTCTAAGTCCGGCACAGTTTTTAGTGCGTTATGTTTTGTGCATAACTCTAATGGCGAACCTTGCACCACAATTTTGCCATCATTTAGCAGTGCCACACGGTCGCATAATTTTAATGCCTCGTCCATGTTATGGGTGGTTAAAAATATTGTAGTTCCTTGTTCGCGTAAACTTTGCAATAAATCACAGATTCCTCGTGCTGTTCCCGGATCTAATGCACTTGTGGGTTCGTCTAAAATCAATAATTTGGGTTTATACAAAATAGCACGAGCAAGTGCAAGCCTTTGTGTCATTCCACGGGATAACTCAGAAACTCTTTTTTTTGCTGAATCACCAAGTCCTACACTTTCTAATGTTTCTGTTACACGCTCTAAGGGCAATCTGTATATTCTTGCATACAAATTTAGATTATCTAGACAATTCAAATGCGGGTACAACCCGCCTTGATCTAACACTTGCCCCACTTCTCGCGAGGTTGCCTCTACCTCTGCACTACCCTCTGATGGCTCGGTGAATTTCGTTAGAATATTTATTATCGTTGTTTTTCCTGCACCCGATGGTCCAAGTAAAGCAAAAATCTCCTGCGACTCTACTTTAAACGTCACATCGTGCAAAACCGTTTGCTCTCCATATTTTTTAACTAGATTCTTTACTGTTATCATTGTTATCCTTCTTCTCCAATAGTTCGTACATACTCGTTAAGGATCGGATGTCAATACCGTCTCTACTCGACTTTCTGAAAGGCTAGTCGTTCATCTCCATTTTCCAACCATATTATGCCACAATAGTGGTAGCCTAGTTTGTCAACCAACTTTATCATTGGTGCGTTATCTTTATGGGTATCTATGCGAATGTTTGGAATTTGATTGTAGCACCACTCTAGACAAAACGCGCCTGCGCCTTTTGCCTCCCGAGCGCGGGCAATGCGGTGGACTACGCCGTATTGCATGTCATCATTTTTCCACGCACCGTCTATTTTTGCATAAGTTGGGTCCGGGGCGGTGTCAAGGAAAAATACCGCCAATATTTCTTCGGTCACATCTTGGGTGCATACATAACTTTTGCCACGTGCAATATCATTTTCGACTATAGTCTGCGCAGGGTGACCGCCCGTCCACTGGTTTAGGTTGCCACTTTCTACCATCATTTGGCGGGCATCTGCATAGATTTGCATAACCGTCTGTAAGTCTTTCATTGTAGTCTTTCGTATTTGCATTATTATGACCATGCCTTTCAGTAATCTTTTGATACAAAACGACCATGAAAAGGGATGGTCATTTCGTGCATCAATTTGCGGTTTCCCGAAGGGAGAGCAAATTGGCACATTCTCGCGTAAGTTTGAGTTTACTTAAACTTACTATCTCCCCTCTTCAATAGCTCGTACGCGATCGGTTAGTGGAGGGTGTGAGTACTCCATCATCACAACAAAAGGATGTGGTGTTAAGTTGCCAAAGCTTTCTCTATATAATGTTTTCAACGCAGAAACCATCACTTCTCCCCCTGCTAACTCCTTGGCTATGGCATCTGCTTCATATTCATGCTTACGCGATAATGCCGCAGTGGGAATTTGCATAAGCAACATAAGTGGAGAAACCATGATAAACAGAACATAAATGCCAAACGCTATATTAACATCTGCAAACCCGAATGCTTGTGAAACCGCCGGCATTGTTACTACAAAAAATGCTAACGCCATCATCATGGCAAGGGATAAAAAGCTCAAAGGCGCTGATGTTAAAATGTGTCCCTTTTTCGCATGTCCAATTTCGTGAGCAAGCACGGCTATCACTTCTTCCTCACTCATTTTCTCGATAAGTGTGTCAAACAACCCAATGGTTTTTGTCTTTCCATATCCTGTTGCAAAAGCGTTTAGCTTTGTTGATTTTTGAGAAGCATCAACCACATAAATAGCTTTAAATTTGTAACCGGTTTTGTCAGCTAAGGCTTGCACTTTATCCTTTAAAGAGCCATCCTCTAGCGGAGTAAGTTTGTAAAAAAGACGTATTAACAATGGCGATAAAAATCTCATAAGCAGCGAAAATGCTAATAAAACAACAAAAAACACAATAAAGACTGTATTGCCAAGCATTTCATGTAACCATATGAATAATGTAAATAAGCCACCACCAATGACAACGGCTACCAATATTTCTTTTACAGTATCCCAAGCGTACCTACCCGGCGTATATTTGTTAAAACCATATTTTTCTTCAATCACAAAGGTTGAATAAATATCCTCTAATATTCCTATCACAGCACCTACAGCTATTGGCACACCAATTATAAACAAAGACGTTAAATAGACGCTACCTGTATGCCCGCTTATCCAATCGTATAAGTAGTTGTGTACATTAAATACCAGAATCAGTAATGCATAAATTGTGCCGATAATCCCACCTACAATGGAAAATCGCAAATTCGCCATTTCATACGCCAGATTCTTTTTATACGTTTCTTCGTCGAATACATCGCGCACGTTTTCCGGTAATGGCGCATTGCGTCGCGAATAGGTTAAGTATTTCAAGAAGAACCCAAATGCTGTGCTTATCAAAAAAATGCCGATTATAATGATTTTCATTTCGTTCATGTTGTTGCTCCCTCTTTACCCAATCAAATTAAATATCTCCCATTTATCCCATAGACAATAATACGGTTGTCTAACACGAAAGTCAAGACAACTGGTGTGTTGTTAGTCGAAAATAAAGAAAATCCCTCAAGGCAATGCTAATATGCAGAGCCCTGAGAGATTTTCTGGTTTAACCTCAAAATTCTGTTAAGCGACAAATCAACTGTGTCGTGTCTGGCAAAGTAAAATTTTGTTCGTCATCTGTTTCAAAGACTCCATCAGGCACAAACCGCCTATTATCGCCATCAGTTAGATTTTTTTACACATATAATACCTATCATATCCTTCGGGATAATTTGCCATAACTCCGTAAACAACATAACCTAGTTTTTCACATAGGCTTCGCATTTACGGATTAAAGCAGTCTGCTTGATAGACGGTCATGCGCTCTTTTGTTTGTCATGAAGTTCTTGTAGTACTTCCGCTATATATTCAACATTAAGAAAAGAAAAATTGAGATTTATCAACAGATCCGGTGTGTCTCCCCACCTTGTTACCATCTTTGTAATTGACTGGGATTTTGCACCTGCCCCTTTAATTCCTTGCCTGTCAATCACAAAAATACCTATATATTTCTGATTTGTTGCTCCAAGATCTTGTTCCACCACTTCAATTCTCACAATATTTTCCCAGGCAACAAAGTTTTTTCCCCATCCGTAAGGAACGGTAATTCCTTTATTAGATATAATTGCAATTGGTTTCCGCATCATTAATATAAAAAACATAAGCCCGCCACCACCAAAGAAAACAATACTTATTACGCCTATTATCGTGGCGACTATTTCACCCCCTTGCATTAAACGCAAACCGACCACAACAAAAATAAAACAAATAAGAACAAAAGAAAAATTGCCCAATAACGTGCGCTTAATTACAACTTTACCATCTCTGTTAGTCTTTACTGCTGATTTGCTTAAGTATTTTGTAACAGTAGCGCCCTTTGTGTTTACTTTGCTTGTAATAGCATTCTCGTACTTTTTCCTCATTTTTTTCATGAATCAACATCTCCTCTTTATAAAGTCTTTATTCGTCGCATTCCTACACAGCTACCTGTTCATTTTATAGAATAGCCGTTAAGTGCAAGTGCCTTGACTCCTTTATCAAAGCTTTCAATTTTCATTAGAATGTAATCCGTGTTGTATGTTGAAACAACAAAGATAGCAACTTCATTTTCTGCCAATATTTTTGAAATTTTCGCAATTACTCCAATCAGTCCAAAGTTCAATACGCCTGATATCTTCAATGCTTTCCAACCGGATTCAGATGCGATGGCATTAGGTGGCACATAGTCTGTCTCACATACTAGAGAAATCTCATCAGAAGTTTTCGACAAGAATACAAACTCTCGTGTGAAATCCACATGATCAATTTGATCTATTTTGCAAACGCTAAAATTATACTCAATTTTCTGTAACTCCATCATATAGAATATTCCTTCATTATGTTACTCGTTTTTCTGCATATACGACATTATGCATATACTACGTTATAGTTTATGAAACACGCTTTTTATATTTGCACTAGGCTTTTCTTTACTTAATCCGGTTATAAGGAATTCCTCTGTATACACCACATACATAAGGATTGATAAAACCAAAACTACTATATTCTCATTGAAAAACATCACCCAAATTGGAAAGCTAAATACAAACCATGCTGCAACTCTTATTAGTGTCGTATGATAACTTATTATCTCTTTAAATCTAACATATGTAAAGATTATAGATATTATTTTGCAAAAGAAAACTCCGCCTACCAACAAGTAAGACAGCAGTGTTAACTCAATCACCGGAAATACCACAACGATTATACAGAGTGCAAAAAATATATCGGCAATACTATCTAATATTGCGCCAATTTTCGAACTTACATTTAGCTTTCTTGCAATGGGACCATCAATGATATCCGTTATCGCGGCTAACGCAAAAAACACAAAGAATCCTATTGAAAATGCTTCTTGAAATAACATTAATATACTGAAAACGAACCGTAATCCCGTGATTATGTTTGGTAATTTTTTCATAATCGTCTTGTTTAATCTTCCTTTGTTATTCTAAAAAGTTGGTATTGTAAAAAATTCGCCTTGTTTTAATGAATGCCAGCGCTTCTTGAATTTATCGCCTAAGACTTCATAGAGTTCTTTATCGTTTGCATGAGTCCAGAAATAGTTGCTGTCAGTTTCGACATATGTATCCCGATGTTGTGGGAAAATATACTTAGGGTCAAGCTTTTCAATCAAAATCAAAGATTGGTCGACATTCGTATTATGTTCAGTGGGAGATACCATTAAGATATCGACATTCGGAAGATAAAAGTGTTCCTCAAGCAATACAGTATCACCGGGATGAAATAGCGTAATGCCCATTGCACTGATCAAATAGCCACAGTCGGCTGTGTGATAGTGCTTATGTACAGCACCAAATGGCGCACCATGTACAGCGGGCTTAGGTGTAACGGTAAAGTCATGGCTAAATAGTTCAATAGTTTTATCATGTTGAGCAACAATAATTCTTTGCTCCGCAACTCCTGCTTTTATGACTGTGTGCAAGCAACTAGCAGGTACAATAAAGCGACAATCGGACTCTACAGCCAACCGACTGATCGTAGGGACATTTAAATGATCACCATGCTCATGAGTCACAAGAACCGCATCAGCTCCGCTCACACAGTCTTCCGGTATACCGACTAGTGATTTGCGTTCTTTGCTATTTTCCAAATCAGGATCGATCAGTACATTGATTAGTCCTAAGCGCAAAAGCCAACCTGCGTTTCCGATCCAGCATACTGTGTATTCAGCATCTCTGATTGCTTCAGTCATAGGTCATCTCCTTTTTGTATTATATGAAATTATCTTACCTCTAAAGTATAGCACACTGATCTATATCTTAGCAATGTGTCGTTCTATAGCTTTATACACTAAAAACGCAAAAAATTGCACGAACATTAATTTGACATTCGTGCAACTGATATGTTAAAATGCAAGCAATTGAGTGGTTGCCGCGTCACCGACAGCTGCTCCAGTTGTTTATATTACTTGAGGAAGAGCTGCCGTATTTTACGGTGGTTTTTTCTTGCGTTTCTTGAGTATCTTCACTATGAACTTGATTAGTTTGACTAACTCATTCAAAAGTTTGATTGTCAATATTAGCAATGAAATGTCCATACGGTTGTCCTCCAGATACGGTAGGAGCAACCTGCCACCCTTTTGCTTGCCTATTCTCAACTTAATACACAAAATATGAT
>Ga0123355_10002136_pt1 | contig 27911 bp, 19 predicted proteins | sample TergutEmb28metaG_3_FD_89872 | JGI IMG/M metagenome (GOLD analysis project Ga0123355, IMG submission 89872) | Embiratermes neotenicus P1 segment gut microbial communities from Petit-Saut dam, French Guiana - Emb289 P1 | ecosystem: Host-associated > Arthropoda: Insects > Digestive system > Gut ... | reverse complement strand
TCTTCAATGCTATACATCCTCCACATTAAATGGAGGTAAGTGGGCAGCCTCTGTACAGCATGAAATGGTCAAAACACCAAGGTGTACTGGTGCATGGTTGTAAAGCTACAAGCATTCTCAACCTGAGCTACAACAAGGGGGACTGGCTAGCTTATCTCTGGTCACATTCATCCCTAAGAACACAGTTCCTGGTACCATGAGATAGGAGATTTGGTGATGAACAGAATTTGGATCCCAATGTCCAATTATGCATGGAAAAGCAGTATACATTAGTAATCATTGACTTGTAATAAAAAGCATTTCTTTATTGACATTAAAAAAACTACCTTCTCATCTCCAAGGGCAGAATCATAGCCAGCAGACACTACTACAAGTTCAGGCCCAAACTGAGTGGTGAATGGAAAAAAAAAAAAAAAGAAGAAGAAGAAACATTACTGCATACAGAATATAATTCATCACATCAGACAACACAGCAACTATGAATGGACCGGCCAGATGTGCTCATATATATAAAATCTTAAAGTCTCATTTTGACCAAATATAAATAAATCTTTGCAGGGAATAAGCCATGATTAAATACCTGTATTTTATGCCTTATACCAATTCTTCTATATGCTCAACCATTTTTGAGGAATTTATATAGTATACAAATCATACTAGATAAATAGCACCTATAATGTGCTATTCCTTATACTGGATTAGCAGCAATTATGATGTTCTTTCCTAACAACTTTTAATGCATAAACCTAACAATACAATAATATCAGTAATATACTCAACAGTATGCTTCACTACCTCAACACACAGATGGTCAGTTGCAGATAGTTGCTGAAATGTCTGTTAATAAAACTAGGGCAAACCTCAGGACAGCCAAGCGCAGCATCATAACCAGCCGACACCAGGATCAGCTCTGGCTGGAACTAAAATACAGCATGATAACAGTAAAACTGTACATTAACACATCCAGACCATAAATGGCAGTCAGCAGATAACTTTCACAGTTATGTCAATACAAAACAGGTAAAATAGTCTCTCAACAGTCACGCCAAGATATTCTGAATTAAAATTCGTCTGTACACATGTAACAACAGTTAAGGGTGTGGTGACAGCAGCGAGATCACATTCAGTCCTGTTTTGTAGTCTCACAGATAAATGATTAAATGCATCAACTACTGCAACAATTAATTAAATCTTTCACAGTCAGGTTTCCCACTAAGCACGTCATGTTTCAGAACAATGTTCGTCACAGGTTACAGAAAGATTATGGGTAAAATGCCAATCAGTAGGCATATTATCCAGGCCTCTGTTATTACAGAGGCCTGGATGCAAGTGAAAGCTAAAGATACAACTGTTGTTCATTAACCTTTTAGTGCCAAACGTCAACTAAAGTGGACAAGCAGTGGGCCCTTTAAATAGCTGAACGGCCACTAAAGTGGCCGCGCAGTGATCCCTTTAAATAGCCGAACGGCCACTAAATTCCGGTGTCAAAAGGTTAAGCACCATGCCATAAAGGCATATGGGGAATGGAAGAATGGGCTCCCTGCATTTGTAAGCTTGGCATTAAATGGAAATAAATAGTTAGCTTCACACTCTGGCCACTCTACCCCGGGGAAAGAGACCCTCGCAGCCAGTGAATAGGAGATTAAATCTCCTGGCCCTGCCAAGACTCAAACCATGATTCCTCAGTCTATATGCCAACAGAGCTATTCTGGTTCCTTACCCAACAGAAGTATATATATAAGAAACTCTTGCTACACATAATATTTTGGGAAACTACAGTACTACCTATTTATAAAAAGAACAAATTAGTTTTAAAGTCATACATTCCATTGTGTTCTTGTGGGATTAGTTCACAGACAAAATAAAAACTGTTAACACAACTAAAACTCTGGTAGTCTTTAATGTAGCTACATGATTTGACCTTGTAAGTTCATCATCAGGCTACCATTCAGTAAGGTCAAAATACGTAGCTACGTTAAAGAATATCAGAGTTTTATTGTGTCAATGATTTTTATTTTGTCTACTAACTAAGAACAAATTAGTACTTGAAATGTAACAAAATAAAAATGTTTAACTCTGTTACTGTTCTCTGGCATATTCAGAATGAGCTGTGGAAAATTTTTGCACCCAACTGCCAGCTAGTAGTGCCACAGGGTAAGAAACACACACTAATATCCAGACACAAATACAGTATTTACTGTCACACTTAGACTGCAGAGTAACTTCAGAAGCAACCTTGAAACAAAACATATATCAGCACTCTCTTCAGGAAAACTATACCTCACTGGCCATTGGAAGAAGAACTTGGTGGAAGACAGCAAGGTAGTCTGCATCAGTCATGCCAACATTGTTCAGAGGGACATTGAAGTTGTAGCCCAGTCCAGGACCTTCTCCAACATAGTGGAAGTCAGATTCCTTCAGGTTTGGCCAGAAACTGCCATGCTCGAATCGATGTAAGGAAAAGTATACAACCCTAACAACAAACACACCAATTGGGACAGAAATATATTCACTGTCCCCCGACCCAAATTTTCTAAAAGACAGCTACTTAATATTCTATACTTTGATGCTAATCTTCTTGGGTGCACAAAAAACATCCAGTGATTAATAAATCTGTTTTGCATAATACAGCTAAAAATTTTCAAACTGACAGAGCTGCCATCTTTTAATGACTCAGCATTTCTTTAAGACATTGTTTATATCATATTTCTTTATTTTTCACAACATATGTGTTACCTAGATGTTAACTAACAAAACACCATGATCTGAGATTCACACAGCAGTGTTGCTAACAATGAAGTCTTCTGGGATGTTTGGACATGTTGACTGGTAAAACTTTACTGTGTTTCAAAGAATCACACTGTTTTTTTCTTTAGTGTCAAGTAGTTATGGTTTAGTCTTAATGGACTGCTTGATCTGCAGATGAGGGCAATATGACCTTTCAAAATGATGGTAACTAGGAAAGGCAAGAAACAACACGTGTAATAAACATAACGTAGCTTGATATTCAACTCACCGAGGATCACTGTAAAACATCTGCTGTGTCGCTTGTCCATGATGAACATCCCAGTCAACAATGAGCACACGTGAGACACCACAATGTGTTAATGCATGAGTGGCTGCCAGTGCTACATTGTTGAAAAAACAGTAACCACAGTACTCACTCTTCATTGCATGGTGACCTGGTGGCCTGCACAAAACACAAATTTCTAGAGTTCAGAACACATTATTTATGTCAGGTAACTGAAAAAATGGTGTTTGTTTCATGACACAAATTACTTCATTCAGGTTCCTATAACGTAAACAAATTTCATGAAGTTTGCCAAACTTCTTGCAACAGAATCCAATGTAGATGCACTCTGTCACTCTGCTGATCTGCACAACGTGCAATTTATATCAATACCCTGTCTATTACCAAAATACCAATAATAGCCACTTCATCAGAATCAGACAGGAATTCATGGCTTTGCACAAACTGATGCTAAATTTTAAGAATGTGAGGTAAATTACTATTCAACAAGCGGGTTCATTTAAGATATTTCCCATTCCATTATCTGCTTGTGATACTGAGTATTTATTTTAAAAAAATCACTGCAATATTGCAACTGTCACATCTGATAAGCTGACAAGTAAGAAGAGACATTTATGTAGACCAGAGGCTTGTCAAGTGTATTTTCCCATTTAAAAAATATTACTGTCAGTTACTTCATAACATACAAACCTTTTCCAGTGACATGACTATTCACAGCACAATACCTTAATCACTGACCTGATAATAGCCATGCCATTTTGAATTTTTCCTGTACAGATGGCATCAACAAGTTCTATTGTACTTCCTGCTGAGAGGAGAGACAGCTGGTATGTTTTCTGCAAAACAAAAAAATACCTGTTGTTATATTACTTAAATGCACAATACATGATGAGATGTGGGTTTGTGTATACATTTAATTATTGTTCTTCAATTGGTAAGTTACATAGAAAATGACATTAACCCATGTGCTCTTTTAGAACACCTTGTAAATAACCATTTTTATGCCTTTATAATGTGAACATTTGATTACTACATAAGTTGCTGACCTTCTCACCAGATGTTTTGTTTTATAGTTCATATGAATGCCAGAAACTTAAACAGAGCATTGCATACATCTTGTGGTAGTCACGGAAACACTTAGTAACAGCTAACAATAAATAACAAAAATCAGAGATCTACAATTCCATCTCCGAGAGGGCTATGTAATTTGAGTACATGTTTGGAAGTTCATCTCTACAACAGAAGGGAAATTTCCTTAAGACAAGGATGCAAGCAAAAGAATCTGGAAGGAAGAACTGGCTACAGACATTATTTTACAATCCAGTACTCTTACAGAATTGACAAAATCCATGAAAAATGTGTCAACACAGCCAGTCCCAAAATATGTGAAAAACAGACTTCTTGAACATGAAGCAAATATTATAACAATCATCAGCAACATTCAGTCAAGATGTATGTTTCTTCAGGCAAAGGTTGAGATGCCATAAGGCAGGCAATGACTGCTTTCACACACTTTTGGAATGGTCATTCATGCTGATTAAATTACCTGTTTGACAGCACACATTTAATCAGCTGAAAAAGGAGAGTTAAAATACCAAGAATCAAACAACACCTTTGCAGCTGTGAATCCTGAATGGGTTGTTATGGCTGTTTCTGTGGCCATGCCTACTGCTTGCAATCTCAAACAATTTCCTACTTACAGGATGAATATAAATGGCATCATATCTGGAGGACAGATCTTCTAGCAACTCCTCATCCTTGCACTCCATAGTTGCCTTCAGTATCTCTATCTGCTCAACAGAGTGCTGCACGAGAATTTCTTTCTCTGTTGCCTCACGTGGCTCCACAAATAAACAACGAGAAACAAGTCCCAGAGCTTCACACCTACAGCAAAAAATATTCTTATTGCACAAACATGTGCTGACAGGAAACAACCATTTTCTGCTGTACTTTAACACGGATTATAAAGGACATTTAAATTAACCTGTCTCAAATGTCACAACATTGTGAATTTCAATGGTGAGGCCAAGGACCAAAATTTATGTATATGTAAATTACACAATATGATGGTAGGGACATGTTCTTCACAGACGAAGCATTCTTGTGAAGTAAAACACAATGTAACTAATTAAAACTTTTCTGAATGCAAATATCAGTAACAGACTATGCTCTCAACAATTACAAAAATTAAATTTAAACAATCAAATGATTATAAAAGACAATGGGCTGAACATCCAGAGGAGACAGACAGTTGCTGAAATTAGAAACACAAAGAAAGCTCTTGGTAGACTGAAATAAGGTTATAGTCTGACCACAGATACAAATCTTGAACAGAACGAACAATTGTCTGTTCCTTCGAGGTAATAAGTCGAAACGAGAAGCTGCTCTACGTAGGTGACATTTTACAACTTGTGAATTCCTTCTGATAATTACACACTAGTCATGAGGATTAATTCTAAATGTGCTGAAAACATGTAACAAAATATATCATTGCAATGTCTCAGGTTTAGAAGACTAGGAGCCTCACTTAACAAAACACTGAACTTCTAAGAACAGAAATGCTTATGTTTCTTGATTAAAAAGAACCTTTTCAGCAAATACTGCCAAGTCATTTGCTTACCACTACCTCAAGCTGACCACTACAGGCACTTACACCAGGTTGAAATGAACCATTTTTTATAGAAATGACCATTGAACATGTACACAAACATTAACATTTCCACATTGATATATAAATCATTACTCCATAATATCTTATGTAATAGAATTGTTTACTACTTACTCCTAGCAGTATGGAAATAATTCTCCCAAACAGAAGAAGCAATCATGTAACAATATTTCATTCTTTCAACTCAGTGACACATTTCCCTGAAGGAAGACAGATCTGAACAATGATAATCATGCAGCAACAATGACTTGTTACAACAAACAAGAATATTATTTTGGACATGGTTCACTGTTTTACTTTTTTCAAACTCAACATTTCAGAAACTGCATTTTCATCATCAGACATAAGGATGGGAAGGTTCGTCCTATCCTGTTGGAGTGACCAGAAAGAGTTGGTTCAATCTCTGGACACTTCAAGTTCTATCCAAATTATGTATTCTTTTAATGTAAAATATTAGCAGGAGGCAGGAGACAAGACCAGAAAAATTACTAATAAAAATTATGACATCCATAAGAAAACTGAGAACTGAAATCGACTTAAAGGTATGTCTAAAATCCATCAGTCACTAGGAACAAATAACAGAACATAATCACCAATTACGGAATACAGGCAGAAAATAAATGAACTCTCAATTATAAGTGTCCCGTATAATACTGGAGGAAGACTTTCACAGAGTGGCCCAAAAACAGTAAGTCACAATAAGCAGAATTACTACATTTTATGTGTGGTCACTGTTGAGATAAAGCAACAGCTTTCACAAATTAATCAAATAAGGCCTGCAAGAAAAATATGGAATTAGCCTGCATGGCTCCTAGGACTGATCTGTTAAGCCAGCCCATTCTGAAAATCATCCTATTTTGGAGTCTATTTATCAATCAGCAAGACACACAACATATCTGTTGGGTCCAAGTTGGCAAGAACATTCTCTCTCTTTACACCTCATGGCAGAAACACATCATTTTTCTGAAAGGTTGAGTCTGAAAAAGCTGAAGACATTGTTCAAAATAGCAGTAATGTTATGATCTTCATCGACAAGCATTTCAACTGAATCTGCAACACTTAAGTTCAATGCCATCATCATCTGTGAAGCAAGTAACAACCCTACACACAATACTTCAACCATGACATACCTTTCCAAAACCCTGGTGAATCTTTCTGGACATTCTGGATAGTTCAGATCCCAGATGCACTTATGTTCTGTCATGCGTCTGTCATACACTATACCTGTTTGTTTTCTAACCATGTCTTTTGCTTCCCATGCCTGCATCAACAAACAAAATATATAAACATTGTGTATTAATTTAAAATGTATATCAATTGTTCACATCTTTCAAAAACACATACAAATAGGGTATAAAATTATAGGAATCAGAATTTATATCCACGTAAAGCTCAGATTTTGTCTGTGCTTTAAATGACTTTTTTTGCAGTCCTCCATTTCAGCATTCAAATATCTGAACACATTGAGATTTTGCCCTTTGACACAGTGTTTTAAATAAAAGTTAAATATCTTGAAAACTCTACATTTTAGTTTATGTACCAACACCATGTACCATGAGGCTTTTTTATATTAAGTAAGTTCCGTTTCAGGAAGCTCTTGGAAACACGGTAGAAAACCTTGGGGTTCATAAACAGCAGGTAATTTCTTCTATAGAATAACTGTTAATTTGTCAAAAAGGGTTTACATGGTGCCAGAGTTATATTAGGGTAACAATAAACTAACACTAAAATCACATAAAAACTTCCAGTTCATGCCTATATTACCACAAGTCATCAAAGCCTACTTAGTAGGTAAAGACATAAATCATGTACAAAAAATAACTGTATATTATCTCTTTATGTTACGTACATTGTGCAAAGACCCAACAATTCAAGAGAAACAAGAGATACTTCACAACTATTAAAATAAACGACAGAATACCATTCAGTCACCACTGTCAAAAGACTACAAGCTTTTTGCCAATACCAGTCCGCCACTCAGTTTGTCTTTCATTATCTGAGTAAATTAATATTTTCTGAAGAAGCAAAGTCACACTTCTAAGGGAAGAAAGCCTGCTATAGTACCATAAGTATTCATGAAACAGGCTTCAGCTAAAAAGATGTATGTTGGCATGTGTGTTAATTAATGTAAACACTGTCACTTTATAGTACAATCATTAAAAACAGTACACATACATACAATATCCAGAAATAATTCACAGCAGCACTCTACACATACGTACACATATAAATATTTCCGTTATATTACTAACAAATAACAGAATACCATGACTTGGACATACACTCTCTGAATACTGTTCAGTTCAGTTTGTTATGAAAAACATACTATCAGCAAGAGGTCACTGTGATAACTGATAAGGCCAATGCTCAAGAAGAAAAAAACAGATGTTTATATTTATTTGCAATTTAATGGGTTCTATCCTAAAAGTCACTGATCTTGACAAGTCACCAGGTTATAAAAATATCAAATATAACATATTACAAAACATGAAACCACAATAATAAAAAAAGATCTGAGGTTGAAGTTGTAACCTGAGTTCCATAAAGCTTGACAACTGTTACCAAGGGACAGAGCTTAGTGTGCATCTCGGTAAATAGACTGCAACTGACAGGTGACTGAAAAACCTTTCTGTGGTCTACTTCAGCATGTGTGAAACACTTTGATTTTCTTTCTTACCCACACTGCATAAATGAATATATTACATTAGTTTGTCCCTCTTCATGATGCCTCTCTTAAACTACTGAACAGTTTTAAGTGAGATATACTGTTGCAGGTTTGCACAGCAACTGGTGAGATGTTATTAATTTTAGGTTGGGTCAGTCAAATATAACTTATCACCTCACTTAACAGAAGAGGGTTCTTTTTGAGAATCCATTAGTTACTGAGCTACTCTAAGAAGTGCTAACACAATACACATTGATACATACTACTGGGACTAGATCCTCTTGGATTGCACAAAAAAGAGTTCAGATGTTTGTAGACATACACTGCATACAACATGAAAAGACGTGTCATCTCACCTGGAACTCTTCACTATTACAATGACCTCAACATCAACAGAGCTGTAATTTTATACTCCTAATTTTATGGTTTATAATTATAATATTTGAAGTATTCTAATATTATGCATTGTATTACCAAGGTTGATGTGTTGGTGCTTATTCTCCTTTGTATTTGTAACTCACTGAGGACGGCACCTTGTTCACAAAACACGTAGGAGCTTTATAAGACTCATGCGTAACTTCTAGCTTACTGTGTGCCTCTGTTGGTGAATATAAGTGATTATGTCTAATTTGAATCATGTGATACTGAAATTGTTTACAGTTCTTTAAAAACCACTATTTATGTAGAAGTTTGCAGTCTCATCCTATGTGTAGAGTAGTGACAGTGAAGTTACAAGTAAGGATACAACTGGCAGTGCGATAAGTTAACAATCATCTGACACTGAAGCAGCTGATGGATGGAGTAAAGCTGATAAAAGCCAACATATAAAAGATATTTTAGGGAACAGGGGACTGAACGTGGTTACAGATGAGCCTACAGATATACTCCTGGTTGTTTGTGCTATCATTGGAGATGACATGTTCAAATTTTCACTAAGCAGTCAAATCTGAATCACAGGCACAATTATCAGCACCTGAAATCATTCATGGTGGTCTGTTAAAATCTATGTATCCAGTTTTGAGTGATGATGCCATATTGAATCGAGGTAATTTTTCAATGTTTCTGAGATATACACAGTTGTGAGATGGAGAAATGACAGACAACATGCACCATACATATATTCATAATAATTTATTCAGGTCCATGTTCCATTACCCATAAATATGCACACTTTCAGCATGAAATGTATCATACAGTACACATCCAAGAAGAAACTTCATTATCTTACCGTATGATAAATGTCTTTTATAACAATGTCTGGAATCTTCTTATTATTGGCTTGGCACATTCTAGCATTTCTCTTGGCCGCAACAACTTCCTGTGATGGCTTGGCCTGGAAACATAAAAGGCCAATAATACAATGACAACAAAACTTGATATATCTCTTCTGCTGTTAAATTGTAGAAAATAGGAACTCATACCATACAAAAACCAATATGTTTGTAACAATGGCAGCTCACAAGGTAAGCCACTGACAACAGTGCATCACCTAAAATATACTGTAGTTTAGGCATGGTGACAGTATACACACTTCTATAGGTGTGCCAACATGAAATACAGATGACCTATGATAGGTCACTCTCAGAACACGCTTCTAATTCTTTTCAGTTTCAGCCTTGTCAATGTAAATATATTCCAATTGAGGATACACTTTGTAGGCATGGTATAAGAGGAAATGGGACCTTGAACAGAAAGCTTGTAAGGTGGGACCCCCATTGCTCAGACCCTACCTCTGCTAGATGCCATATTTTCATGCCTATAATTGAACAAAAGAATACATTTGTTCTAATTCTGTTCAGTCTGAGCAAGCATACTATTGCAATGTTTCATGTCAATAATGCAGTAGACACACAAACACAATACTACATATGGATGACTTGTAAATAATGAGGGTTTCATTTAATTAAAGCCATGTCTAAACATAAAGCAAAGAAAGATGAACAGGGTTACAAAACTTTTAGAAGTGTCTTTCACTTTGAGGCTGTGGGCCAAACACGCCATGCCTACAAATCATACAATATATCAACATGAGTTGAGGTAAGCACAAAAATAAATACTTTAATAAGGAACGGTATTCCAGAGTTATTTGGTTATGCGGCTGCCCTATGAAGAAACCTGACTGTCAACTGCCTAGCACATTTTTCAACAAAAATTACAGATTATGGTATAGACCTTCCACAAGCAAATCCACCATAACCAAACATAACCACACAGTTTGCCCACAAACTGGCTGTTCTCTCTTTCATTATATACTGCACCGCTTTATGCATGGAGCTTATTCTTATACCCTCTAGATGGGAGCAGCAGATTCCGCCTAAACGTCGGTAAATTTCTGTCAGACTCAAGGTGTTAGTGCCCAGTAGACATATCTTTGCAGTTTAGCTGCATTACATCAGAACAGAATCCATATTATGCACTTTTTCCGAAAAATCTTAAAAAACATATAACCTTTTCTTTCAGTCTTGGCGAACGCCTCAAGGGAGGGACATTCTCACTGGAACACGTATGGGGTGTTGATTTCTTCCCGGATCGTTTTGTAGTAACATCATGCACTGCTGAACATCTTGCATTCTTCGCATCCTGTTGGGGTTAAAGACGACAAGCGAGCTATCAACAATCTAACAAAGCTACATGAAATTTTAAATTTACGTACTCCTGAGGCCTTTCGTTCATCACCTATTTCAAAAATATTATACATAAACAAACAGTTGTTACTTCGATACGCAAACACATCGTTTCGAGCTGCCAAAATACTAACCATCTGCACTCGTTCTTGAAGCCAAATACACAGAACGTCAAAACTTCACCAATTAGCAATTTATCACTGCCGTCACGGCACACCTACAGCACTATTCACCCCTCTGTTTGTCCGTGTAAGCGAAGGGCCTTGAATTCAAAGCATCAATACCAATCAGACATTAATATTGCACTAGTATGCATACAAGAAATTATATCAAGTAAAGAGTGGCCAATAGAGTATTATTTTCAAGCCAATAGTAACATCACAAATTATACATCATTGACTTGGCTGTTCTGTATGATAATTTGCAACAATCTGAAGACATTTGAACATTTGGCTCATTTCAGTAATTAGTAACATTAGTCAGGCTGCAAACTTAGATTGTAATCCATGTTACACAGTAAACTTTCTTTAGAAAAAGAATTAATTGTAAAAAGAGTGATTATAAAGCATACGTGCCATTTGTGTTACTACTGTTATTATTTTATTCTCTATTTGTTTCCTGAAATGATTTCGAGTTTTGCTCCCACTACTGTCCCATATTACTAATGTTGGTAGTTGCCCGCCGAATGTGTCATGGCAGGTGCTAAGCGTGGAGTAATAATATGTTATTGTACAATGTAGCTCATGACATTAATACTTTAGATCACAATTACGCGAATGATAGTGATATGAAGGAGGTAGATGGTTGCTGTTTATGAGAGACAAACCCGTTTTAAGGATTGGGTTTGAATTATTCGAGGGGCTTCACTAGAACCACAGTCGTGGGAAGCATGATTACTCTTGTAAGAATAAAAGGAAACTCCAGAATTTTTCTGAGTAACCTGAAGCTGCTGACTTCAGTGTCAGTAAGTACTTGGTCACCGTTAGCAACAGCATTCAACACCAGACCCGGGCGAAAGCTTAATTTAAGCCTTACAAAGGACATTGTTGTAAGCAATTTCTCTCTTTTTCACGTTCTGTATAGATGTGCCGGGTGAAGTTCAAGCTTCTTATTACAGCTCATGTTCTAGGGATTATTTGGCGTTCCAGAATTGCGGAGTCATGAAGGGTTTTATGCTATGAAAGAACGAGCAGTTTGGGACACAGATAAACTGATTTCAGAATCTTGCAGTTCCAACAGGTGAAACGTTTTTTAAATGTAATTTACAATTTGTAGTTTAATGTTCATCTTGTGCTTTATAGGCCGTCACTGTTTGCATAGGACATATAAAGCATATTGTCACTTTACAGGAGCCGGAAAATAGTAGAAGTATTTGACGAGTTATCAGACACGCTGTGTAAAGTTGCAGATTTAGCTGAATTTGTCAGGATTGCACACCCTCAAGCTGCATATTCCCAAGCTGCAGAAGATGCCTGCGTCAGTATTAGTGGCATTGTTGAAAAGTATGTATGACACCCTTGTTTCGATTTCTGAGAGATTAACAACGGGACAGAAGTAACTTAAGAGTTTTAATGCTTGTTAACTGGTGTTAGTCAAGCATGTGTGTAGATGCAGAATTTTCTAAATGTACTTTAATTCACAGTTTAGTGGTGAGTTGGATAAAATAAACATATATTGCTAGTACTAGAGTTAGTTAATTTTGCTTCATTGTTTTAAGACTTAGACAAATAATGTAGTTCTTTTGAGACATTTTAAAGTGCTCTAGAAGTTGCCCTTTATTAATGGTTTCTTGTGCAGACTGAATACCAACCAAGAACTCTACTGTGCACTTCGTGCTGTTGTGGATGCAGGGGACAAATTTCCCACATCGTTGGTGGACCAACATGTAGCACGGCTCTTCCTGTTTGACTTTGAACAGTCTGGCATTCACCTGTCAGAGAAAGAGAGAAAGCGAGTTGTGGCCTTAAATGATTCAATCCTGCATTTGGGACAGAGGTTCATAGCAGGTGCTGTAGCTCCACGTGCTATCCCAAAAGACTCGCTCCCATCAAACTTACGTCAATTGTAAGCAATCTCTTTATGTGTATTTTCTTCACTTTCAAAATGCAGTCAGGGGTACTACATATACTGCATCATACAGTAAGCTTATTTCAGCTATACACTTGTACAATCATACGTAGGGTGTTCAGGAAGTACTGTCTCCGTATTGTATCTTTACAGCCAGACAAGGTATCAAAATGAACAAGAAATAAAATATAGCTCATAATGTGTATTTGGTTTCTATACCATATTTTACCATGCAGTATCTGAACAAGTCTTTCAAACCTGTCACTGTAGAAAGCTTCAGGCTCTTCTTGAAAGCATTTTCCCATAGCAGCTTGAACTTCTTCACATGTGAAATGAATTCTTTTGAGATGTTTCTTGAGAACTGCAAATAACCAGAAGTCAGATGGTGTCAGATCCAGGCCATAGGGAGGGCGTGAAACAATTTAAAGTGCGATGCTGTCTGTCATCACCAAAGTGGCAGAACAAGAGTGGGGTGTGGCATTATCATGTTGGAGAAGCATTGGTTTTTTTGTCTGACAAATGTGATTGATTTGTTCGTTCAACCTCTTTAGGGTCATCATGTCATTCTCAGAGTTGATATTTATGACTTTGACTATGTACTCCTGGTGAATGATGCCTCTATAGTCCCAGAAAATGATGAGCATCATATTCCAGCAGAAGGTTGAGTCTTGAATTATTTCTTTCTGGGAAAAGTGGGGTGACAGAATTCAAGTGGCTGGCTTTTCAATTCCGGGTCATAGTGATGCATTCAACTCTCATCCCCTGTGACAGTGCTGTACGGAAAATCATTACCCTTACTCTTGTACTGAGCACGTAGTCACTAACATGCTTCCAGTATTGCTGTCTTCATTTTGGGCATAAGCTGATGTGGCCTCATCGAGCACATACTTTTTGTAACCCAGATCTGCAATAATCTCCTTGGCCATAGCTAAACCAATGTTTAACTTTCCTGCTATGGCTTTCTGAGACCACTTTGATTTTCTTGAATAAGTTTGTCATATTTTTGCCCGTTAAAACTGTGAGTTGCACCAACTGACATTCCAGACCATTTTTTTACACAGTGATGCACAGTACTTATGTCTTCATTATCTTCACCATAAAAAATCAGTAATTGCCAATGAATTTTGATGGGAGTTTAATTTTTGTGGGTCAAAGACTCAACAACAGCTCACTGTGTAATGTGTTTTAACGTGATTGAGAACGAGTCATCCATTTTGAACTGAATACAATGCAAAGCACTATGTTTACCAAGCCATACCACATGGCAAACTGAAGTGCAAGGACCAGTTGAACCAGTTGAGACAAGTACTGCTTGCATGAGATGCTTGTGCAGAAAAATTACTTTCCGAATATGCTACACACTTGAACATATGCTGTGATGAAAATACCATAAGGAATATGATTAGTAATGCAAAACAAATGTGGTCATCTCTTAAGTTTTCACATTTTGGGAGATTACTTATTTGCATCCCTAACCTGCAGCATAGCAATGCAGGTTGATTCTGAAGGAAAAATATGTGTTTTTTGGTATACCAGATAGAATGTCGAGTACTTTGCAACATTCATATTAATGGCTTAAGACTTCCAGGTCATAAGTTTGGTTGTATAAAAGTCCAATCCCATCACTTTGGAAGCCAAAGAAATGGTAATTCTTTGTTGTCCATTGAGTGGGTTGCCAGAGTGCTAATGCATTTTGGCAATTCTGGGTCAAAATGCACGTGGACTGCTGTTATCGTGACTGAGGTTTTCATAGTCTGCTGAATTCAGTCAGGTTAATTAATACCTTGTGATCATGTCTTCATCATTTCACGAAATACCTGGTCCATTCAACACTCACTGAACCATATTGCATCCAACCTTACAGAAGCTTAGCAGATAGTACTCTGGTGTAAAGTAAACATAGTAATCCTAAAGTAAACATAGTAATCCTTAAGAGCTAATAAGTCACAAATGACCAAATAAGTTCATTTTCAACCATGTAGTGAAGCTCTAACTATATCGAAGCAAAAGATTGGTATTATGTATAGTATCCCAGTCCTAGTACTCAGAGGTTTAAAAGAGTACCTTGTTGTGGAAGTGTGAATTGTGCAAGTGATGCATTTTGGTAATGATTTTACAGTTTCTCAGTCGATGGTGATCAGGTGCTGGTGACTGGTTTGTATGCAGACTCTCCCAATGTGATGGCACGTGAGGCAGCATATCGCATCTTCCTGCATCCAGATAAACATCAGGAATATCTGCTTAGCGAGATGCTCAGTTCCCGTAATGAACTGGCTCAGCTGTGTGGTTTTGCTACATTCAGTCACAGGCAAGTTCCATGAAGGAAAAACAGGGCTGGGGAAATTGCATAAGAAGGAGCTTCATGATTTTGCTGGCACCAAATACAGTATTAGGTTAATGAAAACGGCCAAGCTGTAGTGGCCAGGCCATGTAGCATGCGTGGAATAAATGAGAATTGCCAAAGAATTTTGATCAGAAAAACTGAAAGGAAGATGCCACTTGGAAGACCTGGGCATAGATCTGAGGATAATTTGAAATTGATCTTAATGTATGGTGGGTTGGTGTGGATACAGACCGGCTCTCGTGAACATGGTGGAGGTTTTTTTTTTTACTGAGTTAATGGTTGTTTGCTTTTTGCTATGTAGTGTCTGTGATGAAGTTTGAAGTCTTTTGGGATGTTACACCGTGCCAGTTGGTAAATAGTTAACGAACGTTTAGAAGGTACTATAATCCTTTGCTACATCACTAACCATTTACCAGCTGACTCAGTGTAACATCCCAGAAGACTTGAATCTTTAACATCATAGCAAGAACCTTGAATCTTGCAAGTGTCCGTGACACCTGAAATCTTTTCCTGCCACTTCAGTAACAGAACTGGTCACAGGTTATGTTAGGCCTATGATAATGTGAGCTGAACATTCCTTATAGTCTGAGTGTCTGTTGTATTTTGTGAGATGGCATGACCATGCAAAAATTTACTTTGAATAGTTGTTGCTGCTTACCTTGGGAACAGGAGTTTCTACTTCTAAATGTTATTCAGGTTTTATAAATGAATCCGCTTTGGACATGACAGTAGCAGCAGATCATATTTCACTTCTAATTTACCAATAACTTGCATGGAACCAGAGCTCTGAAGTCAAGCACAGCGGAGACTCCTGAAATGGTGAAGGAATTCCTTGAAATCTTGAGTGAGCAGCTCCAGAAGAGGGCAGCAGCTGATTTTAATACTATGAAGGAGATGAAGATTGCAGAATACCTAGGATTTGTTGGACAGGTGTGGATAATTCTCTTGCATTTTGAGTATGTCTTAAGTCAAGATATTTATTGTTGCTATATAAAATCAACACTATGCAAATCAACAGCAGTGAAAATGTACATCAGAATTTGAATTCACATACTTTCCAGTAGAATCTTTATGCTTATGCATTCTTGAATCCTTTATTGGAGATACAAACATTAGGAGGACTGAGACAGTACTCTGCATACAGTCGTAAATTGTCTTTATATTTTGTTAAATATGCATCCCATCAACAAGTGGTTCAGATGAAAATTATCGTTAGTAATGTGATAAACAGCTTGCACAACAATAAATTATATGAAATTTGATGTGAACATCATGCGAATTGGAGGTGTAGTCACCAATAAAAACACTTGTTACAAATTTACCCAAAAACTGTTGTTGTAGACCCTAGTGCCTACTTTTGTAGATTTTAGGTCCATGGTGTGATTTATGACTGTGAGAATAGCTGTAGTGATGGCTTTCTCATGGTTTGCCTGATTCCTTTCTGGTAAGTGCTGGGATGGTACTTTAATAGAGTGTGACCAATTCTTTCCCAGTTTTCTGAACACAGCCTGCATAGCCATCATATGACTTCACACATGACAATAAATAACTTCTGCAGTTGATCAATAGATTGAAAGGAGCCTAAAATCAATTTTGTAACTTCAAAGGATTGATTTCACTGATATTTTTAAAGAACAATGAAATGTGTTGAGTACTTAAAGTCAGTGCAGCCAAGGAATATATATATATATATATATATTTTTTTTTTGTTAGTAAAGTTCAGCCCTTCTGGTCATCTGTCATATCACTGCTTGCATGCCAACAGTTTATGCGAAAATGTAATTCTCTATGTTGCAGAATTTGGCTCCATGGGATACACCATACTATACATACAAGGCGAAAAGAGATTGGCTTCAAGTTGATAACTCTGAATTCACTCCTTACTTCTCACTTGGAACCTGTATGGAGGGTCTGAACAAGCTCATGAACAACTTGTATAGTATCAATCTTGTCAATGATGAGATGGCACCGGGTGAAGTCTGGGCTTCTGATGTTTATAAACTTGCTGGTATCATAACTGTTGGCTTCTTTGAAGAAAATCTTCATTAGTTCACTGTGAACTTGCATCCTGTATAAACTGTGCAGCTTTCTTGATCTGTAGTCATGTTTTTATGGTGCAAGTATAATCTATTTGTATAGCGCGTTCGGAACCTGATGGCACACGGCGACGCACAGGAGGGGAAGTGAAGGGGAAAGATGCGAATGGAGTGGGTAGCCAGCAGCCTTGCACTGTATGTCGGAACATGGTCTATACAATCGCTGTCCGCTGATTCGCACTCCTCGACTGCCAGTAGTCGACTGAACTGACACCCCCGCCAATTTAAATGGACTCGTCCGTTTCGCTGAAACACCAAATCTGGTTTCTGCGCGTGTGCCATCACATTTCGAATGTGCTATACCATTGTTTCATTGCTTTCCAACCATTTAATGTATAAAGTGATTTCATTGCAGTACCATAGTTGTAGAAACAATAATAATCCATTGGAAATATATATTCATAACATCATTGTAATAGTATTACAGAATAGTGTACTTTAAGAAAAACTCGAATTAACAGGGGGGACTATCAATAACATTGTTTACTCAATGGAAATATAAGTTTGTAATGATAAATATTCAGTATTATTTTATCGGTAAAATCTGTGTTCAGAAAATGTGGGTAAAGAATACGCACTCTTACAAGTAATTTGATAAAAGTGAAAAAAGATTTACAGAATTACATATTTTACTATTTACATTGACTGCAGCACTGCAGAAGTATGGAAAGAATGTACTGGGAGACTTAATTCTGATGGGATTCTCAAAAAATAATAAATTAGGAAGCTTGGAGGAAGAAGATATCTAGTAAGGCCTGTAAAAATGCTGATGGTGTGGTAGCAGAGAGCAGAATCAAGGTTTAAATGTGGTGACATTGGTTGGGTTTCTTACTGTAATTTTCTATTGCAGTTTTTCATGAAAAGGAGGGACTTCTAGGACATATTTATTGTGACTTCTATGAACGTCCAGGAAAACCTAACCAAGACTGCCACTTCACAATTCGTGGTGGAAAGCAACTACCAGATGGGTCATATCAGGTACTAAAGAAGCGCACAGTATCATGTGTGACTGGAACTAGGATACAAAGATTCATCAGGTTTGCAGTTTTAGTGTATTTAGTTATAGTCTACTTTGTTAATTTCACTTTAAAAAAAGGCAGGTGCATGGTTTCATCATAAGACTGTCTTATATGTCCATGCATCACTATTTCACCTGTACATGTCGTATCCTTCCGCAGTAACTTTTAAACCATTTGGCTACTTTTCATGAAACACGGTAAAAAGGTACCGCTGCAGCAAGGCTGATGAACCTTTTTACGGCCATTAGGGCCACGTAAGTTAACATTTTATTTGTAATGTAGTTACTATTTTTATCCATATATTTCTCCAAAACAACATTTTGCAACCCAACACATATGGCATGCATACCAGTAGCCTACTGTCCTAGCACTAGAGACTAATCCATCTTTATTCTTTTCAATTTCCGGCCATGAATAATACTGCATTGCAGCGATGAGAACTTCAGATGTAAGAGTGACATCACTGCGGTTTAATATTCATTCATTAGTGTTCAGCCTTGAAGGCCGGGCTTGGCAGGAACCAGAGCCCAGTCATGTGACCGGTATGGCTCTGGCACACTGCATTCTGGGCAAGTTCTTGGGGGTAGTTTGCCATTGCTTTCCCTTGCCTTTAGACGTTCCCACTTTAGCCACCACGTGCCTCCGTCCACAATGACGCGAGAGATCCTAGTAGCGAAAGGTGGAACTGTAGGCGAGAAAGATATCCGGTAGTAATTTTGCCTAAATTCTGACTTCCACGTAAATTTAGGGATCTTTTACATGCCGCAAATCTATGACATGGGACCGATGGCTTTACTTCCCCACCGAAGGAAGGCGTGCTGAAGATTTTTTCACCCTAAAAATCCGATGGCTTCGGCCAGGCTTGAACCCGCAAACTTGGGTACTAAAGGCCGGCACGCTACTCCTAGACCACCAAAGCCGTGGTTTAATATAGCCACCTGAAATACTGTGTGCAAATAAATCTGCCAAAAGCATGTAACTTTTGTTAAGGCTATTTTTTAGAATGCGAAATAATGCAAGAGCTAAGTGATATCTATAATAGGCATTCCATTAATTAAACATAGAAGCTTGGGATGTGAAATTTTTTTAAAAATAGTGATGTTTGTAAATGTGGCAAAAACATCTATGTAACAGTTTTATTATTACTACTACTACCACAGCAGCAGGTGGTGGTGGTGGTGGTGGTGTTGTTGTCATCGTCCTCCTCCTCCTCCTCCTCCTCCTCTTCACCTTCTTTACTTCTTCGTCTTCATTCTCTTCAACCTTTTATACTACTCCTGATCCTTCTCCTGCAGTTAAGACGTGACAGAAGGGAAAAGTGTGAAAAAATCCACCCTACACCCAAGACCTTTTACCCAGAATTAAGTCTCTACTAGACCTCCAGGTCACTTGTGAATTGGGAATTTTTAATGGTTGTACAGAAATGCTTAGCATGATAAAGTGTGTACTTGGCATTACTCTTGTACTTGACTGAATTGTATTAGTGATTTGAATCTTATGCTTCTGAACCTTACTGTTAGTCTGCACTGAATATTTATCCAGAACCCTGTGGTGGTCCTGATGCTAAATCTGCCAACTCCACGCTGGTCACATCCAAGCCTCTTGACCCCTGGCATGGTAGACAACTTGTTCCATGAGATGGGACATGCTATGCATTCTATGTTGGCACGAACATGCTACCAGCACATCACAGGGACCAGATGCACCACTGACTTTGCAGAAGTGCCATCAGTACTGATGGAATATTTTGCTGCTGATCCTAGGGTGGGTGAAGATTAATGTCATTTTTAGTTGGTCTATAAGGGGCCTTACAAAATAGAATATTTCTGTTGTCTTAAGAATTTTGAATTTGATCCAGGTGCAAAAAAAACTTAGGTGCTGATACACCTTTAAACCTAGCTACACACATTTAGTAATATTAATAGTTACTTGTTCCACTAAATTGTATTTTAAAACTGTTATAAGAATTTTCTTCACTTTTCTTGCTAATGAGAGATAACCTATTTTTTTAATGTGGCCAAATAATCCAATGTATGTTGCATGGCAGTTTGTACTATATTTTCCATACATTTCAGTGTTACTTTGGTGGACATATTGAAACCAAGTTGTACAATTTCTCTTCAGTGATAAATTTAAAATTTGTGCAGAGTTGGAATGGGAAGAGCACTACCTGAAAATCATTTAACATTTTTCAGGTAGTACGTACATTTGCCAGGCATTTCCAGACACAGGAATGTATGCCAGAAGACATGCTGGTGCGTCTATGTGCATCAAAACATCTGTTTGCTGCTTCAGAAATGCAATTACAGGTTTTTTACTCTGCTCTTGATCAGCGGTATCATGGCTCACATCCTCTTCAAGGATCTACAACTGATGTGTTGGCTGAACTGCAAAATCAGTACTATGGCATACCATACGTTCGAAACACAGTATGTCAGTAGCCTCTAATTTTATTATTATACTTATTATAAAAAGGAAAGTTCTAAAATTGCATGGGAAGAGACCAATAAGAAGACCCAAAGTTTTGGAGGAGGATGTTATCAACACAAATCTTAGAGTAATCTATTGTGAACACATTAATTGGATTTGTAGAGTCCAGTGATAGGTCTTTCATTTCAGGGTAATGAATCTGTGGGTTCCTTAAGCAAATTCTTGACTGGGTAAACAAATATCAGCTGCTACAGGAAAGCTTTATATCATTGAGGTAATTACTTTGTCTCTTCACCTATCCTCATAGTTTGTACACTGGTGGATCACTTAATTTAAATTAAAAAAAAAGAAGCAAGTGTCTTCCCCCCTCCCCCATACTAATGAAAGCTGTATACTTGGGGTATTCTGACAAGTCTCCCACTCTGAACATATAGTTATACAAAATGGTCTGATTACAAATGAAGTAACTCTTGCATCACTTGTTCATCTCATGGTCTACTTACATTTTTGTGTGACATTGCCATCTCGGTTACCAGACACATGCTTCCAAGTGGAAATTCAAGTTGCCCTGGCTGTTTATAAAGATCTGCTAATGATCCTCTTTGAACACTTGGTAGTTTGTCGGGTGAAGAGTACAAGTTGTTAAGTTACTTATTATGTAATTGTGTCCATTTTCCTGTTATAGCATCATCTCCAAATACATTGTTCCTAGTGGGCCAGTAAAAAGAACTTGACAGGAAAAACTTCTTATAAGGGAAATGTAAAAATTAGGTTCATTTTTTGGACCTGCTTTTGTATTTTTGTCTCAGGCAATTTTTGCATAATTATTTCACATACCAATGTTACAAATGTATATTATTAAGGAAACTTGGATATTCAGTTTAGTGTTCAAAATTCACAATAAGTCATCATGTAGCGCCTAAAAAACACAAGTCCAAAGTAATTTGTTATTAGTACATCACACTTTCTTCAGTCACCTCACTTGTGTCCACCTCAGGGCTCTAATCACACTGGTGTTCAATGCTCATTAGGTCACAGAACATCGTCATCTACTACAACAAAATCATCACAACCACACTTGAAGTTAAAATCTTGCTACAGCATTACTTGTGAATGATGAAAAATTAAAGGATCCAACAGATGTGGCCAATGCCTTCAATAATTTCTTTATAACAGTTACTGAAAAATTAAGCATTCAAGAAATAGGAAAGGATTATGCTATCTTAATTCTGAAAGATTCATTTCCTGGAAACTTCCTCAGCATAAAAATCATCCCAATCAGTGAAGCTGAGATATAAATTATAATACTTCCCCTAAAACTAAAAAAAATCATCAGGTTATGATGAAATAACAAGTAAGATATTAAAAGCTTGTTCCTGTCTCATTAGTCACTCATTAAGCTACATTTATAATCTCTTGCTGTATACAGGCATTTTTCCTGACTGTCTTAAAATTGGAGTGAAACCACTTTACAAGAAAGGAGACAAAACTAGTATGACAAATTGTAGGCCTTTCTCATTATTAATGGTTTTTTCTAAGGTACTCGAGAAAGCTGTGCACAGTATATTAAGCCAGCAACTGCATACAAACAACATACTGGTCACAGGACAATACGGTTTTAGGGAAGGGATATCAACTGAAGATGCTGCCTTCAGACTAACAGATAGTGTATTCAAATCTATTAACCAAAAAATTCATGTTGGAGGAATTTTCTTTGATTTGGCAAAGGCTTTTGATTGTGTGAATCATGATATTTTATTACCTAAATTACATTTCTATGGAGTTTTAGGAGTATCCTAAGATTGGTTCAGATCCTATTTAACTAACTGAAGATGGAAAGTTGAAATAAAATCACCTAATTCGAACCAAAATGTTTTCTCTGACTGGGGTACATTGAAACATGGTGTTCCCCAAGGATCAATTTTAGGGCCTCTGTTGTTCGTAATACATATAAGTGACCTCTGTTGAGGATAAATTCGGTATCAGAACCTGTATTTTTTGCTGATGATACTAGTGTCATAATTTTAAACAGAAATTTCAAAAATTTTTGTTCAGTGTCAAATTTAGTTCTCTCTCTTATATGATTAAATGGTTTGCTGCTAATAATTTAGTTCAAAATGTAGATACAACGAATATAATGCAATTCATAACAAAGAATTCATCACATTCTACATTACATATTGGTAATAAAAGTATACAGATGAAACAGTGCATACAGAATTTCTTGATATACAAATTGATAACCATATAAATTGGAAGAACCATTTTGAGCAAATGATCCTTAAGTTAAGTGGAGCATGTTTTGCCATTAGGTTGATGGTCCATATCAGTAACATTAACACTCTCCAGTCAGTTTATTATGCGTACATTCATTGTTATAAAATATGGAATAATTTTTTGGGATAACTTTGTACAGTGAGATTGTCACTTTACAAAAGAAAGTCTTCAGAATTATGGCTGGTACACAACTGAGAACCTATTGTAGAAGTCTGTTTAAACAGTTAGGTACAAATTACCTAGCCCTGGCAGTCTGGAAGGTGGCCCAGGGCCTTTGTTGCATACATTTTTGTCTTTTTTTGTAGTATCATTATTTGTTGATTGTATGAATTAACCCTTTCAGACCAAGCCCAATTCACTCTGAAACTGAGAATCATCAGTGTCAAGAATCTTAGCCAGTCTGCCCCTGCTGGGGGGCCAGAACCCACTTTTGGCAGCCCTGGGGAACATTATGCTCTTCTCAACACTTTTTCCTTAAATGCCTCTGTGTTCCTCCCTCAGAGTGGAAGACAAAATTCATGCCCATAGTGTATAGTTGTATAATTTTAATGTTTAGCTCTCTTACGAAAGGAGAGAAAAACATTTTGAACTCAACGGATATGGACTGCTATATTTCTTCATGTTACAGGCATGGCAGTTGCGATTTTCACACCTGGTTGGGTATGGAGCAAAATATTATTCTTACCTTTTGTCACGTGCTGTGGCAGCATGGATATGGCAAACATGCTTTGAAGCTGATCCTCTGAATTCATCTTCTGGGGAACGATATCGTCAAGAATGCTTGGTGCATGGTGGAGGTAAGCCAGCACGTGAGCTTGTGGCTGATTTCCTGGGACGAGAAGTCACACCCGCCAATCTTGCCAATAGTTTAATAAGTGAAATTGACAATAACAGTGAGCAAATTAATAGAATTAGGCACGGAGGTTCTGTGATGTGAAATGTGCTGGAAATGCTGGCCCATAAATCATCTTAAGGTACAGAACAAAATTTTAGTGGCTTATGTACCTTAGTATCTAGTTAGTTTTTTATATTCCTACTGTAATCATCTACTTTATATATAATGTAAATAATGTGCAAATAAAACCTAATATTGTATGAAATAAAGGTGGTTTGTAGCATGGATGGGGGACATGATATGCATGCAGACCTGTGTAAGGAAAACCTGTTGGAGAAGCTGCTAAAGAATGGTAAGGAATACAGCTTGTTGCCATTAGGCACCCCAGTGTTATCACTACCTTTGGTGTCAGTCTAGTGAGTTTTGCAGTCACCCTTCTGCATAGCTGTTTTATTGTTATGTATGTAAAGTGAGATCCACAACTTTCTAATGGCTGATTTAAAAGAACATCATCTTTGCATTATGTTTGTCTTCATACTAAGGAAGAACTGATTTGGAAATGCATGAAATGCTCATATTAGCTTTTGGTGACAATGCCACGGTAGAACACAGACTTTTGAGTGGTTTTCTCGCTTCAAACGTGCGGAAGCTTAGGGGTGAAAATTGTGTGTTGAGGCTGTCTCTCAAGTTGCACAGATGAAAACATGGAAAAAGTCTACAGAAGTGACAGGAGACCATTGAACTACAATTTTTCAGATGCTGGCAAGTTAGGCCTCTGGTATGAACATGCCAGGAAATTTAAGGGAGGAGGAGAACATTTACCCTCAAGGGTCATAACAGAAGACAAACCTTGGATTTACTGTTACACGCTAGGAGGGTGTATTATGAAGCCTGCAGCCACATTTGAAAATTATATTATACACCACAAAAATTACACAGTAATTAAGACTGTTAGGTATACCACTTGCAGGGCATGGTGCTGACCACCCACATCCACCTAGTACTGAGTTTAAAGAAAGAGTACAGCTATACCTCTACTCCCCATCTGGGCTGTCATGTCCTGTTCTAGAGTGAACTTTACCTTTTCAGTATACCACTTACTGTTATTCTTCCACATGCAGCCTGTGAACCGGTCCACAATATGGGTGTGACCCTTTGCCATAAAAAGGCTTGCGACCTATGGGTTAAACTGTGTCTCTGAGAGTTTTACTGAGCAACTGGAAGAAAACTGAGTGCTTGCATTTTACACAAAGTTGTACAATACTTTACACCAACTCATGGAGGCAACTGTTGTAAAACATATTTGTCCAATCGAAATCTCTCCGAAAAGGATATAATTCCAGTTCTTTATCAAACAGGCTCAGCATCTTAACTTGACCATGGCAGTAATGAACAACAAATGATAAACAGAAGAAATACAGATTGTCAATCCAGAGCAAAATATGCATGTTCTGTTTCATGGATATTAAGTAACCCCACTGCCAATCTCAATATTTGAGGCAACCAGTTAAAAATCACAAGCAACAAATGATAAAATGACATTGCAGTGATGCAGTAAAAATACTGAATTTCTTATCAATGCCACAAACCTGTGGGCTATGCAACCCTCATACAGATGTTGATAAAATTAAGAAAAAACACTGTCCTAACCTACAGTTGACCAGAATTTCTGTGTAGAAAGCAGGGAGTGGAATGGTGTATGCAAGTGCTACACACATACAATACTGCTCTTTGTTTCCAAAATTTCATGACCAAAAACACAGGTATATGACACACACATACACATTGTAAAACCCCATTAATTTGAAGTGCTAGGGATCAAAAAATTATTTTTGAATTTGCAGCATCAAATTATAAAATTTTTACAATGCATGCCTACCTGTTATCAAGGATTGATTAGATCCTGGTGTTGTGAGTTACGATTTTTAGGCACATTAGCAAAATTGCAAAAACAACTATTAGCCTTGTCATGACAGTCTGTATGTCTACATGGAACAACTCAGCTCACACTGGACGGACTTTCATGAAATTTGATATGAATATTTTCCAAAAATCTGTCAAGAAAATGCAAGTTTCACTAAAATCTGACAAGAATAACAGGTACTTTACATGACGACTGAATTACATTTTTTTTATGAATCTCAGTTTTTCTTAGAATGAAAAATGTTTCTGACAAAATTTGTAGAGAAAATCAAAACACGCATTTTTAAAGTTCAAGAACTTTTTGTTTCAAGAATTGTGTCATTTATGAGATACTGTGGAAAAATACTGTGGAGCCAGGCAGGCTACAGATGACAATATGGTCCACGCATATTGCCTGCTAGATACTTAACACTCAGAATGTCATACTTATTGCTTTTCCACTGAAACAATGGTTATATGAATGTGCCTCAATATTATGCTATACATACAGTGCCTGTCTTGTTTCCCTTAATAGAGTAATTAGAGGATTACCTTGTATTTATTTTTTAAACTGCCTACTGTGTAATTCAGTGCACTTACATCAAAACGCAAGCCAGCAAACAATTCACACGGTCTTACTTTAAACACAGTGCACCACTACAGAATGGTGCAGTCTTAGTTCCTGCAACACAGTAGCAATGCTCAGTCCTGCATGGTAGCTCAGCCAGGTTATTCCAATGTACACAAGTTACGATGTGGAAAAATGTCAACTACATGTATGGAATCACATTCATATTAGGGGAAGGTTACAGGCTGTCATTGGTCATACCATTCAGATAACATTTCACTGCTCTTGTTACACAATAATGAATGACACAAAGAAAATACCAAATACATATATGGTTGAAATGGTTTCATCACAGCAAGGTTAGTCAGTAGCTGGGATCAATGGATCAATAAAGAAAAGCTTGCTGAACCTCCCAAGACAACCCATGTGACCCTGCAATTCCTCCCACCAATAGCACATCACATGCAATGACTGGCAACTTGTCCACTGTGCAGTTCATGACAGGAAACAGTGACCCCCAAACTCATACGACCATTGCAGGGATAATGAAAATTCAGCTTATTATTGCATTCAGCACACAAGCATGTAAAGCTGAATTTTTGTTTGCTTCTGTGAAGGTCATGCTTGAATATAACCAAGTTTGGGGACTGACACCACTCCGAGTCTTGCTGCCATGCTGTAAGAAATGTGACTGCACTACACTACAGTGATGCAGATACTGTCCACAACACAATATATTCTGAATTATTCAACTCAAAGGGCTGTAATACAGCTTCATATTAGAAGCCGACAGTTTTGCAAATTAAATGTATAAAAAGTACACAAAGTCCTACATTTAACCCTTTGATGCCGGAACTAAATCCCTCCAAGCAACGCTGCCTGCCAGAATTTTTTACTGGGGATTTTATATTTTAATGCTTATTCTTAGGGAATAAAGCATATCTCATAGACTTTTCCTTCAAATTTAATGAAATAAATTTCACTGTCTGCTTATGAATTGGTTCATCTGGAAAAAAATGTTCACCTATTTTTATAATAAATTTAGGCCTATGAATTGCATGCATTATATAAAATGTGGTGTAAATAGTTCATTACTGACATAATTCTGTTTGCTGTAGAAGGTCTGTGGCACCTTGGATCACTGTTATAACTGATATAGGGAGCAAGTCCTTTATTAAGAATCAAAATTGTACATTTAAGGCATAGGCAAGAACTGTTTAAATTGTTGGTTTGGTTTACGATGGAGGAGAAACTGTAGAGCTTCAGCACTACAGCTTACAATAAAAGAGAATTTTATGACGGGTATAGCAAGCTAAAAAGATTTCGACAGTCGTCAATGTTAAATGTATGTGGTAAAGAAAAGGTTGACAGAGAGGAAGATTTAC
>Ga0123355_10002135_pt1 | contig 27915 bp, 27 predicted proteins | sample TergutEmb28metaG_3_FD_89872 | JGI IMG/M metagenome (GOLD analysis project Ga0123355, IMG submission 89872) | Embiratermes neotenicus P1 segment gut microbial communities from Petit-Saut dam, French Guiana - Emb289 P1 | ecosystem: Host-associated > Arthropoda: Insects > Digestive system > Gut ... | reverse complement strand
TGCCGTTTCTAGTTCGCTTATATTCATCCCTTCAACTATGCGGTCTAGCAGTCTTACCGAGTCATCTGTGGGGATTATTACCTCATAATTCATTGGTAAAAACAATTGAAATCCCCCTCTGCCCTGCGTATAATCCTTTTGTTGTAGGTTTATGTTTGTCATGACTTAATTTTACAACAAAAACGGGTCGATTTCGACCCGTTTTTTTCGGCTGTAGCATCTTTTTTGCGCCCCTCTTTCGGAACTTGATTCTTTTGGGGACTGCTATTTCGTTACAGTCCCCATTTTTACTTGCTTTGAATGTTTCGGTTCACGAGTATAAGAGCAACGCGCTTTAGTTGTCTCCTAAAGCAATAAGAATTTTTGCAGAAAAAACATTGCCTTTATGAGCGAATTTTACATAACCATCGTATTTATCTACAGAACGTTTGATATTTTTCAAACCATATCCATGTTCACAATTTTTTAGTGAAACTATTTCAGCTTTTTTGCCTCTCTTGTGAATTTTGTCCTTTTTGTCCCATTTGTCCAAGTATTTGACCACACCATTAAAAGAATTCTCCACTTTAATCAATAACATGCCATTGTTTAGCACTACAGTCAAATCTATCTTTTTTTCATTTGCTTTTGCCATAGCTTCCAATGAGTTATCTAAAAGGTTGCCCATTATTGTTACAATGTCCGCATTGTCCATGTTTATGTTAGGTGGTATTTGCAAACGCATATCCAACTCAATATCCGATTTTATTATATCTTTGAGTTTATAATTGATAATGCTATCAAAGGCCAAATTGCCTGTTTCGCTGTAAATTTCGTTTTCGCCTATATCTTCTAGCAAGCTATTTATGTATCCTATAGCTTCACCCATATTGCCTTTTATGATAAAATCTCTTAACACTGCCAAATGCATCTTTGTGTCATGACGTATAGATTTTACCTTTTCTACAGATTCTTGCATTAATTGGTATTGGTTAAAGTAGTACTCCTTTTCTTGAGATATTAATACAGAATTCATTTGGCTAACCCCCCTCTTAGAACTCGACTCTTAAAGCATGGAACAGACTCTTATGCTAGTCCCCGTCTTTCCAATATGGTAAAATACGTTTCACTAATTTCTTCCTTCCTTTGCCTACTAATTGGCAAGGTTATATCATTATAGGCCAAAACCAATTTATTGCGTGATAGTACTGATACATAGTTATAGTTGACAGCATAAGAAGCATGAATATGAAGAAAATCAAATTTATGAAGTTGCTCTTGATATACCTCTCTTAGAGTACCATAAAACGCTTCTTTTCTGCCGTCTACTAAGTGGAGTATTAGTTTACGATTTACACTTTCCAGATACACTATATCTTTAACCTTTACCCTAAAATCTCCATGTCGTACTTTGTATACAAAATCGTCAACACAAAGCTTGGATAGTTTCACAGCGGTTTTTATTACTTGTTCAATTTTCCCATATTTTAGAGGCTTAATTAGAAAATTTAATGGGCGAACATCAAACAACTGCATTGAGTATTTCATTTCCCATGAAATATAAACAATTGAAATCATATGGCGTTCGTAAACTTCACGAATTCGCGTGCCAACTTCAATACCATTTATTTCATTTTTGGCAAATTCAATGTCCAAAAAAATCAAATCATAATGTGCCGCTGATTCCAGTTTGTTACATAACCTTTCTCCCGAAAAATACACATCAATTTCATGTTTGATTTTAAGGCTAGTTAGTATTTTCTTTATTGTCGTTTCTAACTCTGAGCATATTTGCTTTTCATCATCACATATAGCTATTTGAAATGTCATAGGACATAACCACGCTTCCTGTATTTATTTTGGGATTTTGACGTGGACAAGCAAATCGTATACTCGCGAGTGCAGAAACTGTTTGTGTTCACGAGTATAAGCGGCTGAAATCATAAAAATGATTTCAGCACGCCTTTGAAGTTGTATTTAATGGATTGTGAAAGCTAGGACACTAGTTTAGAGATAACACCAACTCGCTGATAACGTCAAGGAAGGTTTCTTTGCAGTTTTCAATTTCCCCAAAATTCCGTCGTGAATCTACAAACACAGCAGAAAACATATATAAACTCTCACCTTCGCCTCTGACAAGCTGATAACCAAGTTCTTCGTCATATATCAATGTGTCGTTTTCGCCAAAGCTTCTTTCAAGTGTGAAAACTTGCAAGCCAAAGTCTTCAATGTACACAATTCCAATATATGTGCTAAGCAAAACCCATCCAGGTTCATACATTCTGATTAAAGCAACTCTGACTCCGCCAGCGGCTTCTTCTATTGATATATCCAGAATGTGTTGGGGGGCGTATAGTCCATATGTCTGCATTACTGGGGCAAATTTGTACATCTCGCAATCAAAGCAAAATGGTGCATATTTCACCAATCCTGAGAATGGGTCAAACATCCCTAAGCCTGCGTCCTCTATTCCCAAAAATCCAGTTATCATCCTGTTTACATGGGCATGAAGACTCCCTACTACATAAATTCGTTCTTCTTCTACCAAATCAGTTATGATTCTGTGTAACGCCAAACGATTCCAAAAAAGAGTGATATACATTTCTATTTCTTCCAAATTTCCTGTATTAAGGGCATAAATTAGTTCGAGTTCATAATCATACACATACATGGGTAAAACATCTTGTTCATAGATGTGCCGAACCGAATGTTGAAGTTCTTCCAAACGAGACGTACCACGACCATGGATTCCAGCGCGTACAAAGTCATTTGCATAACGCGTTCCAAGCCATTCTTCTAGCTCGGATAAACGATCAGGGTCGGGTTGATTCGGACATTCATCCCCATCAAGCATTGTTACATAGTCATCTTCATCACATGCTACAAGGTAGTCTTGGTTTGGCTCTGCAAACGCCAATTTTTGAGCGTCTCCGAAGGATTCTTGGATTTCTGGTACTGTTACATCTGAAGTAGCCGAAGCACACCCCACAAAAATAAACATACTTGCCAAAATCACTAAAATAGACGAAATAAAACATCCTCTATTTGACTCCATCATGTTCTTCACTCCTTATTTTATATGGTTATTTAGGTTAAACAATTAATAATAACATAATGCTGTGGTTGAACACGCCCTATGTTTGGTTTTTTCTTGCCCGTATTTTTTTAACAAGTTTAACGATAATCACTACAATAAGTGCTATAACAAGTTGTACGCCAGCTCCAACCCCAAGTATAAGTAAAACAATCATTAGTAGCATCAACCATACATTTGTACGTTCGCGTTCGTCGGGCAGTAAGAAACCAATGTGTATATTGTCTCCAACCTCCTGAATGTTTGTTGTCGAAAACGTCGAAAAATTTTCAAAAATCTCAAAGCCATACAAAACATATTCCACTATATCATCGGGATGTTCTGTGATAACAGTTAAATAATCGAAAAACTCCCAATAATCAGCCGCTTCTGTGAGTATTGTGTGGTGAAAAAGACTATAGGGCATTTCATTGTTCCATGTCGCACCGGAGTAGATGGGAAAAGAAATGCTTAGTATACGCTCTTGTCCAGGCTCAAAGGGTATTTCAGCTACAACAACATTATGTTCTTTTGGCATAAATAATCGTTCAAAACGGTTCAAATCTATATAATTCCAACGGTTATTAAGATTATGAGTGGGGCTTGCAAATACCCAATCAACCCAATTCATCAAATAATCCGGGTCTATGTATACTTCTCCATTACCAAATCCCGGTATTATTATCTGTCGAAAATAATCTTGTGGTGTTTTATGGCTTACAGTTACATTCAACAAATTGAATGTAGCGTAAAGCGAATTAAATTCACTTTCGTCAACTCCTTCATTAAGAAGCAACTCCCATTCCCATGTAAGAGTATCTTCACCTATCACGAATACCTCAATTGTCCCGCTACCATAAATAGGTAGAGTATCGGCAATTTGAGCCATTCCAAGACCAGTATTAACACGAGGTTGAAATCTATGAGGGGCAATGCGTTCAAAATCATATGAATATGTTACCATCGTCCGCTCAGGGTCATAGCGAAATATTAGTGAAACAGCCTGTATTTCAGTATCGTAAGGAGCAAAGAGGGAGAAAGTATATAATGGCATAGCTGTATCGGATTCAAAAGCATTTGTATTAGGGGCTTCTTCAGCTATAAGCGTGCGAACGCTATTAATAAAATCTGCTAGAATGGGCGTTCGCTGTCCTGCCAAGTCCTCTGCTCCGGTACGAGTTATATTTTCATTAATGATATAATGAAAAGTTTCAATAAATGTTCCGTCAATATAAGCATACACATTGTACTCTAAATTGGATTCAAAGTAAACCCTATCGCTCAAAACTCTGAAATCTCCTAGAATGGGCATAGGAAAGGCAATTTTTACAGTTGTAGGCTTCTCGCCATCAAAGCGTATGGTATAATCAGCTGAGAAGATGCCACTATACGACAGCGAATCACTATCACCAGCAGCTATCACTCTTTCGCGGTCTGTCCATGAAATCCTAATTTCGGCGGAACTTACACCTATAGGTACATCTGCTGTAGGAAATGGAAGCGAAAGTGCTGTACCCCTAGATTCCTGCGGATGCGTAATAGAAGTACATGAACTTATCAAAAACAGAGTCGTAAGTAATAATAATACAAAAAATTGCTTTTTAATTGTAAATCACTCCCAGATCTGTCCCACTGATAGCTTTTATCCAATCATTAATATTCATAGCACATATTGTTCTTCTGATAAAGTCTTGTGCTGGATTGCGGAGGACTTTATCAGAAGAGCAACAACAATAAGCCTACACCTTATTATAGGGAAAGGCTTAGAAGAATCTATATGCTATCAGCAGAATAGAAAAATTTAATTTTGCATTCGATACATACCAGAAAAATCTTCAAAAGGAGAAGAATCAAATGGACGGCGGGTATCTGCATGGAGATACAAATAAGTTCCGCCAAAACTAAAAGTAGCTCTAAAAAGGTCTCCAAAAACTCCATATCTTGCATGTGTACCTTCAAGGGTAGTTTGACCGCTAAAAGTAGCAGTTGTATCATCTATCCATGGGGATACTACCACCAATTCAAAATAAAGTTCGTCCCCTTCACGATTAATTATTATGGTATTGTTGCCCTTTACAAAAATATTTTCTCCTTGCTGCATATCAATACCAGAAGAGTTACCAAATACAATCGAATAATGAGCATGACCTAATGAATTTAGTATTTCTGTGGGTGCGTAATAAATCCTGCTTGCATCATTGGTAAAATAATAATCATGGCCGTCCCTACGCAAAGTTAAATAAATATTTCCGTTTTGTGTTACAGCCATTTGTGTGGAATAAGTACCTCTACTGGTTATCGCATGGGCATTCGTAATAAATGCGCGGCTTCCATCAATTTCATAAACGGGAAAAACGATAATAGCACGGTCATCAAGAAAAGAAAGTGCCATATTATCCATAAAAAAATCATATTTATCCCCAAGAATTGTCTGCAATTCTTCATCAATCACGGGGTTATTGATTAATATATTATGGGTATCAATGTTATGTAACCAAACTTCTCTAAAATCTGGTAATCCATTTTCTAGTACTGCTGTGGCATTGTGTTGTCCTATAGTGTCGATTGACTGCAACCGCCCATTTACAAAGACGCTTCCTGCTGCTGGAATCCTAGGCTGTGTTTGTGTATTATCAATAATTTGATTTTCAGTTTGATTTTCCTCTTCTTGCTTATCTTCTCGCTCGTTTGTAATTTCTGACAAGGTATAAGAAAAATCCACCTTGTTAGAACCGTTATAGTTATAGAGATAGTAGCTAATCTCGGCTCCATCCACTGGACTATTGAACATTGTTAACGTAGCTATCATAACTAATACACAAATAGAAGCGGCTATCGCCCCAATTATATTAACTGGCCTTTTATAAAATGGTTGCTCAATTTTTTCAAGGGCTTTTTTTAATTCACCTACATTCTGGAACCTTTGCATTGGGTCAATAGCAATACATTTCTTTATTACTGGCTCCAATACACCATAAGAGTCAAAAACTTGGTTGAAATCAGGGGTTTTACCAGTCAAAAGTTCAGCCATTGTTATTCCAAGTGAAAAAATATCTGACCTACAATCGGTTTGAGAAAAACCATATTGTTCGGGGGAGGCATACTTTTTTGTGCCAATATATGCCGTATCTGTGCCAGAATCAGTTTTATATTCTCTAGCAATATCAAAATCAATTAGCTTTAATATTCCATCATTCGAGATAATAATGTTGGATGGCTTTATATCTCTATGGATTATTGGCGGGTCATTTTCGTGTAGCACGCTTAGAATGTCACAGAGCATTAAAGACCATTCTATTACTTGCTTGTGGCTAAATGATTTCTCATTCTCCAATTTTTCCATAAGATTGGTACCAGGCACATAATCTTCAAAAACATAGTTATTTTTGCCATCTGATACCACATAATGTATTTTGGGCAAATCTTTTGTATCTTTACCAATTAGTTTTTTGTAAATTTCAATATTTGCATCAAGTGGTAGTTGCTTTTTTACTAATAATTTTCCACTAACATTGTCTTTGGCAATATAAATTTTATTTTTACCAGTTTCAGCAATTAGTCCAATTTCCTTATACTTAGATAAAATGTACTCGCTATTCATATTCACTCCTCCAATATTTGTAGCATTTTATTGTTTATTATTATTAATTACACATTTTTATATTTTTTTCAAATTTTTCGGTAGAATATCAGAAGAAGTCTATTGTCCTAAACATGTTACCATGGTATACTGAGTTTAATCAAGTACTGGGAGTGGGTGACTTGAATAAAGCTACAGATAGTCTCATAAATGAGATAAGGGAGTCTAAATCAATAAGCTCATTTATTGAGAATAATTCATCGGAGTTTGACGCTTTCCTTTTTGTAAAAAAGTTGCAATCTCTTTTGGAAATCAAAAGTATGAGTAAGCAAAAATTAATCCGTGAATCTTGCCTTAATTCGTCATATGTATATGATATTTTAGGTGCAAAAAAAGCTCCTTCAAAAGACACGGTAATCAAGCTTTCGTTTGCTTTGGGTTTGACATTACCAGAAACAAACAGATTGCTTGAACTGGCTGGTTATAGCAATTTATACCCTCGTATTGAAAGGGAGGCCATTATTATTTTTTGTATTGAAAATCAAAAAGGACTGCATTATGCAAACGATTTGCTACACAGTATGCAGGAAGACGAATTGATAGGTCACTAAAAATGATTCCAAGTCAAGCGTTATGACCAATTATTTTTTTCATCTGGTGTGTACACAACGATATTTTAGCTATGTCAAAAACGAAAAAAAATAGTGGCTGAGTCAATAGCCACTATTTTTTTAGAATTTTTTGCATTCCCATTAAATCATATATGGATGGTCAATACGTATTCTTGCTTTCCAAAGTTCGTAATCATGTAAAGCAATTCCAACTTCATGTTGCATAATCACAAGGGCAAGAGCATCTACTTGAATCTGAGTTACTAACCCAGCTTCAAAACGGCTTTGCATAAGCTGATGGTTTGCTATGGCTTGCTCCAATTCTGCTTGCAAAAATCGTTCATGTTCAATAAGTCTTTCCCATTCGGTAAGTGCGTTGACAATTGCTAGTTCGGCCTGTCTGCGTGCCTCATTTCTATCCATTACAGCCAAGTCAAATTGCAGACGCATAACAGTATTGTCCACCATAGGGTCTTCTATTTGGCGTTGCCATTCGTAACGTTGCATTGCCGCTACATAATAATAAATCCTGAAATTGGGGCTCTCATAAATTTGTCGCTGAATAAAGCGTTCCATTTCAGATTCATCAGGTAGTGGAGGAAGTGTATCGCTTATATCATAAATTATCCTTACGTTGGAGGTGATAGGACGGTTTATAAGCCGATTTATCTCCAAACGCTCGTTTTCTAGTACAAGTTCCAACCTCTCCATACTAATCAATGTTTGTTCAATGTCTTGCTCGGCGGCTCTAACATCCATTTCTGTGGCCACACCATGATAAAGTCTCAAGTGTGCTTGACGCAAAGTTTCTTCCTGAAAAGCGAGGGTCGCTTCCAGCAAAACCAAATTTGCTTCACTGCTAGCTATGGAAGACAAACTTTCCCGCAGTGATAATTCTACTGATAAACGGAAACGGTCTGCTTCAAGTTGCAAGCGGTCACGTTCTATTTTTAGGCGTAAGTAGTCCCCGTACATGGCTTCTGCCCGTGGTCGGTCGGCATTGATAATTTCCAGCCGTGTGCGGGTAGTTTCCCTAATTTCCACATCAATATCCCTGATTTGCCTATTTAGCGGCGTCATTGTTGCATTGCGTAATAATGACTGGCGTATTGCATCGGCATAAGTGACTTCAATAAGCCTATCAGATGTTTGTGCCAGTACATATGCAGGTGCGGCCATAATTACCAACAGCCCGGCCAGCAGGGCTAATATAATACGTTTTTTCAAATCAATACCCCTTTCAAAAAGCTTAGTTGCCCTCAATAAGTATTATACCCGTGGATTATCCAAAATGTCAAAATCCTTATGGAAGGTTATTCATATAAAATCTCCTCTATGTTTGTTTTGAGAATAGAAAAAGCCTACCCTTATTTGCAAGAGTAGGCTTTTGATATTGCAGGTAACAACAAATTAGTTTGAAAAAACAGGTAATGTCATTTTCTCAATCTCCTAATATCGCTTACTACCCAATGTTTTGCAAATATCAACATTTTTTGTGACAAATGTATCTTCTGTCATACTTTCCTTAAAAAGCAGTTGATAGGTTGCGTCAACATTACAACACCACGGGCGTGTTGTATAAATTCCACATAAATTTCCCTGCAAATGTATACAAACGCCCGTTCCGTCATTAAATTCTGCCAGCGGTTCGACTTTGCTGATATTGCGACAACATTGGCCGCATTGAGTACATGGGAATTCCATTAGTTTTGCGGAGCGAGTTTGCCAGAATTCAATAGCGTAGTTGTTTCCTCAGCCACAATCTCTGACTCGTCAGTTAATACACCTTCATGGTCTAATATTGGCGTATCAAGGACTTTTTTAATAGCTAAAGCAGTTGCACTTGCCATTGCTACAGCTTTTTTGCTTTCCAAATCAAATTGGGAGAAATCTGTACCCAAATTTTCAATGGCTATTTCCATTTTGCTAACTAATGGTTTAAGTACTCCGTCCAATTTTACTAGCAATTTGCGGAACATAATGGCACGTTCGGTAATACCATTGCACATTGTAACAACAGTTTCCAATTCGGCCACTATTTTTTTGGATTTTGCTACGTTGCTATGTGCTTCGTCCAAATTTTTGCTTGCTTTCGCATCCAATGCAAAACCCAAAACTGCTAATGCTGGGCCGGCAACAATACCACCCAAAACCATTGTGCCACCAGCAATACCAAACCCGCCGGCCGACAAAGCACCTCCGCCCAAAAAAGCCAAAGTTGCGTTTGTTGCGGCGGCACCACTTAGAGTGGCAATGGCAGTTCCAGTTGATGCGGCACCAAAGGCCATAGCACCACTATAGGCACCAAATGCCGCCAAAGCTCCTGCACCAACGCCTCCAACAGCACCACCCAATAAAGAAGCCGCCATACCCCCAAGCTCTTTCATATCTGTTAATGTTTGCTCGTCAATATGGAAATGTTTCAATTCGTTTAGTCCAATTGAATCATCCAGCACAACATTATTCAATTGGCTGAAGGCATTAACAAAGGAAGTTATGCTTCCTGCAAGCACTTGTGCTTTGCGTTTTCCCAATGCACCAAGTGCCTCATGTGTTTCACTGCGGGCAATATCACATCGTTCTTTTGCCTCATCGTACATGGATTGTGCTTGTTTGTTAAGTCCTTTAGCATCACTGTTTTTCATTGCTGCATTTACGCCTTTACCAACCCCGGTAAGACCCGCCGCTATTGCAATGCCTCCAAGAATAAACGGTACTGCCATACTATCATCTCCCTAATATAATAAGTGCTATACTACTTTCGGTCACAAATTGAATCCAATGTGGTATTTTTGTATTTTCAATTTGTTCCCTCAAGTAGCATACTCATAACCTAAGCGTAATGCCGTTTGTCATGAGTGCATCAAACTCCTCCATATTGTTAAACTGTGGTTTGCCGCCAAGCTTTTCAGAAATCATGTTTGCGCCACCGATAAAACTATCAGCATCTCCCAGTTCCAATCCTCGATTTAATTCGTAAAGTGCCTCATCAAAAACGGCACGATGCTCTGTTAAATACGAGTCAATAATAGCTTTAAGCAAAGTGTGATACTCTTCTATCTGTTTAATAGCAACTGCGCATTCTGCCTCAATACGAATACGTTCTTCCCTAGCGAGTTTTGCTTCTTTTCCGGTTGTCAGTAGCATACTGTAGCATGAGCTTGAGAAAGCGTAACCAATCATTCCTCCAATTAGGCTACCAACAATAGGAATCGGAATTAAAATTTGTCCAACTGCCGCTCCAGCGGCGGAAGCAAGCATACCAGTACCCTTTTCACCAAGTTCTTCTAGGCACTCTATTCCGTCAATTTCACCGGTAAAGTATTTTGTAATTGTTTTCCCTATTTCAAGGGTAACCACAACTGCTTGAGCCGGTAATCCTGTTTTAGAAAGCACTCGCAAATATTCAGAAGGCGCGTTTTGCATAGCACCTTTTAATGCGGCACCCCCGCTTCCTGTTGCATAACTAACAATTGCGGCACTTCCTGTATCCTTTGCTACATCAACAATCGCATCTTCTGCGGATTTTTCGCCCTTTATTACCTCAACAGCATTACGAATAAAAGACAACCCACCGCCAATTGCCGCGCCTGTTTTTGCCTGTTCCATACCTGCACGATGTGCAAGTTTTGCTACATCTTTAGCGGTTGAAGCAAGAGGATTTGTGCGGGCTTCCATTGCCTCTTTATTAGAAACCTTGCTTTTTTTTAGGCTTTTTTTGATTTTTTCTAGTTTCTTAGCTTTCTCTAAGGCTTGATTTGCTAAATCGCCTTTGCCTTGCGCTTCAAGCTTTGCGGCTTGTTCCTTAAGCTTTTGTATTTGCGCATCAGCTTCTTTTATCATTCCATCATAATAATCCGACGGTACACTGACCTTTGCATCATTTTCCCAATATTTGTCGTATTGTTTTGACTTCATTTTATCAAGTGCCGCTTTAGGGTCTTTTCCCACAAATTTCATTTGAGTACCTGAACCCGGAACAACGTTTCCTTTTGAATCCAATTCTACAATATCAAATAATGGGTCATTTACACGTCCAATATCATCGGTTCGTGCCACTTTGTTGCCATTGCTTTTTTTACCAAGGATTTCACGTTCGGCATTTTCACGGGCGGTATCTTTAAGTTCGGCTGAAAATCCTGCTTGCTGTTTAAGGTTTGCATCCTTATGGTCAGAATTCACCTTGCTTTTTGAAATACCTTTAAGGCTCCGCGATAAATTTTTTCCAGTTTCATTGTCAACGCCGTCATATGTAACAAGATGAACCTTAACCGCAGAACCGTACCGTTGGACAGTATCTGTTGCCGCTACACCAAGCCCGGCATTAATGATACTTTTTGCACGTTCTTCTTTACTGTTTTTTGCAGACGTGTCACTCACTTTATTTCCCCCTTGCTTAAAAATTCGCAAACAGATATTTTTTCTTAGCAAAACTAGTATCAATTCTATATTAATATACTATCAAAGCCGAGATATACCCTTTTACTGTTGTCTTCTGTTGATTCAATCTCACATGCAAAATAATAATATAACTTTTCTCTATACGCATACATTCCCATGATTTTTGGGTTATTTTCTGTAAAACCAGGTAAAAAAATCTCAAAACCAGATGAAAAACTCTCTCCATCTTTTAGATTTGCACCCTTCTTAGCACCTCTTACAAGATTATTCTGACTAATCAATATTTCCCAATTGGATTCTTTACACAAGTTCGTAATATTAGTAATGTTACAAACTGCAATACCACCACGATACTCTCTATGGTAATAATAGTTTCTATGGATTATATCAAGGGAGTTGCTTGTGAACCAATTCTTATCAGTGTTAGATACTTTACCTATTTTTTTACGATTATTATTAAGGTCGTTTTTTTCATAGAAGCAATATACTTTCCAGGTGATTGACATGAGGAAAAGGGATTTAGGTGCCTCGTTACAATATTCCACACGATACAATAGATTTCCATTATTGAAAACAATATTGTTGATACTACTATTCCAATAATTCTGCATATAAGTAGCCGTGGCAAATTGAATTTCTTTCTGTGTATCTATATGATATGAGTAAAATTGTACAGAACTACGCCAAAAGATATTTTGCTCATCATAGCCAATAACCTTGCAATAAGTATCATGGTTACCTTTATAATACTGAAATTCATCGGTTTTGATATCCTTGTCTTTCGCTTCACAAACTTTGTGAATTATTTCCCCAACGTCGTTAATTTCGTATAAGCCCCCTCGAAAATCAAGAAAAATTTTGCCTCTAATAACAAATAATTTGGGTTCTCTTGCTTCTCCCATAATAATTTCAGGACTTATAGAGATACCCTGTTCTTCAAAATTTATAACAACATTTTTTAAGCCCGCACTAAGTTCTAATTTGTAAACAATATAATTTGATTCCTTGACAATGTAATACAAATTATCTCCGATTACATTGATAGAAAAGGCTCCAGGGTCATCAGTCAGTTTGTGGGTTTTCTCAGTGTCAACATCCATTGCATAAAGCTTGTATTCATCATGTACATTTGCAAAAAACGCCCATTTACCTTGAAAAGCCATTTGACCTTTGGAATAAATATGCCAATAATCATTACCAATAGTGTTTATCTCAGTGTCATCAGAAGTAAATGAAGACTTTTCTTCACCCGTTACTTCATTTTCTTGTTCAATATGAATTAAAAAAGTATCATCAATCTCATAATCCATATGTCCATACTTGTTATAAAAACCTTCTATGCCACGCAATTTATAAGACCTTTGAATACCTTCCTTAATCTCCTTGATAGTTTTTCCTCCGAAGTCAAACTCGTCAATAAAGACCGAAAAATTATCCTCGAAATCAAAGTTCATTTCATGGAGAAATGCAAGTTCCATAGTACAAATAAGCATTTTTTTCCTAATCGTATTATCCGTAACCTCGTTAAGAGTTTTAGACAGGTCTATTTGTTGAGGGTCAATGATATCTATGTAGCGCAATACAGCATCATTATATTTCTGTTGTGCCACGTTCAAATTGCCAAAATGTTCTGTTACAAGTAATAAAATTCCTGCAAGTATTTCTTTGTTAGTACTAGATAAACTTCCTATATCACTAGATTTTCCTAGACCAAGAATACATCTGTCACGTAGAATTTTGATTGCCTCAGCTATCTTGATATCTTGAGCAGATAATTCAGCTATTTTGTCATAACTTTCTTCTACCAACGTAGCAATTTTAATGTCGCGGGCGGATAACCTTATTAATAATTCAATCAAAACATGTTGTGCTTGTGCCAAATTTGTGATGTTAGCAGCAAGCCTTTTATCCTTTTTCTGAGAAAATGTTATTGTGTCAAATAGTCTAGTGTACCATTTTTCACTTTGTATCTGAGAAAATTGACTTTCACTTGCGGTGCATAGTTGATGAGTAGCTTCTTGCAAATCAGAAAAATCACATTCCCTATCAAAGTAATCAAAGTCAATACTAAATTGAGTTGCCGACATCTTAAAATCCCTCCAGAAGATTGTTTACTTTATTGATATTTTCATTGATTTCTTGCTTTTTAGCATTGATACTTTTTGTGGTTTGAGCTATACGCCGTTCGTCTGCTTCAATTTGAGCAACACAGTCTGCAAGATTCTTAGCTGTTCCAGCGACATAATCGCTTGATTCCATAATCGCTAAAAATGCACCTTTCCCAAATATTTCATCAAGAATATTGGTAAATGTAGCGTTGAAATATATCCCTATTGCCATTCCTGCAACAAACCCAATTGGCCCACCTGGAAGAAAAATTGTTACCCCTGCCATAGTACCACCTATTAGTGTTCCTTTTACAGTATCTTCGCCAATATCACGAAATGCTTCTTCCTTAGTTATATTGCCATTTTTGTATTTGATATAATTTACTACACTAGAAATTGTCAATCCTACTGCCGCACCAATTACTGCACCATTACACATTCTTTTTGCGGCGTCTTGTATTGTCACAGATGTAGCCGCTTGACCTTGTTCAATTTTTTTGGCAATACGTTCGGTGGATTCTTTTATTGTGTCAGCAGTATTAAGCTCAGTTACGGGATTTTTCAAGCCTATCTTTTCAACCGCTTCCTTTGTTCCTTTTACTCCTACAATAACATCTTGCTCAGTTGCTGTACCTTTCTTAATTGCTTCCGCTACTTCCTGCACTCTATTCCCCACATAATCGTCTGAAACAGTTGCTTTAATTGTTGTACTATTTACTGTTTTTCCAGTAAATCTGTTTATAGTTTCACCATCAATCCCAGGAGCATTTTTATTCAAAAGTGTTGATTTTTCCCATAGATTACTTAATTGGTCTCGTTTGAAATTTAGCCAATCAACCTCTTGTGCAGCACCAGTCAATTTTCTTTTTAAGGTTTCAGCCTGCCCTTCTGTGGCATTCGCCAAATAATCTTTTACAGATTCAGCACTTGAAAAAACGCCACTCTTACTGAAAGCCTCAGCATTCATCCGTTGAAATACTTGGATATCTCTAGCAAACTGCTTAGTACCTTCAAAGGTAAGATTAGTATTTAGAACTTTGTTAACGGCTTGTGCCGTAGTATTCAAATCCTGTGATGTAATCAGCCTATATTGTGCGGCTATATTAACAAAGTTGGCGGCTTCTGACAACAGTGAAGGATTATTTTTCAGTATATCTTTAATGTCATTGAATGAGTAACTTTCTTGTGTCCAGTCATCTTCGCTAGTACCTGGAATAACATTTGAATATGCAAATGAATTAATAAACTTGCAGTTTTGGATTTCAGCAACTTGTATATGTCTATCAAAGAAAAAATCTTGGATTTTAGTGGCTAGATTTTCAAAGAGAAACTCAGAACCTATACTATGTTCTGCTATAAGATTTGGAGCTTCGCTAGTTATTATGCAATTTTCAAATATGCAATTACTAATTAGGGACATTTTATATATATCCCTATAAAAATCTTGGTGTCCTATTAAATAAAAAGATTCTTTTGAGTTGAATTTAAGGTTCCTAAAAGTGCAATTGTTGACATGCAATTGCCTATCGTTTAATTGTGCCATAATATATCCTTTTTTTTCTGTAGAAGAAAATGAAACTTCTGTTGAAAATTCACTTGTCGTTGTAAAGAGGCAATCTGCAATTTTGCCTGCATACGCAATGCACACTTCAGGAGAGTTCAAAAATGAACAATCAATAACTTGACATTTATCTCGAACAAACCTGTATTCGTCGAAGCTGATAGTGCATTTGCCACCATCATAGTGCCAAACATTGTCAAATGTGCAACTACGTATTGAACCCGTGAAGCCACGTATACCGCCACAATTAGTAAATGAGCAATGCTCAATAATTCCTTGTTCGCCATAGCTACAGCTTGAGCCTGTAAATATTGCATCGCCAGTGTTTTTTTCATTTGTGAACACACATTGCAATAATGTTGGGTAACTAATATCACCAAAAAAATTGCTTACTTGATTTTTTATTGTACACTGCTCAAATCTCAGATTTCCGACGTTGGTTATGAACGTATCATAATTATTTTCAAATAAACAGTGCTTAAAAATAAGGCTATCAGATGTGATGTCCCAACTACTACCATCTGAACGTAAATATTTGTGAATTTTATCAAAATAACAGTTTTCTATATAAATCTCGTACTTGCCTTCTGCTTTTATTGCAGAGCCATAATTTGTATAGCCCCTTGCATATGAAAAACCATATACCAAAGCATCTTCGTAGCTTTCATTTGGAACTGGTTTTTTTATAAATTCACAGCCTAACATTACTAATGTGCCATTTTGTATAAAGATAGTTTCGATTTCTCCGAATCCTCCATAAATTTCTCTATCCTTTTCGTTTACTTTACCATAATTTCTTCCCATGGGAGTTGTATCTATTTCGCAATTTTCAAAAATCAACTTGCCATTAACGACAATTTCTTTATGAATGACTACGTTTTTATCTTTGATGGTCTTTTCTTCACCAGCTTTAATCACAAGTTTTTCGTCAATGGTCATTTTTGTTCGTTTTGCCATTAGGATTTGACGATTTTGGTCAAACATTTCTGAGTATGTAATAGCATGATGACTAACTAATATTTCAGACATTTTAGAACTCCTCCCAAAACTATTGACTATGATTGACATACTGTTTCGGTTCATGAGTATATTTATAATTCTAGTAAGGCTTATTGTCAATTACTTATAAATAGTCTGCTCCAAACAAGGGGTCTTTATTTTGAATATTAGTGCCGTTCATCATATTAAGAGCCAGATTGGTTGGAGAATACTGTAGCAAATTACTAATGAGAGTTGGTTTGTCCTGTAGTTCGTTAAGCAGGACATCATTAAGGATGATTCTACCCCAATTGTTTTTATTCTTTACAATGTTTTTGCGGTTTCTTGTTAGAATATCTATTTTCATATTGGTATAGTAATAATTTTCTATGGCATTAACGGTTTGAATTCTACAAAGAAACTGAACTTCGCTTATAGGTGTTCTGTCAACGATAACAAGTGCTGGCATAAAATACGCTTTACAAACATGGCAATGTACACGGGTATCGTTTCTATGTTGCTCATAAGTTTTTTTGAAAATTGGGTCTGGTGTGGGATTGCTATAATATTGCATCAAGTCTTTGAACGAAAAGATAGTATTACATGTTGGACAGACCGAATAGTTTATGAGGGTAATGTTGGTGTTCGGTATTTTGTAATTGCCCATGCCTTCTTCCTTATTTTTTTGCTCAATATCCGAAAGCATTTCTTCACTACCATTAACAAAAAAGTGAAGTCTTGTGGAACTATGACTACTGAACACTCCATATTGCTCGTCTCTGTTTACTTGCAAAGCTCTATAAAATCTTTCCCAGTTAATTTTTTGTCTTTCTTGCAGGTATATCTGTCTTTCCAGTTCGCGTTTTTGATAAGCTACTGAGGCCTGTTCTCTCATTTCTCTCAGTTCTCTTAGTTCTTCTTTTGAAATAGTTCCCATGTTAAATAGAAGTTGGTCAATCTCAGATTGACAAAGTACATCACCGCCCATATGTAGATGACTCCTTTCCATATAAAAGACACATTTTATCAATTTCCGCTTTCATTTCTATAGCAAGTTCCTCTGGCTCTAGCACTTTCACCCAAGAACCTTGGCTTAACAGATACATTTTAATACCATCACCCTGAATTTCAGCCTCTACTATATAAGCACCTTGTTTGTATTCAACTATCCTTGCTGTTGGCAATCTATCCAAAATAGCTTGAATGGACGGCCCCGTAAAACTAAAGCGAATTTTACGCGGCTTGCCATAAAACATAAACTGACATTGTTTACGTAACAAACCCTCATCAAAATCAGGTATTTGCGCCGTATCAAAGGTTTTTTTGTGTCCCATTATGTCTTTAATCCGGTCGACACGAAAATATCGTGGGGCTTCATACTGCTCGGGATAATAGGCTATCAGATAAAAATAATACTCCATAAATACTAGCGATACAGGCTGTACACGTTTCTCAGATAAAGTTCTATTCATTTTGTAATACCGTATTGTGATTTCCCGTTTGTCATTTAGTGCTTTTGCCAATCTCCAAAGTGTTTCGGTTACATTATCACAATCATGTTTTAGCTCGCTATAGTGGTGTAACTCTTTGTATACTATTTTGTCCAGCATTCTATGGTCGTTTACATTGGTAAATCTCTTAAATTTAGCAATCAACTCTACCATATCAATTTCAGAAAACGCCCGTGACCCCAAGATAACTTTTGTAACAGCAAATAATTCCTTGTCCGTTAAAAATTCGCTGGAAGTAATACGGTATGATTTTGTTGCGTGATTGTAATCTAATTCTGCATAGCCTACCAATTCACGATTATTTGCGAGCAAAGTTTTTATATCAGAAATATCACGCGATATGCTTCTGGTGGACACCTTATAAAACCCTGCTAGTTTACGAATTGAAAGTTCTTCCCCACGCATTGCGCGAAACAAAATTTCCAACAAACGTCCACTATATTCCATGCCACTCACCCCGGTTTTTTATTGTCACACTTCAATTATAACAGTTGTGCAAGACATGTAATGTCTGAGTAAAAAAATTTTTTTCACTATATTTTGATTATGCTTTCGGATATAGTTGCAATCATATTAGAAATATCAAAAAAGAGCGTTTCATCCTGAATTAATCAGATAAAACGCTCTTTGCAAGAGATTTTGACAATCAGCCTACCCAATCATCCACCAAATCATGGAGTGATAACGGCGTGGCCTGGGCAACTGCTAGTTTGCTAGCCCATGCCTCAGCTTCTTCATACGAATGAGTTAGTCCAATAGTTTCTTCAGATTGCCCATTTGTACTAGTGATTTTTAATCCATAGGACTGATGGTTATCTTCCATTATTTGAAGAACAAAATAATGGATACCATATTGTTCACCTTCTATGGTGATAGTGATGTTTTCTATTGGAATATCCGCAGATATCCTTACTGGTACATTCAAGGAATAATCCCCCTTTTATGCAGACAAGTTTTTACAATAGGAGTATAAATGAAAAATATCTGGAATTAAAGTGTTTTTTACCGTCATTTTTCGTTGTATTTTACAATATAATTGTCGTATATTGGCAATTGCATAAATGTCCGTCATAGTTTAGTATCGAATTATGTATAAAACTAAATGAAATTTTCACATAACATTTAGACATGTAATATTATACCTTGTCCATTTTACGTTTTTTGACATTTTTAGTCTTATATCGTAGAGTATTAGTCTTATATCGTAGAGTATAACAATCGGGTAGGAGGCTACCCATTAATTGAGTAGCCGACCTCCCAAGCTTGTTCAGCCTGCTAAACGTTTGCCACTGGCAAACAGCAGACCACCGTGCGTACCGTTCGGCACACCACAAAAAAGGGATCCCTGGAATTTAGGGAGTCTTTTTGTTGTAAATAATATGTTTTACTACTTGACGTGGCGTAGTAGTTTGTGTTACGATTGCTACAACGCCAGACGTAGTAAAATATAAAGGGGGTAGAATTTTGGGCAACGCCACAATTAGTAGCGATGTAATGCGAGGTTATATTGATTTGATAATCCTACGGGTATTGTGCGATGATGATTCTTATGGCTATGCTATTTCTAAAAAAGTGACAGACATATCAGAAAACACTTACACAATGAAGGAAACAACTTTATACTCGGCATTTTCGCGCTTAGAGAAACTAAAATACTTGCGTTCCTATCCTGGTTCATATTCTGGTGGGCGAGAACGGACATATTATGCTTTAACAGAAAAGGGTTTGCAATATTACCATCAAAAATGCACTGAATGGGTACTAACTCAAAGATTGATTTCAAAATTTATCTTAAAAAATGAGGGGAATGATAACCATGGAAGCAATTAAAACCTATGTTGATAACGTTTTTGCTGCTTTTCCACAATCTGAAGAAGTAAAAACACTAAAGCGAGAAATGCTAGCCAATATGGAAGAAAAATATATTGCCCTTAGACAAAGTGGTAAAAGCGAACATGAAGCTGCATATAGTGTTATTGCTGATTTTGGAAGTATGGATGAAATCGTGGCAGAGCTTGGTTCAGTAAAAGAAGGACAAACAAGACGCGTAGAACTAAGCAAAGAAGGCGAAGCAATAGGTACCAGCGAGAAACAAGAAAGTGTGGAAGATAAACTAGGCAATATTTTTCTGTCTTGGGATGAGGCACATACCTATATAGAAGCGATTAAGAGAAGCGGCATAATAGTTGGGCTTGGTGTTTGGATAATCCTGATTGGAGTTGCCTCCGTCGTATCATTTGGTAGCTTTGGTGTGTTCACCCTGTTTGTGGGCATTGCAATAGCTGTTGCAATGTTCACAATCAATTCATATAAGATGGAAATTTATGAAAAATATGAAAGTACACCAATCAGCCTAGATGCAAAAACTCGTGCCGAAATAGAAGCTCAAAATGCGCATTTTACATCACGATTTGGTGTTAAAATTGCTATTGGTGTTGCGATAATTCTAATTGCGGTAGGGACATTTGTGACTTTTAACTTTTTTGGTGTCTCATCTTTATTGGTAGCAATTGGTTTTTCGGTTTTTATATTTGTGTCCACATCTATGACTGGAGAAGCATTTGAGGTTTTGCTGAATATAGGGGATTACGAAATTAAAAAAGGGGGATGAGTTAGAGTATCTAGCGTAATTCAGTGGAATACAGAAAAAATGTGAACCAAGAAGAAAACATGAACAATCACAAAAAGCAGGAATGGTTGCAACTATACTCGTGAAACAGGTTGCCCGTTCCTGCTTTTTTGAATTTTTACCCTCTTGCCATTCTTTTTTCGCCATCAAGGCCAGTTCTTGCGTTTATAAGCAAAAACACTGCCAACAAAACAACAAAGTTAATTGCTATTACTTGAAAAGCCTCAGTTGGAAGTACGGTTAACTCTTTTCGCATAGCATAATTAATCTGCTGTGTAAAAGTAAAACTAAAGAACTCTGTTAGATGAGGCACATTAAAATCACCCATAATTGGTAGCACCCCTAAAAGAAGTCCTACAATTGGCGTAAATGGTGCAATTTTTGATAAACTAAGGGTTATGCCAAGTAACATAGAACACGCCGCCCCAAGCATAGAGATGGTAAGAAAATTCACCATTGCACCTCCTGTATGCCCCATCATCAAACCAAATAAGATAAGTGCAATCAATGAAACAAGAAGTATTGTAGCACTTGTTCCGATAAGATATTGATACGGTTTAACACCTGCCATACCCATAAAACGTAGATTCATAGTCATCCTATCTTCAGTAATAAATCCCGCCGAACTTCCTATCATTGATATGCCTATAAACATAATAGTGAATTGTGGCACTATATTAACTACCTCATCAGATTCCAACATGCCTGGAACTAACAGTAAAAACATAAACGGTATAAACAAAAACGCCACAGGCACACCCCATCTAGCTGGGTTTCTAATAAAACTAAGTGTTTGTTTTGTAAAAACAGCTCTAATTTTTCTCATAATACCACCCCTGTCAGATGTAAAAAGACCGCTTCCAAATCTGGCACGGTACGCACCGCATTATACCGCTTGCAAATTTCAACTGGATTGCCTTGTTCAATTATTTTGCCACCATGTAAAAGAGCGATATTATCACATAGCTTTAAGGCTTCATCCATGTTATGTGTAGTTAAAAAAATAGTAGCACCATTCTCCCTAAGTTTTTGCAAAAGAGCGCATACTCCTTTAGATGTAGCGGGGTCTAAGGCACTAGTTGGTTCGTCCAAAAACAGTAGCTTCGGTTCGTATAAAATGGCTCGTGCCAAAGCTAAACGCTGTGTCATTCCGCGTGATAGTTTTTCCACAGGCTTTTTTTGCAGCCTCGGCAAGCCCTACAGTTTCCAGTACCTCCATAGGCTTGCCTTTTGGCAAGCCGTAAATGGTGGAGTATAGGTTTAGATTTTCAATGCAGGTTAAATGGTTGTACAGCCCGCCTATATCCAGCATGATTCCTATTTCGTGTGATAATGCTTTCACTTCTTTTGTTCCGCTGTCCTCTTTTAGCTGGTTGGTGAGTATGTTAATAATTGTTGTTTTGCCTGCGCCAGAAGGCCCTAGCAATCCAAAAATTTCGCCTTCTGCTATGTTGAAAGTGACATTTGATAGTACTTGTTGTCCGCCAAATTTCTTTTTTATGTTTAATGCCGTAATCATTTAACATTTTCCTTCCGAGTCAAGTTCCTTATCAAGTTTTTCAAGCTCTCTATCAAGTTAAATTTCCTTTTATGCTAAAATTGATAAGGTTATCTCTTTTGCCGCCTGCAAAAATGATACCTTCCATAGTTGACAAATTGTGTACAACAGACCATTGCAGACCCTTTGCTTTTTTGGAAGCAACTTCTATAAGCAAGTCAATAGCTTGATTTTCGCTTAAAACTCCGCCATTAGCTTCGAGTGCTTCCTTTACTCTGTCGTACCGTTCAAATTCGTCACCGCCTTCTGGAATATTAAGCCCATTGTATGGAATAAAGTTTGAGGCAATTAGCGACTCTGTAACTTTTATGTCATTATCGTAGTAGTTGATGATAACGGACTTACCACTTGCATCTGCAATAAATAGTTGAAAGGTAATACCATATGAAAAATAAAGATTATATTGTTTTAGCAATTTAATGGCTTCATCAATATCTGTTGCTTTATCAAGCACTAATCTTATAGCGGCAGTTGTGTTTATAGTGACTTTGTTTTCATCAAATGGGGGTGCGGCTTCTGGTACGCCCAAAATCGCAATAGCCACCCCTTTTTCATTTGCTCCATCCATAGGCAAATATGGAGAAATAACTGTTGCAAAGCTATTAATATCAAGCCCACTTGGCAGATAATCCTGATTAAAACCTAAGTACATTAAGTTGACCGTTGACACAGAAGCATATCCAGTGCCAGGTGATGTAAATAACTGTACTGATGGCGAGTAAGGAAAGTCAAAGTTTCTGCAAAACAAAACTTCGTTTTTAGAGTTGCGAGCGATAAAAGCCGTACACCCTGCCCCTTTTATGTCTAGTGATATATCGCTAAATAAGTGTTTTGACATAAAAGCTTCAATTTCTGCATCGCTTTTCGCGCCAACTTTCAAAAATTCATCGAATCCGTAGTCACCAAAATATGTCATTTGAAACATGCCATATTCGTCAACTTTCTTTATTGAAGCTAAACTTTGCAGTGCGTTTTTGAGATTAATCATTAAAATCTCCTCCTGGTTATTATTTTTCATCATTCACTGGAACTCTTGCAAAATTAAAAACACTGTTTTCGCGGTCTGTTTTCGGATGCAATAGAATACTCGCGAACACAAAAATCACCTGGTATGCTTGATATTTTTCTCTGTAATATCAAGTATATCAGGTGATTTTTGTGAATCAATAAGGGTGACAGTAACCTGTAATTTTCGAGAGGTAAGTTGTAAAAAATAAGAGGTAAGTTGTTATAGACTGATTTACTACCCTTTGTACCGCTCTTTCAACTTCTCATTCAGCGTATCAGCCAGTTTTTTTGTCTGATAAAAAGTTATCACGGCTATTATTATATAAACTCCAATAGTTATTCCCAAAAATATAAGTATATGAACTAGGTTGTTCCATGAAATCCATCTTAAATAACTGGCTACAGAAAAAACAATTGCAATTACTGTAAATAATTGAATAGCATTACGAATAAAATATTCAAATTTTTTCAGTTCCCTTTTTGAATGAAATATAATCTTTGTAGATGATGTAAGGACTGATATAACGAATGCGGCTACAATATCATGCATAGGTACAAAGTCATACCCCAAAAACCACAAATAAACAATCATGCTAAGAGTGATGCAGGAAAAAATGATGAAAAAATCATAAAATATTTCCTCGGCAATTTTTTTTATATTCATAAAATTTTCCTCCATTTTAGCTTGAAGAAATGGCAATCCGTTGACGTACTACTTCATATAAAAGTATACCACCAGCTATAGAGGCATTAAGCGATTCCTGCCCTTCTTTCATAGGGAGTTTTACTAATATATCCGCTTTAGCAGTGATATCATCTGATAAACCATTGGCTTCATTACCAACCAAAATAGCACAGCCTTGTTGCAATTGCAAAGAATATGGAAGCATTGTACCTTGTAAATGTGCTGCCAGCACTAACACTTGCTTTTGCTTTAGTCCGTCAAAAGTTTCAGTTAAGTCCGCGCCTTCCACCACGGGTATACGCAAAGCGGCACCTGCCGCCGCCCGTAATGTCTTTGGGTTAAATAAATCGCCGCTATTTTTTGAAAGTATAACGCCGTTTGCACCTGCCGCCGCCGCAGTACGAATTAATGTACCAATATTCCCGGGGTCAGCAAGACATTCACCTATTAGCAAAAATGGGGTTTCACTTGTATTTAGCAGTTCTTCAAGGGAAAAGTGTCGTTTTTCACAAATAGCAAGAATCCCTTGGGGTGTGACAGTATCAGATAGCGTTGCAAACCGACTTTCTGTTACTACAATACATTCGGCACGTTTGCGCAAAGGTTCTAGCAAATGCGAACGCTCTTGAGTGCATATATATGCACGAACTGTCCAATCCAAGGGAATCTCAAGTACAAATTTCTCCCCTTCTACAACAAATAACCCTAATTCATCCCGAACTTTCTTACTTTTAAGAGCCTTAATTTTCTTGAATGAAAGTTCCATCTTTATTTTTACTCATCGTCCCGCGTAATGCCCTTTGCCTTTTCAGCTACTCTTTGTGCTTTAACACTTAGTTCTGCCGCTTTGAAAGCATGTTCCTGGGTCATAGCATTTTCGGTACGGTTTAGGCAATCAAGAATCAACTGCCCAAAATAAGGGAATCCAACTTTGCCTTCTACATCAAAATATTGTTCCACTTTGTGATTAGAAAGGTACAAGTGCCCCCCCTGCTTGCTACGAGCTATATCTATATATTTGCGCAGTTCGATAAAACCATCTGTTCCAAGTATAAACATGCGCCCATCACCCCAAGTACCAAGACCATCTGGGGTAAACCAATCCACCCGAAAATATCCTGTCGCGCCATTGTCGGCTTTTAAGGTACAATCCCCGAAATCATCTAGGCCGGGATGTTCGGGATTATTATAGTTTTCTACCTGAGCGAACATTACATCAGCCTCTTTTGCCCCCGTATAGTAAAGAAATTGCTCAATCTGATGGCTTCCAATATCACAAAGTATACCGCCATACTGTTCGCGCTTAAAAAACCAAGAAGGCCGCCAACTAAGGCTTGCACGATGAGGCCCCATACCAAGTGTCTGCACTACCCGTCCAATTGCACCTTCTTCAATAAGCTGGCCTGCAAATACAGCCGCCTCAACATGTAGCCTTTCGGAATAATATACGGCATATTTTTTCCCGGTTTTGGCCACTGTTGCTTTAGCATCTTCCAGTTGTTTCAAAGTGGTCAATGGAGCCTTATCAGTAAAATAATCCTTGCCCGCTTCCATGCTTCTAATCCCTAATGGGCAACGTTCGGAAGCTATGGCGGCACTGGCTACTAAGGCAACTTCGGGGTCTTCCAGTACTTCAGACTCTGACCGAGCGGCCTTTGCTTGAGGAAACATTTTTAGATAGTTTTCCAATTTTTTCTCGTCGGGGTCATATATCCATTTTAATGTGGCTCCGGCTTCAATCAGCCCGTTGCACATTCCACCAATATGGCCGTGGTCTAGGCCAATGGCCGCAAATACAAATTCCCCGGGCTTTACTACTGGATTTGGCTTGCCTTTAGGTGCATAGTTCATTCCACTCTCTGCCATATACAAAAACTCTCCTTCTAATAATCACCTGTTGTAATGGGCGCGCTCCCCAACTCTTCCACTGACTTGCTCTTTTCATAAAAACGAATAGCATTTTTAAGTATACCATCAAATGTATAGAATTCATCATCCTTAGCTATGGGCAAGGTGACAGTTTGTTTTAAGCAACCCGATTTATAAATGGCAGTGATAAGCTCAACGGTCATACGGCCATCTTTTCCGGTAATAAGCGGTTCGGTTCCGTTTTCTATAGCACTAAGTACATTGTCAATTTCCCCGTCAAAACTTTCGTGAGAACGGTCTTGGATTGCATTGTATTTTTGGGTAATTGCATTGACTAGTTCATCGTTAGGTTCTCCAAAACCGTTGGGCTTGGATTTTTCTGCGGCAACACTAAAGGGAGCGGCAATCTTGGCATTTTCGCACTGCAATACAACGCTTTGGGTGCCACCATGATGCACTACAGAGCTAGTGACTTCTGCTAAAGCACCATCCGCATATTTCAGAATAGCAAAAGAAAGGTCTTCAACCTCAGAATTATCGTGCATTACATTGGATAATACAGCCGTGACTTCTGCGGGCAATTCATTTTGAATCCAGTTAATCATATCAATTTGATGAACTGCATGGTTAAGAGTTGGCCCACCGCCTTCTTTTTCCCATGTGCCACGCCACCACAAATCGTAGTAACAATGTCCACGCCACCATAGAGAGTCAACATGAGCGCAACGTACTTTTCCAGCAATGCCAGAATCGGCCAGTTCTTTTAATTTGCTAATAATATTAAGGAAGCGGTTTTGAGCCCCACAAGAAAGGATTACATTATTACGCTTTTGTACCTCTAGCATTTCATCGCATTCTGCAAGGCAAGTTGCCATAGGCTTTTCTACCAGCACATGTAGTCCCTTATTCATGCAGTTGATAGAAATACTAGAATGAACATAAGGGGGAGTACAGTTGGATATCAAATCAATGGATATATCAGATGCTAGCATTTCTTCATGGGACGCGAAAACTACAGCGTCAGTTAGGTTAAACAATTCCTTTTTTTTCTGAGCCTTCTCAGGAAAAATATCTACAAGAGCCACAATTTTGCATCTGTCTTGGAATTTTGAGTAACTTTCCAGATGCGAACCTGAGATGTTCCCACATCCAATAATTGCTACGTTAATCATTTTTTCCTCCTTCATTACATGCCACTCTGCATTTGTCAATATGTTGTAATCATAAAGGCCATACAACAGCTAGATTTTAACATATTGTATAAGAGCCTGTCTAATCAGACATTACAATTTTGCGTTCGACAAAATAATGGTAGAACAACCCTATTGTACTTTTATTACTGAGAGCAAAAACGCCAACTGTGAGTCAATTGCATCAAATAACAAGTCTGATTCTTTTTTTGTAAGATTGTGTAGAGACAATGATTTTCTAAATTTGGATAAAAACGGATGTGAAAAATGCAAAAAAAAATTATGGGAACTGACTCTACCGATTACTTCGTATTTTTGGAGTGACCAGTTCCCACAATTTTCGAGGTGAGCTTATGCAACACTGATATTGAAGGTATAGACGATATTTCTAGGCGTAAAAATATTATTTATACAGATATGTTGATATTATTCAAGAAAACACCTATGATAGCATTAGAGAAATGGAGGTGCATTATTTAAGTAGTCCTAGCAATATTCCTTATGCTACCGATAAGGCTTCAGCTATTGTGGATACTCTTACAACATCCAAACCAACTCTTTTGAAAATGGTTGTTCAAATGCTTTTAGATGAAAATATTTTTATACTTACACATAAGTTTCAATTAATTAAGGGTGGAAGAAGTTGAATTTTCAAGAAATGAAATTGGTAAAATAAAGGTATCGAAGGAGAGGCAAGGCATGGATAATATTTTAATTCCATCTGATATAAAAGATAAGGTAAAAAAAGCTGTTCGCTTTTTTTGGAGTACTCGAGAAGGGCAAATTTCAAAACAGTTAGAAAATGAGGTGCGCGACCAAGGCAATCGGGGGGCGGCTACAGGCGGAAAACAATTGAATGGTTTTTTAGACCTCATTAAGGAAATTCTCATAGAGAATGAAATCTCGGAACATGTTATTTTTACAAATAGTAAACTTGAATTGCCTGGTTACTACCGACCAAGTAAAAAATGGGATTTGCTTGTAATCGATGAAGGGCATCTTGCTCTTGCAATAGAACTCAAAAGTCAAGTTGAACCATCGTTCGGAAATAACTTTAATAATCGCACTGAGGAAGCAATGGGTAGCGCATTGGATGTTTGGACAGCGTTTAGAGAGGGTGTGTTTAAGAATAGCAATCCTTGGTTGGGCTATTTGATGATGCTAGAGGACTGTA
>Ga0123355_10002134_pt1 | contig 27920 bp, 23 predicted proteins | sample TergutEmb28metaG_3_FD_89872 | JGI IMG/M metagenome (GOLD analysis project Ga0123355, IMG submission 89872) | Embiratermes neotenicus P1 segment gut microbial communities from Petit-Saut dam, French Guiana - Emb289 P1 | ecosystem: Host-associated > Arthropoda: Insects > Digestive system > Gut ... | reverse complement strand
TTCTAGCCTCCGTGCTTCGCCGGCGGTGTCCGCCGATTGCATAGATTTCAGAGACAGCTCGGGCACCATTCGAGCACATTTTTTTCACAACCGAAGGCCGGGCTCGCCAGACCGACCCTTTTCCTCCCGGTTTGTTTTGAACAACTTCGATAGTTAGCGCAGAAGGGCGTGTCTGGCGTGTACCGAACTGGCAAAAACATAATTTCGAGCGCAATTAAACCGAGGCTTCGATGACACCAAACCATCGCGATCCTGATGATTCTGAAGACGCCCCGCTGACGCCGGGGACGAATCTCTTGACGAGTGCGGGAACTTTGTGGTCCAACTAGGCGGCCCCCGCAAGCCATTCACCGAGGAGCAAGAGAGCGCGCCAAACGAATCTCGTTTACGACACCACTGGCGAGCTCCACTTGACGAAGGAGCAGTACCAGGCCCTCATCGCATATGGCGGGAAAGAGCCGCCCCATCCTGGCAACGATGAGGCAGCTCAAGGTTAGGCAGTTAGAACGTCAGGCGGCCGGCGACCTGAATAACCCGAGCATTGGGTAATAACCCGCTGAATCTGGTCGAACTAATTTGACCGGCACTTCCTCCGGTAATGCTGTTGTTCGGATCGCCAAACGATGGCGTATTCATGACATTGATTGCATCAGCACGAAACTCAAGAGCAGCCTCATGGTAGGGCAGCTTGAAACTCTTGAAGAGAGACATATCAAGCCGGTTGAATCCCGGCCCACCGACAGTTTGCCGCCCCCGCTGGCCATAGGGCAGGGTTCCGGCGTTGGCGAGCAGGACCGCATTGCCGCCCGCAGCGACGGCAGCGTTGTATTCCGCCACAGTCGCGTACGCAGTCGGCGCCTGCGAAAAAGCGCAAGCGTTGAACCAGTGAGCTACGGTTTTAGTCTGCGTTGCACACTGTTCTTGCGGCTGCGTGACCGGGTTGGGTGTACCCCCGGTGGCAAAGGGGTCGCCGATGCGGAAGACGTGGGGAATAGCGATAGGCGTGCCGGTCTGCGCTTGGAAGATGGCTGCGACCTTCCAACCGCCCGCCAGTCCCTCGACGAGACGATTACTATCATTCAGGAAACGCTTCCCTCTCCCAAACGGCAGTTCATACTGCGGCGCAAAGGTAAATCGGTTACGCACGTCAGTAGCACTGGCGCCATACTCGAACTTCAAACCAAGAAACGCGGGATTGCCGGCCTGGCCTCCGTCAGTCCCTTGGATTGGCTGAACGGCATCGTCGAGACTGTGTGCCCAGCTATAGCCCGCCAGGAAAGACAGTCCACGCGAAAATCGCTTTTCAAGCTTCGCCTGGAGAGAATTGTAATTGCCTTCGCCCTCGTTGGTAACTTCAACGATATTGCCGAAGTCGAAGAAGGGCTGATAGAGCTGGCTGTTGGCACCATTGGGTATGACACCTGGAAATTGGTTCGCGGCATAGCTAACCCGCAGGTGACGGCTCACATTGCCCTGATAGCCCAGAGTGAACGACATGCTGGAAGTGAGAGCTTGCTGAACACTTAGATTGTACGACTCTGTATAGGTACTCCTCGCATTCCGGTCCTGCCCGAAAAGCGTCGGCAACTGTGCATTCGCTGCCAAGCCGGCATTGGAGAGGGCGGCAGCCCCGAAGCCTGTCTCAAGCGTCTGGCCGTTGGTGGGACATACGATGCCTGTCGCAACGGTGTTATAACACTGGTTCGGATTCGGATTAAAGCTGCTGCTCAGGAAGAAGGGCGGGTTGTTGAACAGGTTCAAGCCCAACCCGATGTTCTCCTGACCGCCATAAAAAAGACCGAAGCCTCCCCGAACGACGGTCCCTTGCCTGGGTTGATAGGCAAATCCGATGCGCGGAGCAAACTCGTGATGATCCGGGTTGACCAGAGATCGATTGCTGGTGTACTCGATCTTGATGTTGTCATTGGCGAAGTCAGTCGAAAGGAACGCGGGAATTGGATAGTTGCTCTGCGCCTTGGGGATTAAGAATGTCCCGCTCCCCTGATTCATGCCCGCGAAATTGCCGACAAAGTTCGCCTGATTGTCGTGCAGTTCTTCAAACGGCTGGGTGTATTCCCAGCGCAGCCCCAGATTGAGCGTAAGACGCGAGCCGATCTTCCAATCATCCTGCACATAAGCGGCGTCATACCAGCGCAGATTCGTGACTGGCGTAGTACTGTTCAGTGAAGCGTAATTTTCCATGTCCAGCGCAAAGTCGGCTAAGCCTGCACCCGTGACGGCGCCGCTCAGGTCTCCAGGATCACTGGTGTACGTCCCTTTGAATCCCTGGTACCCGGTAGAGTTGGGCGACTGCAATCCGTAAAAGCGGGTGTGCTGGACGCTGGGGCCAAATGTGAAGATGTGCTTGCCCCAGACTTTTGTAACGTTGTCAACGAACTGAATCACATTTTGCTTTTCATCGGAGGGCTCGTAGCTCGGGATGCCAATTCCGAAATTGGACCCGCCGCCGTTGAAGTAAATGGTCGGGAACCCGCCCAGAGAAGGGCCAAATGGGATGCCGCCCAAACCATATTTCGCTGCGACATTGGTCTGCGCCCCCGCCGACAAATACGACGCTTGCAGGTAGTTGTAGCCGACGCGGAACTCATTGATAAGGTTAGGAGAAAAAACATGGGTTTCGCTGAAGACAGCGCTATTGGCGAGGTTTGTATCGGAACCATCAGCCCCGAAGTTGCCGCCATCCAGCACGCCCAATGGCGGGGTATAGATCGTCGGATTGTTGCTATAGCTGAAACGCGCAAATGCCTGGTCCCTAGAACTCGGGTTATAGTCCATCCGGGCATCATACTGGGCCGTGTTGTTCCGTGACGCGGTTGCTGGAGCGGTGTAGTTCTGCACCACCTGGCCAGGCACGCCCTGGTTCGGAAGGGGAAACAGATTGAGGATGGTTGATGCCACAGCGTTGACGCTGCCCGGGCAGATGACATTTTGACCCGGAATCGCGGTCGCATAGGCTGGCGTAGCCGACGGGCAGGCCAGATAACGAGTCGGGTCCTTCCCCGTCTCCCCGCCGCCGATGGTCGGCGTCACATTTCCGCCCGGTTTGTACAAAGTGATCGCGCCGTTGCCGTTGGTAAGCGCGGGATTGAGCATTTGCGAAAAATCCCCAATGCGCTCAGCGGCTGTTGGCACCGTGAAGTTCGGCTGCTGTGGTTGGTATATGTTGATGCGGGTCCCCTCCGCATCGACAAAGAAAAAGAGCTTGTCCTTGAGGATGGGACCACCCAGCGTGGCGCCGAAGATATTCTCATGGTAGGCAGTCTTCAACTCGGGCGTGGGGGCGTTGAAGTTGTAGTTCAAGGCACTCATGCGGTCGTTGCGTAAGTACTCCCACAGTTCTCCGTGGATGGCGTTGGTTCCCGCCTTGATCGACGCGTTGACTGCCGCTCCGGTCGATCGACCAAGTTCTGCGCTGTAATTGCTACTTGCGACCTTGAACTCTGCCAACGCCTCTGGCGGAGGGCGTACGGCGTAGGTTGCGCCGTTGAGGAAGTCCTGCATGTTGGAGTTGTTGTCGACACCATCAAGAATGAAGTTGTTTTGCGAGACGCGGCTGCCATTCGAGGAAAACGCGCCCGATCCGGAAGTCTGCGTGTTGCCCTGGTTCGGTGCGTTCACACCGGTCGTAAGCGTGGCCAGAAAAAGATAATTGCGATCCAGAAGCGGAAGGCCCTCGAGTTGGGACGTGGTAAAGACCTGCCCGGTGGAAGCATCTTGTACCTGGAGTTCAGAGGTCGAGGTAACCGTGACTACTTCGTTCACTGCGCCCGGTTTCAGCGAAAAACTCAAACTCACTACCTGGCTAACGTCAACGCGAATGTTCTCCTGCTTGCGGGTTTCAAAATTTGGGGCCGAAACCGTCAAAGTGTAGACCCCAATCTTGATTGGTGAAAACGTGTAAGTCCCGTCCCCTGCGCTCAAGCGCGTGAAGGACAGGTTTGTGTCATTGTTTACTACGGTAATCGCCGCGCCCTGAATGGCTCTCCCGGTCTGATCGGTAATGGTTCCGCTGATTCGTCCCTGGTCAATTTGCGCCAACGCCGCCTGCACCGTCAGACAAAATAGAGCCACGGCAACGAGCCTGGTAAGCGCTCTGGAAAACCTGTTTCTCATGCGTCGATTCCTCTCCGAATCCTGTTGGTCATTTCCGTACCCGAATGGCGAATACTGGCATTGAAAGGGATAAACCCTACTCGTATGAGGCGTCCCTCGCGGGCTTTGCGCCATCATCCGCACCATTGAATCGCTGTTGTTGAGTCGGGACAGAAGGCGGCACTGTCGAGAAGTGCCAATACAACCCACGGGAGATGCTTGTAGCATCACCTTTCGGATACTGTCAATTGAAAAGTTTTATTATGATGAATATTATTTCAAGGAATGAAACTACCGTCCGCCCGTAGTATGGATTGTCGTGATAATGTTCCATGTACTAAAACGTAATCTCGCTCCTGAATCGCATTGATTTCGAGGCTGAATCGCCATACTTTATCTAAAAGGTCCGGGAAATACGATGCGGCGAGCCAGTAAGTCCAGCCCGAGTGCAGCGCCGGTAGGCGTTATCTCCAAAGTGTTGCTGATTCTGGAGGCACTACAAGGCTCTTCTGTCGGACTGGGGTTGAAGGCGATCTGCGACCTTACCGGTATACACAAGAGCACCGCGCATCGCTTTCTGAAGCACCTGGAGCAGGAACGTTATCTCATTCGAACCGAGTCGGGCGCGTACCTGATCGGTCCTCGACTATCGCAGTTGTCCACGCACGGCAGTCGGAGCGCAACGCTGCAATCGGTCGCGCGGCCAATCCTCGACGAGTTGTGGAAGTCGACTCAGGAAACCGTCAATCTGGCGGTTCTCGATCAAGGCACGGTGCTTTATGTGGACGTGATCGAGAGCCCACACGAGTTTCGGTTTTCCTCGCGCGTGGGCACGCGCCGTTCGCTACACGCCACGGCACTGGGCAAGGCTTTAGCCGCTTTTCTGCCGGCGGAGTTGCAAGAAAGTGTTTTGAGTGGCGTCACGTTCCAGCCGTCGACGCCGCACACGATTTTGAATCTGCTGCAGTTCCGCCAGGAACTTGAAAAGATTCGCGGGCAAGGCTACGCGGTCGATGACGAAGAGGCAGTTCAGGGCGCGCGTTGCGTGAGCGCGCCAATTCTCAACTCTGACCGTGAAGCGATCGCTGCGGTCAGCGTCTCCGGACCCGTGACCAGAGTAGGAGCCAACCAGGTTGCCGGGCTGGCGGGAGCGGTCTGCTCCGCTGCGCGCGCCATTTCGGGAGCGATGGGATTCTCACAGGACGCGCTCGAGGCCGCGAACCAGCGTCGCAGAAAAAAGGTCGTTCTGGCCCGTAACTACTCCTACGCAATCCCAGGCCGAAAATTCTAGTGAGTGGGCTCTTCGGGAATCTCTGCGAATCCGGCAATCGACCGGTTGATCAGCGAGGCGGGTGGCGTGCGTTCTTCAAATCGCGGGAAACCCAAATCACAGACAGGTTTGCCCTGAACACGTTTTAGGCAACCACAGCTACAATCGTCCATTCCGGGAAGGCTGTATGTCAGAGTTGGGAACAATACGGCTTTTGATACGGGAGGAAGCCTAACGGCTCCTTTCCCAGCCGAATTTTCGAGATCTGACGGAGAGACCAATGTTCAGCGCGCAGCCTATTTGATCCATTTACCGCACACCCAAGCAGCCCTTATTTATTTCGCTGTGGGCTGGGTGAGGGAAGGAAATCCCACCACCAAGGACTTCGCGTCGCCATGCCGAATCTCATCGAGCGGGTGCGTCGCCATCACCTTGTAGTCCCTATACTCGATGGTCAGGGTTGCGCGGCCGCCCAGGCGAATAATGCTTTCGGAGCGGTTTTCGAGGGGAAGCCAGAAGCCATCGACTTTCACGTACCGGTGTTCGATTTCGGTCTTCTTGATCCAGAACGAAGGGTTCTTTGCGGGTTCGGCTTTGATTTGCGTTACTGCAAAGTCCGCGGCATCGATCCAAATCTTTCCGCGGTACAAGAATTTGTTGTCCGTTTTGGGTGTGACCTCGAGAACGTATTGCGCGCCCGAGGGCGAAGTGGCGTAGCTATCCATCTTAAACTCATAGTTCTCGGGGCTGAGAGCCGTCCGACGCTGGTTTCCCTGATCGGCGGCCTCCTGTTCGCCTTCGAGCAGTTTCCTGAAGACGTGAGTGATGATGAACTTCGAACCCGTCTGGGAAACGACGCTAAACTCCTTTTTGCCGGGAGATTGATAGTTTACGCTCACGTTCATTTCTGCGTCCCGGTCGGAAGGGAAGCCGAGATATTTCAGGCGATAAGTGCGGGTGCTCTGAAACTGACGCAGCGCCTGCGCACGCTCCCGGTTCCTTTGTTGTACGTTCTTAATCACCTCTTCGACGGACAGCGGAGAACCCGGGCTTGCGGTTCGAGGGGACGGCTCAGGTTGCCCCATGGCCGACACCGTAATGAGAGTTGCGCTCAAAAGCCAAGCGGCTGCTGGTCTTGTACAACGCATGCGTCGCTCCCTGATCATAAGATTGCTTGATGCGAGTTGCTCGATGTTGTCGCGATCCCTTCGACTCCGAGAGCGGCGCGTTTTTCAAGGCCCCAACTTCTCAACCACTGGTCGTAGCGGGTGTAGCCCGATTCAAATACCGCGTCCCAAGTGGCGGTCAAAGCGTAGTCGCGCGCCGAGCGCCCCATCCGCTGTCGCAGCTCCGGCCTGCCGCGAAGCATGGTGACATGCTCCACGAAAGCGTCCAGATCTTTGGCTATGAACCCGGTCTCCCCGGAACGCACAATGAAGCGTGGCCCCCCGCTATCGGTAACGATGGCGGGGACGCCTGAGGCCAGTGCCTCCAAAACCACGTTTCCGTAGGTGTCTGTTCGTGAAGGGAATACGAACACATCCATATTAGCGTAAGTCTCGGCCAGCCGCTCGCCATGCAAGACTCCCGTAAAATCCGCGTGCCTCATCTGGGACTCAAGCCAGGATCGTTCGGCGCCTTGGCCCACGACCAGAAAGCGGACGTTTTTGAGCCCGGCCCGCTCTAAGGCTTTCTCGAGATCGGGAAGAAAGCGAATGTTCTTTTCCGTGGTGAGTCGCCCCACGAAACCCAGGACGAATCGTTCGTCGGCGCGGGTGCGCCGCCGGGGATCAAACAATGTCGTATCCACCCCGCGTCGCATGGGGTAGCAGGCTCTACTTGTGCCCTGCTTCAGCAGTTCGACGAGTTCGTCATTCGGGGCAAAGAGCAGGCTCGCTGTCTGGTAGAAGCGCAGCAACGCCAGCAGACACACTTGGCGGATTGTGGGCCCGAGATGGTTCTTCGACCAGCCTGGAAGCCACGTTAGCCTCGCCGTCGCTCGCTCTTCCGCGTATTCGTGAAGATTGGTGTGCCAGGAGGCAGCTAAGGGGATTTTCAGCTGATGCGCAATCAGTGCTCCCAACTGACCCACATCGCTCGGGCCGGTAATGTGGACAATCTCGGCATGAAAGCTGCGCACTTCGGCTTCCGCCCGGCGATAGTGGCGCCAGAACGCCAGATCGAAGTTATGTCGACGATCGAGCGGAAAAGCGACAGGCCCCCGGCGGAGAACCAGCCTGGTAAAGTTCCGCTCACGCTCAACCAGACTCCGCTCACCGCCGCAAACCATCAACATGGGAAGCTCGCGGCGCCGACAGAAAGCCTGGAAGTGCCTGGCGGTATTCGCTACTCCATCCACTTCATCGTATGTGTCGGGGAAGAACGCCACCCGGGGCCCTGCGCGGGGTTCAGAAATAAGTGAGGCGGGACGGGTCAAAGCGCAACCTCTTGGTTATTGCCAGGTCGAGGATCAAAGCGCATCTGCCGGTCGGGCTTGCCGAGGAGGCGTTCGACGGCTCCTCTCACCGGGTAAATGTCCATCAAGCGAAGCGCAGCGAAGATGACCTGGATGAATGGCGCGGGCTTTGTCCACAAAGCGGCCAGTGGGCGGATGCGTCCGTTCCGGTCGGGGTGAAAAACCCGCTCATCCCAGCGCCTGGAGCCGACGGGATACTCCGGATATTCGCGAATGACGTCCAGCAGGGTCTGAATCACCCTCACGGGCTGCGGTTTCGCGTACTGGGGCATGAACAATACGTGGGTGCGCCGTTGCCTCCGCACCTCGTCAACGAACTCGGGGAAGGTTTCGGCGTCTGTCAAGTTCAGAATCGCGCTTGGCTCACAGCCATGCCGGTCGCCGCCGCCGATGATCGGCTGATTCCATCCTTCGGCAAATTGGAGTGTCGCCTGATTCTCCTCCCAACCCCGCAAGCCGCCCAGTTCTAATGCATGAATGAACATTCCGTGTTTGGCCACAAAAGAGCTCACCAAGCTCGCGTGCCGCTCCTCGCCGATTCCGGCCAGATCCCACAGCGGATGATTGAGAACCACCAGCACCTCGCGGTTTTCATCGAGCATCGAGAGAAGCTCTTCGAGGCGCTTTTCCCCAGGATTTCTGGTAAATTCCTGCAGGTCCGCCACCATGGTTTCTGCCCGAGCACTGGGCAGGTTGTGCAATCCGAGATGTAGCGTCGTGTCGTGAAAGGGCACTGTCCATTCGAGCGAGACGGGGATTCTGCGTGTCTCGGGTATCACTCGGAGAAGCATGGGGCCTTCGATGTTGTCATGATCGCTGAGCGAAACCATACTGGAGACGCCCAGTAAGCTCTCAATCTGATCACGCTCCAGTTGAAATGCAGCTAAAGCCGGCATGGGCGGCGTCCAGTAGGATTTCGAGAAATCAATCGTAATGGCCGAGATGTCGGAGGCGCGGCGCGCCTGGTGAGCCATCGCCCGGCGCAACAGGGTGTGCTTGGCGACAAACTCGGCAATGAAATAAAGTCCTTCTTTGGAATGGTTGGTATGACCGTGTAAAGAAACTCCGCTTCGATACCGCCTTGGCGCCGAGGGCTGCTGCCAGAGATAAGTTACACTGCGCTGCAAAGCACCTCCTTATGCACGGAGACTGCGGATTTACTGCGCAGATCATGACATGAGGATGATTAATGAGCGATTACAAGCAGATCATTTTTTGTGCAGCCCCAAATAAGTTATTAAGAATCTCACTTACCGGTCATTCTTTCGCCCGCCTCTCTCTGGCTATACTGCCTGCTTGAGGAGCCGCTTCATGAACGGTTCAGGTGGGAGGAATGGGCCGGCCTCTCCTCAGGTTTCTCTCCTGGCCGCCCTTTTCGAAATCCTCCGCTCACCCGCGCGGCTGTTGTTTTTGTGGAATTGGAAGTCGGCGCTGCTCAGTTGGTTCCTGCGCGGCCCTATTTTTCTGGTTGCAACCGTTCATCGCGGATGGAGATCTTCCGCCGGGGCAGTGCTCACAGAATCGTTTTTTTGTCTTTTAACCGCAGGGTTCTATGGTGCTATCGTTCAGACAGTTCGAAACGCTCAACCGGAGTGGCTCACCGGGGTCTTCCTCACGCTGATCATGCCAGCGGCCTTTCAGGTGTTCGAGTACTGGCTGCATCGGTTCAGGGGCACACCTCACCTCCGGTCTGCAGAAATCGCCTCGGTCGCGGTGAGCGGGTTATCGGCGCTGTTCAATTGGTATGCCATGCGCCGCGGCACGTTGTTGGTGGGCTCGGAGGCCCGAAGCTTGGGCACTGACTTGCGCCGCTTGCCGGGGCTGCTTTTGGGATTCCTGGCTATCTTGCCGCGGCGAATCGTTGCCCGCATAAAACGCATTCCCTCGGATTCCCCTGGCCGGTCCGGGAAAGGAAAATGGCTATGAGAACCTTGCACCTCACCAATTCCTGGCATGAGACCTCGGGAGGGGTTGCTACTTTTTACCGCGCCTTGATGGACGAGGCCAACCGGAGAGAACAGCTCATTCGGCTGGTGGTTCCTGGCGAAAGAGATGGAGTCGAGGAATGCGGTAAGTTTGCGAGGATCTATCATCTTCGCGCACCTCGATCTCCTTTGAACCCTGCTTATCGCACCATCTACCCCAAGCAATTTCTCTCGGCTCGAGGCAAACTGCAGGAGATCCTGCGAGTGGAAAGCCCGGATCTGGTCGAGATTTGCGACAAATACACGCTGAATTACCTGGGCGCGTTACTGCGGCGGCGTTTATTGCCGGGGGTGAGGCTTCGGCCGGTTGTGGTTGGGCTCAGCTGTGAGCGCATGGATGATAACTTTCGAACCTACCTGGGCAAGCTGCCATTCCGAAGCACATTCTGTTCTTTGTACATGCGCTGGCTTTATTTCCCTTTTTTTGATCACCACATCGCCAATTCCGAGTACACGGCGGATGAATTGCGCTCGGCGGCGCAAGGGCTGGTAGCGAGGAGAACATGGATCCGGCACATGGGGGTCGATCTGGTTCATTTGTCTGCCCATCGACGGTCAAGGGCGATGCGGGCGCGGCTGCTCGAGAATTTTGGCGCCACTGAAGACAGCACGCTTCTCCTCTATGTCGGCCGCCTGGCGCCGGAGAAAAATCTTGGACTTCTATTCGATTTGCTGGCGCAGTTGTCGCGGGCGGGCTCCCGCGACTGTCGGCTGTTGATGGTCGGCGACGGAATTGAGCGGGAACGGTGGGAAAGAGACAGCGCGCGGCGCGCGCCGGGAAGGGCTCTTTTCTTGGGGCACATCAAGGATCGGAATGTTTTAGCGGATCTGTACGCGAACGCCGACTTCTTTATTCACCCCAATCCCCGGGAGCCCTTCGGAATCGCCCTGCTTGAGGCCATGGCTTCGGGACTTCCTTTAATCGCTCCTAACTGTGGGGGAGTGACCGCTTACGCAAGCGCGGAGAACGCCTGGTTGGCCGAGGCGACGCTCGAGGATTTTTCCGCAGCGATTCACGAGGCTTGGTCGAACCCAACCCTCAGAGATCGAAAGGTCGCCGCCGCCGCAGAGACCGTGCGCCGATACGAGTGGAACAGGGTGGCCGCGTCATTCTTGGATCTTTATGCCGCTTTGATTGGCTCCGCCCAGGGTTCGATGGAGGCTTTCCCGGCCCCGGCTTTCATGTCTACGCCTCTTTCCGGCACTCAATGGCTACTGACCCGCACGGTGTCAGCCGCGGTTGAACGGTCATTCAATTTACTATCCAACCTTTCGCTCGCTCGGGAAGGCTCAGCGCATGCGACATGCTCGCCAAGTTACAGACAGGGGAATGGCAGCGAACGCCTCAGCGATTGACAAACCGAGGTGGCGAGATCCCGCGGGAGGCGCGAACATGCATAGACGTGCGCGTGCAGTTGTTAAGAATCCTATCCGGTCTTTCCCATCGGCCAGAGCTAGAGCTAGAAACTGGTCGTCAACCGCAACCCGAAACTGCGCGAGGGGCCTAAGGCGTTGCCGGAAAACAGGCCGCCGAAGTCGATCACGTCTACAACGCTCGTGAGATTTTGTCCATCGAGCTGAAACCTCATCTTCAAGTGCTCGGATTTGTAGATATCAGCTCCCACCGACGCATTTATCTGAAGGGTAGGGGAGATACGACCCTGAGCGAAGTGGATGCGCTTGACAACCTGCCCCCCGTATATCTGGGCTTGTCCCTGGATGCATTGCTCGAGGGTGAGACTGGGATTGCAATCGAACTGGAACGGCAGACCGCTGTCAAACTGTGCTCCACCGGCAACCCAGAGACGCGGTGCGATCTGATACTGGAGACGACCGCGCACGGTGTTGCGCTGGTCCTGGGAAGCGGGAAAATGGCCGCCGGCCGGTATGGAAGTGACACCGAGAAAGAGTCCGCCGGTAACCGGATTCCAGGCGTTACCCAGCTGATAGGAGTAGGAGAGGTAGCCGGAGAACCGGTTCCATTCCGGCAGGTCAAGCTTGGCTTCGGCGCCGTAAATGATCGCCTTGCTGAACGCGATGGGGAAACTAATCGGGGTGTTCTGGAACGGGTTGTCGTCCTCATAGTTATTCATCAGACGCCGAAAATAGTTGGCATCGAGTCTGATCTTGTTGAAAAAGGTCTTGGTGGCCCCGGCTTCGTAGAAATTTCCCTGCGATGGCTTGACCGGCAATTGGACGGAGCTGCTGTTCAGGCCCGCAGCCGCCGTGGAACTCGACAGCAGAATATTTTCAAAGGATGGAGTCTCAAATATTCGATCGTAGGAAAAGTGCACGACGATGTTTGCGGCTCGAAAGAAGTGCGCGACGCTTAGACGTGGGCTCACCGCGTTCTGGTTCACTACAAGCTGATAACGATCCCACCGCAACCCGGCACTCACGGTCCAGTTGCCCAGATGGATCAGGTCCTGGGCAAAGGCAGCCTGTTCGAGATCCGGGCGGGTTCCGAGGAAGTCAAACCTCGCCGGCGTGCTGGGATCGAACTGCCCGGCATCCGTGATTAGCCAGCCGAAATTTTCGTGCAGGAAAAGATTGTCGGATTCAACCCCGAATTTCCATTCATGCCGCCCACGGCTGACGGTTAGAGCTCCCTTGAAGTATCCTTCACGAAACCAGTTATGCTGGGAAATGATGATGGGTGTGGAGTCGGGGTTGGAGTAGAAATCGTGCGCAGTGTCGCGAACCATCCCGCGAAAGTCGCCCACCACATTCGATGAAAAGAAGTGCTGGTAGGAGAACGTCCCCATGGTCTCGATGTTGTCGGCTGTCTGGTGCTGGCCCGCTTGTTGCTGGACGAGCTCGTTGGGAATGCCGTATCGCGAGAACTCGTGGCGCAATGTCAGGCTCAGCCGGTCGCTGGCAGTAAGATTTCTTTGGTAATTGCCCGAGAAGTCTCCGATCGTGGAGGTGTTGTTAAAGTTTTGCGGCACCACGGGATTCAGATAATGCCCGGTGGTCCCCCCGCTGGCGGTAGCGCCGAGCGTGTTCTTACCCCAGGAGTACTGGCCTTCGAGGAAGCTGCCCGCCGTGTCATAGCTACCGCCCGACAGCACCGCCTCGCCGTGAAACCCAGGCTGTGGATTCTGGAGGGTGTTGACCTCGACCGCCCCGCCCATCTTTCTGCCATACTCCGCGGGGAAACCCGCCGTGTGGATGGCCAGCGACTGAACGTCGTCCGCCTCGAGTACAGGTCCGAAACTGGGCGAGCGATTGTCGGTGAGAGGAATGCCGTCCACGACAAATTGGGTTTGATATTCAGACTCCCGCGGGTGCAGCACCGCATTGCCTTCGTAGAACCATCCAGGCTGCGAACTCACAAGGTCCTGCAAGGAACGCCCCGGCAGGGATGTTGGGCGATTCTGGATCGTGCGCGAACCGATTTGGTTGACGTATCCCGCCTGGTCGGGATTGATGAGTGTGTTGATGGCATTAATTGTCACCGACTCGCTGACAGGAGTAACCCTCAACTGGTAGGTCTGTTCAGTTGGAAGCGACGAACGAATCTGGATCGATTCGGAGATGTCGGCGAAGCCAGCCTGTTTGATTTGCAATTGATAAATGCCGTAAGGCAGGCGTTCGACGATGAGCTCGCCAGCTTCGTCCGTGTCCAGGGCCCGCTGAACCTGATTCGCTTCGCTGACGATTTGGACGATTGTCTTGATCCCCGCTCCAGACGGATCGGTCACCTTAAGACGCAATTCACCGGTATTGCTCTGGCTAAAAACTGGCGCCGTAAACAACAAAAGGGCCGCAAGCCTCTTGATCAAAGAGCGTCTCCACGGCATCCGGCCGTTAGTTGCCGGAGCGTCTGACGCACTCCGTTGCCTGGGCCGCGGCGAGCGCGCATCGCGCGCCTCTCAGCTCGAATATCCCGCTGCCTGCCTCTTGGTTCAGACTGCTTTAGGACCATGCCGACGTTTCCCGTGCAGACGTTTCCCGTGCAGACGTTTCCCGTGCCGACGTTTCCGAAGATGCGATCGAACGGACTACCGTTCCCCCGAGGGGAGTCGATCACGCTGCCGTTCCATTTCTTCACCGGGCTGCGAGAGACGTCTGGCCCGCCTACGGGGATGCTACGTGCCGAAGGCCTCGAGTGGGCAAGCGGGAAACCGGCGGGAGCAGCGATATCTGGGGGGCGGTTAAGGCAAACTGGTCCACTGATTTCAGGCCGCTTGAGCTGTTTGAAAACCTGGGGTGGGAGACGGGAATCGAACCCGCAACGTCCGGAGCCACAGTCCGGTGCTCTGCCAGTTGAGCTACTCCCACCGGATGGTTCGATTATAGCGGCTTCCGGTTGCCGGCGTCAGTCCTGGGGCGCGATCGACCGTGTCGACGGCGCTCAAGAAAAGGCCTCGAAGCTCATGGATGGACGATGAACGCCATCTTGATTCGTCACCATCAGCGGAATTCCGCCCACCGCCGCTCGAAAACCCCTTCTGTTTCCCAGGGGAAGAGTTAGCGTCGCCGGCCTGACGCCGGTACCAGCTGCTGTCCGAGCGGGATTTCTGCCAGATCTACCCAATGGTACTGCGCCTCTTCGCGGACGAAGGTCAGATCGCGGATCTCAATGCATCGGGATTTGTCGAATTCCGACCAACGTGCACGCGCGATGCGATAGGCGCGCTGCGCCTGGTCCTCGGCGCCCATTTTCACGATGGTTAGATGGGGCATATAAGGCCACTCTTCCTGGCAGGCTAGGGCTTTGACGTTAAGCCGGTCGTGCAGTTCGCGCATTCGATAAGCGGCGTGTGCGACCCGGATGAAAACCGTCGGCGTCACGGGGATAAACGTTTCCACCTCACCCAGCGAAACCTCAAACGGCTCGACCTCCCTGCAGACTTCCGCAACCATGTCCACGGCCGCTGCCTCCGTCCCTTGTAGATATCGCGGAGGCAAAAAGGTCACATGGGCCGCCAGATGGGGCAGTTCGGGGTGAAGTTCCCTACGGAGAGACTCAACGAACTCTCCGATCGGGTTCTTTACGTAGGCAACAAGTGCATAACGCTGGGCTCGCGTCATCGCCGAAACAGATTATAAATGCATTGACTAGGATGTGCTGACGAGGATTGACGAAATCATGCCCGAAGTTGATGATTTTTCACGCGATTTGAATGATTTTGGAGGTTTCACAATGATGCGTACTTGGATTTCTTGCGCGAGAGTCCCTGCCGGCGGCTCCAAGCGTTGTGCGGGGCTGGTGGCTGCTTGGTTAATGCTTTCCTCTCTAGCCGCCTCCGCCGCCCACCGGGAAGCTGCGCACGCGCCCCAGGGAGCGCTCGAAATCTACTTTGCGGACGTCGAGGGCGGGCAGGCGACGTTGTTCGTCACCCCGGCGAAGCAGTCGTTACTGATCGATACAGGCTGGGGGGATAACGGCGGGCGGGACGCGGACCGGATTGTGGCCGCAGCCAAGGATGCAGGGCTCGACAAAATTGATTACGTGCTGATCACTCACTTTCACGCCGATCATGTGGGGGGAGTTCCCGGGCTGGCTGCGAAATTCCCCATCCGCACCTTCCTCGATCACGGTGAAAACCGCGAGTCGGCCAGCGCGTCGACCGTTGCCGGCTGGAACGCTTATGAGCAGCTGCTCGCCACCGGAAAATACAAACATCGGACCGTCAAGCCCGGCGAGGCTTTGCCGGTCAAGGGATTGAACGGGGTGGTCGTGAGCGCAGATGGAAACCTGGTCGCAGGTCCGCTTGCCGGGGCGGGCGAGGCCAATCAGGGTTGCGCCGATCGGCACGGGTATCCAGCCGATCAAACCGAGAATGCGCGCTCGCTGGGTGCCCGGTTCAGCTTTGGCAAGCTGCGTATCCTCGATTTGGGGGACCTCACCAGCGACAAAGAAATCGAACTCATGTGTCCACAAAACAAGCTGGGGAAGATTGATATTTATATCGTGTCCCATCATGGCTGGTCCGAGAGCGGAAGCCCGCCACTGGTAAACGGAATTGCGCCGCGGGTTGCAATCATGGACAACGGCGCGAAAAAAGGCGGCACCCCGTCGACATGGGACATCATCGAGAAATCCCCGCGCCTTGAAGACCTCTGGCAGCTGCATTATTCCGAGGAAGGCGGCGAGGCGCATAACGTCCGCCCGCAATACATTGCCAACCTCGAGGGTCCGGACAACGGGAATTATTTGAAGCTCACCGCCTGGCCTGACGGCAAATTCGAGGTATTCAACGCGCGAACCCGCGAGACCAAGACTTATCCGGCGAAATGAGCGCTTCGATTCCGCAAACGACGGCCCCAAGGGCCGAAAGTCGAAGGGGGCGGGCCCGGCCATTCATGGTTCGATAATCCTCCAAAGCCGCAGGCGAGAGCCTCAGCTCCGGTGATTTTTCATTGAATAGTTTTCATTGAATGAGGTAGGGCTTAATTTAGAGCCGCGGGCTCGAGCCCGCCTTCCCCGGCACTCGTCTCACCGTCGCGGCCATTCACGAGGGGCCACGCTCGACAGATGGCGCTGAACCGGCGGAAGCGACCCAGCCCCAGGTTTCCGTGCAGGTGCTCTTCAAATAACCGGCGAGAACCACGGCAGAGTTGTGTTCCGGGTCGCGTGCGGCGTAGATGAGGGTCGCCGTTCCCGGTTGCGCCGCCTCGAAAATCGGCCTCCAGGCGTCCGGGTTCAGGGTTGAGCTCAGCCCGGTACGCTTCTCGAACTCCGGCCACCTCCCGATGGCGTGGCTGTACCACTTTCCCAGCTGGGGGCTCCTCGGGGCGACCCCTTGAGCCATGTATCCAGCCGGCGCGTCTTGGTCATGGGTCATGCCTCGCGGCCAGAGCCGTTCCACCAGAAACCGCCGGCCCGCGGGAAGCGGGTTCCTAAACTCGTTTGCATTTGAGCATGGCGCGAGAAGCGAACGCTTGTGCTGCATGGGTGCTGATTGGGGAGCACCCGCTCCCGCGGTCAGCTATACTAAACCGTTTGCTCACCAGGCGAGCGAGGGGAGTTGACTTGAGGATTCTGGTTTCGATCAAGCAGGTGCCGCAGAAAGATGCTCCGCTGAAGCTCAATGAAAGCGGCACCTGGATTCGCGAAGATGTCTCCTACGAGGTGAATGAACCCGACGCCTACGCGCTCGAAGAGGCCCTGCGCCAGAAAGAAAAGCACGGCGGCGAAGTGGTGGCGATCACCGCGGGCCCGGCGAGAGCCCAGCAGGTCTTGCGGGAAGCTTTGGCGAAGGGCGCGGATGGCGCCATTCATCTGGACGATCCCGGGTTTGCTGGGCTCGATGCCTATAACACGGCGCGCGCCTTCGCTCGCGCGATTCAAGACGAAAAATTCGATCTCATCCTCACCGGCCTGCAGTCCGATGACTACGGCTTTGCGCAAACCGGAGTCATTCTGGCCGAGCTTTTGGGCTGGCCGCACGCCACCATCATCATGCAAATCGAGAAGCGCGACTCGGGTATCCGGGTCAAGCGCGAACTCGAAGCAGGCTATTTTCAATACGTCGACATGCCTTTGCCCGCGGTCCTCACGATTCAGTCCGGCATCAACAAGGTACGCTATGCCACGCTGCTGGGGATCAAGCAGGCGAAGAACAAGCCGCTTCGCAAGGTGGGGATGGGCGAGGTCGAGGCCGCGCTCGGGGGCAATTTACAGAAAATCGAACGCATGTACGTTCCCGAAAAAACAAAAAAGACCGAATACCTCGAAGGACCAGCGGCGGAAATTGCAAAGAAACTGGTCGAGAAATTACGCAACCAGATTCGGGTACTGTGAAATTCGTGCGGCGAGAAGCGATGGGCCGTGAGCTGCCGCGGAGCGGATTGCTCGAGGCTCGTTAACTCAAAACTGACGGCTATCGGAGGAGTCGATGTCTGGCAGACAGATGATAAGCGTGGAAGAGGTTCAGCTCGGGGGCTCGGAAACCAAAGGCGCCGTGCTGATGACGGTTGGCAAGCTGCTGCTTTGGACCGACCTGATCTTCCTCTCATTTCTTTACAGCGGGCTTAAAGGCGGCTCATTGCTGTATACCTATTGGTTCGTGCTACAGGGCCTGACCGGCCTCATTCTGGTGATCGTCGGCCGCATCCAGCGCGGGCCCTTGACCGAGTGATTCCTCAAAGGAGAATAGGACCCCGAAAAAGAGGGTTCCTGACCCATGCCCGAAACGATTCTGGTGGTTGTGGAACAGCGCCAAGCAAAGCTCAATCGCACCTCCTGGGAGACGCTGGCCGCTGGGCAGACACTGGCTGCTGAAACCGGATGGACGCTCGAAGCGGCAGTTGCCGGAGGCGGCGTAAGCTCGATCGCCGAGGAGCTCGCTGGCAAGAAAGTCGCAAAAGTCTACGACATTGAATCCGCAGTACTCGATCCCTACACGCCGGACGCGTTCTCGGCCGCGCTCCAGCAATTTCTGGAGGCCAAGCGGCCCAAGCTCGTCCTGATGCCGCATACCTACCAGGTCCGCGATTTCGTTCCCAAGCTCGCAACCGCCATGGGACGCACGGTTATCAGTGACTGCATCGGATACCGCAAAGATGGCGACCGGCTGCTGTTTACGCGCCAGATGTTCCAGGGCAAGTTCGCCGCCGACGTGAGTTTCCAATGTGATCAACCCTGGTTCGTGACCTTCCAGAACGGCGCGTTTCGCGGCGACCAGGTCGAGGCGGGTGGAAGCGCCGCGCCGATCGAAACTGTGAATGTGAATATTCCTGCCGAGGCGGTGCGCAACCAGCCGGAGGAAGTTTTCAAGGAAGCCAAGCAGGCCGTCGACCTTACGCAGGCCGAAATCATTGTTTCCGTCGGGCGTGGAATTAAAGAAGAGAAGAATATTGAGCTCGCAAAGCAATTGGCCGAGGCTCTGGGCGGCGAGATTGCCGCCTCGCGACCCATCTGCGATTCAGGCTGGCTGCCCATGGACCGCCAGATTGGCTCCTCCGGCCAGACCGTTGCGCCCAAGCTGTACCTGGCCGTCGGAATCAGCGGCGCCATTCAGCACATCGTCGGAATGAAAGGCGCGCGGTCGGTCATTGCCATCAACAAAGACCAGGAAGCGCCGATCTTCGAGATCGCAGATGTGGCCGTGGTAGGCAACCTGTTCGATGTCCTGCCGCCGCTTACCGAGGAAGTGAAGAAGGCGAAATCAGGTTCCTAGTCCGCTTAGTTGGACATGCGTGCTGCCGGCCCCCCGATCTTTCGGCAAGGTAGGAGCGTTCGATGCTCATCTTCCGCAAACAACCTGAAGACATTGAGCGCCCCCAGATGCGCGCCGATGTAGTTATCGTCGGCGGAGGGCCGGCGGGAATGGCGTGCGCCCTGCGCCTGGCGCGGCTCATCGATGAACACAAGGCGAAGAACCCTGATTCCGAACTCAGCAAAGAGAACATTTACGTTCTGGAGAAGGCCCGTGAAATCGGCCAGCACTGTCTTTCCGGCGCCATCCTCGATCCCCGCTCCATGCGGGAATTGCTCCCGGGATTTGAAAAAGAAGCACCGCTCGATGCGCCGGTCACAAAAGAAGCGGTCTACTTCCTGACGGAGAGAGGCAAATTCAGGTTCCCGGTCACGCCGCCGCCGCTGCGCGACCATGGCAATTTTGTGATCTCGCTGAACCGTTTCGTGAAATGGCTGGGAACCAAGGTCGAGGAGGCGGGAGTGACCGTGTTCACCGGATTCGCAGGCGAGGAGCTTCTGTTTGAGGGTAACCGCGTCACCGGGGTGCGCACCGACGACAAAGGTCTCGACAAACAGAACCGGCCGAAATCGAACTTCGAGCCGGGATACGATCTCGAAGCCAAGGTGGTCGTTCTCGCCGAAGGCACGCGCGGCTCGCTGGCCAAGCAGCTCATCAACAAACTCGATCTGGGGAAGGGGCGCAACCCGCAGACCTATGGGCAGGGAATCAAAGAGCTTTGGGAGGTTCCTTCCGGCCGCATCGCCGCCGGCGAAGTCATGTACACCATGGGATGGCCGCTCACTTCGCGCGAGTACGGCGGGGCATGGATTTACGGGGGCAAAGACAACGTCGTCTCCCTGGGGTTCGTGACCGGGCTGGACTATCCCGATCCGCGGCTGGATCCGCAACATGTGCTCGAAGAGTTCAAACGCCATCCTTTGCCTAGAAAGCTGCTCGAAGGCGGCAAGCTGATTCGCTACGGGGCCAAATCTCTGCCCTACGGCGGATGGTGGGCGCTTCCGCCCTTGGCCGGCGAGGGATGGATGATTACGGGCGATGCGGCCGGCTTTCTGAATTCCGCGCGCCTGAAAGGGATCCATCTCGCAATCAAAAGCGGAATGCTTGCCGCGGAGACGGTTTTTGAAGCGCTCAGAAAAAATGACTTTTCCCGCCCTTCACTGGGGGCATTCAAGAGCCGGGTCGACAATAGCTGGATTAAAAAAGAACTCTGGAAGGTCCGCAATTTCCATCAGGGCTTTGAACACGGCTTCTGGCGGGGGATGGTACATGCAGGAATTCAGCAGTTCACCGGCGGCCGGGGCGCGCGCCGCCGTTATCCTGCAACCGCCGGTTACAAGCGGATGAAAAAATTGAGCGAGCTCCCTCGAGACGGCGGCCCCGGCTCGCATCTGCTGGGTCCGGCCAAAGGCGACGGAAAACTCACCTTCGACAAACTTACCGACCTCTATCATTCCGGCACCAAGCACGAGGAAGACCAGCCCGCGCACCTGATCATTCAGGACACCAATATTTGCGAATCGCGTTGCCTCCGGGAGTTCGGCAACCCGTGCCAGAACTTCTGCCCGGCGAACGTGTACGAAATGACCGAGGACTCGTCGGCGCCAAACGGCAAACGCATTCGCCTCAACCCTTCCAATTGCGTACACTGTAAAACCTGCGATATCCACGACCCCTACCAGATCATCACCTGGGTGCCCCCGGAAGGGGGCGGGGGACCGAACTACGACGGAATGTGAGGACCTCAAAGAAGATGAACCATCTGCGGAAGCCCTGGGTGCTCGTACTCACGTTTCTCTGGATCGGCGCCTTTGCCCAGGCGCCGCCGGTAACGATTCCTTCGACGGGATTTGCCGGCCTCGACAAATACCGCGCCTCCCGCATTGCAATCTATGCCAACGACTATGGCGAACTTGCGCGCTATCGCGAGGCGAATGCAGCTTTGAAGCCACCGGCGCCGAACGAAAATCGGGTAGTATTCTTCGGCTCCATCACCGATATCTGGAAGCTCGACCAATCTTTTCCCGGCAAGCCTTACCTCAATCGGGGCATCGGCGGGCAAACGACCTCGCAGATGCTGGTTCGTTTCCGCCAGGACGTGATCAACCTTCGGCCCCAAGCTGTCCTGGTTCTTGCCGGCACGAATGACATCGCCGGCAACACCGGGCCGATTTCGAACGCGGATATCGAAGCCAATTTCGCCTCTCTGGCCGAATTGGCTCGCGCCCACAACATTCGATTCATCTTCGCGTCGCTCCTGCCGGTGCACAATTACACCCCCAAGGCGCAGGAGTTCTTCGCCGAGCGTCCACGCGAGAGAATTCTGGCCTTGAACGCCTGGATTCGGCAGTATTCGTCCGCCAACCACCTGGTTTATCTCGATTACTTCGACGCGATGGTCGACAGCCAAGGAATGCTGAAGCGCGAGCTCGCCGATGACGGCCTGCATCCGAACCAAGCCGGCTTTGCCATCATGGCGCCGCTCGCTCAGAAGGCGATTGAGCAGGCGCTCAAGGCGAAACCGGCTCTCTAAGAAGTACGGGCTGGTACGCCTGAGGGCGACCAAGAGCAAAATCCCCTCCCCGTCTCTCGGCAGTGAATCACTATATAATTGGGATGAGTTTCCGACCGCCGCGGCCTGTGGGAATACTCTGGCTGCGGTGGCGAGGAAGATCGCGCGGCGACTCTCCCGCGTCACGTCTTCCGAGGGTGCAGGGGGAAACTCCTGTGCCTCCCGCGCTTGGAAAGGAAACGGCTGCCGGGTTAGTTCCTACCGCCGTTTTTCCTCTCCCAAAAGCATTCAGCACTCGGTTTTCGAGCAAGCAGAGCCGATGCCGGGGTGAGGAAACTTCATTGCTCGAATCGAGATTGCGGGATGTCTCTGACCGACAAATTCGGCCGCGCGATCACCGATCTGCGGATTTCCGTCACCGACCGCTGCAATTACAAATGTGTCTATTGCCGCACCGGCAATGGAGGCGCGCTCTACGGCGAGCTCCCATTTGCGGACTACCTTCGCATGGCCCGGGTCCTGGTGTCCCTGGGCATTCAGAAAATACGTATTACCGGGGGCGAGCCGCTGCTGCGCCAAGGTTTGGTCGAATTCGTTCGCGAGCTTCGGAGTTTGCGTTCCCCCGAGGGCGAGCCTCTGGATCTCGCGATCACCACCAACGGCCACCTGCTGGCCGGATTAGCGCAGCCGCTCAAAGCCGCCGGTCTCGGTCGCGTGACCGTGAGCATGGATGCGGTCGATCGAGATCGCTTTCGCCGCATCACTCGCGTGCCGAGCGGTTTCGATCATGTACTCGCGGGTGTGCGCGCGGCGCGGGATGCCGGGCTGGGGCCGGTGAAGGTGAATTGCGTGCTGATGCGCGGCTTCAACGAAGACCAGATCGTCCCCTTCGGGATGTTTGCCCGCGAAGAGGGTGTGATCGTGCGCTTCATCGAATTCATGCCGCTCGAAGAGGAGCGGGTGTGGTCGCCTTCGGTCGTGGTTACGCTCGATGAAATCCTCCATCGCATGAGGGAATACCGCCCCCTGGTCGAAATTCCCCATGGCGCCAGCGAAACCGCGCGGCGCTACCAGTTCGACGACGGGGTGGGCGAGATCGGAATCATTGCTCCGGTTTCCCATCCATTCTGCGGCCATTGCAGCCGGATCCGCCTCACCTCGGACGGCAAGATTCGCACCTGCCTGTTTTCTGCCTGGGACCATGATTTCTACGAGTTGATGCGCCGCGGGGCTTCCGACCAAGAGCTGGCGGGATTCATTCGCGACGTGGTAGGCCGGAAAGAAGAGCGGCATCACATCGGCGAGCCCGACTTCGTGCCGGCGTCGAGGACAATGGTCCACATTGGGGGGTAGGCGGCGCTGTTTGGGTCGCGAGGCATCCCCGAGTTTCATTGACTAGAGTCTTGTGGGGGCCGGGTCAAACAAAAAATCCGGGACTTGCGAAGAAGATTCCCGGGATTTGAATTAAGCTTTCCCTTGTGGAACATCGCCGCGTGAGAACGAAGTCGGGATGTGTCTTCGGGAGTTTATGGCTCTTACTCGCCCTGGTCTCGCCAGGGGTGGCTGGTGCGCAGCAATATTATCTGGGCTTCGATCGCAACGGCTATCCCGGTGACGAGAACCTGAAACTCCTGCGCCAGACTTTTTCCTATACAGGGTATTGGCTCAACAATCCTCCCGGAGAAAGCACAAATACCTGGGCCGGGAAACGGCGGGCCCTGGCCTCGGCGGGATTCGGGTTTCTGGTTCTTTTCAACGGGCGTCTCGATAAGCAGCTTAGACGTCACGCTGCCGTACTCGGCCAGGCTGACGGGAAATCCGCCGCAGGCTCGGCCACCCACGAGGGTTTCCCGCCGCACACCATCATCTTTCTCGACCTGGAAGAAGGCGGCCGCATGTTGCCGGAGCAGAAAGCCTACATTTACTCCTGGGTTGACGGCGTGACGGCGGCCGGCTTTCGCGCCGGAGTGTATTGTTCGGGCATCCCGGTCGTCGAAGACAAGAATACGGCCATCGTTACCGCAAACGATATCCGCGACAACGCTCAAAAGCGAAAGATCACATACTGGGTGACCAATGACGTGTGCCCGCCATCCCCGGGATGCAGCTTTCCCAAGCCGGCTCCCCCGCCCGGCGACAGTCGCATCGAGTTTGCCGATGTCTGGCAGTTCGTGCAGTCTCCGCGCCGCCCTGATTTCGCAGCGCAGTGCCGCAACTACAACCCAGATGGAAACTGCTACCCCCCGGGGATCGATCCCGGGACCCGGCTGCATGTGGATGTGAACACGGCGACCAGTCCCAACCCCTCGGAAGGGAACTGATCAACCTGGCCTCAGGGTGCAATGTGAACGGATATTTGAGAATTAGTGGCGGCGACCGCGAGTCCATTCGGCTCCCGGCAGCATCCAAACCACCAGGCGGTAAGTGGCTTCAACATCCCCGCGGACTGGGCGTTTAGCCGGGCAAACGACGGCGCGCAGTGAGCCCGCTGGAGCCGCTGAGAAGCTTTCAACATCCCCGCTACAGAACCGACTTTGAGAGCGGACGGAAGTGTCCGATCCACACGGTCGTTTGGCAGCTGGAAGCGTGAAAAATATGGGCACGGCAGGGCAAGTTTGCAGTCTTGATAATTATCTCGTTCTCCCCGACCACACCATGGACGACCGCATTCGAGCGGCAAAAGAAGCGCTCGGCGCCGACCTGGTCATTCTCGGTCACCACTATCAGCGCGATGAAGTGATCCGCTTCGCCGATTTCCGCGGCGACTCTTACAAGCTTTCTCAACAGGCGGCCCAGGCGGGCGGCAAATACATTGTGTTCTGCGGCGTGCACTTCATGGCCGAGTCGGCGGACATTCTCGCGCGCCCCGGCCAACTCACCATCCTCCCCGATCTCAATGCGGGCTGCTCCATGGCCGACATGGCCGAGATCACGCAGGTGGAAGATTGCTGGGAAACCCTGGTTCGCGCAGGAATCACGGATGACGAAGGCAGCGGCGTCACGCCGGTCACCTACATGAATTCGACAGCCGCAATCAAAGCATTTTGCGGCGAGCGCGGCGGAGTGGTGTGCACCTCTTCGAATGCCGCGGGCGCATTGCAATGGGCAATGAGCAAAGCTTCCCCGCCGGGAGGAACGTCGGGGCGGCAGGGGCAGAAGATCCTCTTCCTTCCCGATCAGCACCTCGGCCGCAACACGGGATATAAGCTGGGGATTCCTCTCCATGAGATGGTCGTCTGGGACCCCTACATGCTCGAGGGCGGCGTCGACCGCGAGCGGCTGCGGAAGGCGCGGGTAATCTTGTGGAAGGGGCACTGCTCAGTCCATCAGCGATTTTTGCCGGAACATGTCGACCGAGTCCGCTCGAAATACCCCGGCATTCGCGTGATCGTGCATCCCGAGTGCCGCTGGGAAGTATGCCAGAAGGCGGATGGCGTCGGTTCAACCGAGGGCCTGCTTAAGATGATTCGTGAGGCGCCGAGGGGGACGATGTTTGCCGTCGGCACGGAAATTCATCTCGTGAACCGCATGGGCAAGGAATTCGGCTCGGAGGGAAAGAGGGTCCTCTCGCTCGACGACTCCGGCTGTCTGTGCACGACCATGTTCCGCATCTCGCCCCAGCATCTGTGCTGGGCGCTAGAAAACCTCGTCGAGCGGAACATTGTGAACCGGATCCAAGTTCGGGAGGAGGTGAAGCGCTGGGCGCGGGTGGCGCTCGATCGAATGCTCGAGATTCCTTGATTCTCCCCAGCCTAACCACGGCGTGCGGCGAAACCGCGATTCGGCTTCGCCCCGGCTCGATGAGCCCCGGACGATGCCAGTGAGAGTGGCGAGGCGGGGGACGCGCAGGGCCGCGGTCGAGCCTGGGACGCGGCGAACCACAAACGGCGCTTTTCAAACCTGCGAGGGTGTGGTCTACAATATCAACTTACTTATGTCATCCCGAACGTTTACTCTCGCAGAAGCGCAAGAACTGCTGCCCGTGCTGGAATCTCTTCTGCGCAGGGCTCTTGAAGGCAAAAAGCTGATTGAATCGGTCGATGCCGAGCTGCATGCGATTGCACACCGCGTGTTTCTGAACGGCGGCATGTCGCTCAACATTCTCCACCTGGCGCGCCGCAAGGCCGAGCGGGAGAAGACTCTCCAGCGAGTGAAGGATTCGATGGACGAAATTGACGCCATGGGTGTCCTGGTCAAGGACCTGGACATCGGCCTGCTTGACTTCCCCTGCGAAGTGGACGGTCAGACCGTGCTGCTATGCTGGAAATTAGGCGAGAACGCGATTACCCACTGGCACGGCGTCAGCGAAGGGTTTGCCGGCCGCAAGCCGATCGATGCCCGCATCGCCAAGGCCAAACGTACTCATTAAGGCCGAATCGGGCTTGGTCACGGTGTCTGATACGCCCCAAGTGATGCCCCTCCATGCGGATCAGAGGTTCTTGGCGACCAACCCCGTACCTGCGATTTTTTCCCGCAAGTCCCCGAGCCCGGTTCGTTCCATCTCCAAGCAGGGATGCGTCACTCGGTGGTACCGCTGAGGAAGCCGAGAAAACCGCTCTGTTACAATTTTCAGAATCCATTTGGGGCAAAATTTGGGTTTGCCGCAAGCGCGACTTTCTTTCAGGATTTGAACTGATGCATGTTTTCGGTCGTAAGCTGGGGTTGATTTCTGCGCTTTCCATCGTCGCTTTCGCAGGCGGCTGCCGGGGTTTTTTTGTGAATGCAACGCTCAGCAGCCTGGCGGTAGGTCCGACCGCGACAATTCAAACGAAACAGACCGTCCAGATGATTGCAACGGCCACATTCAGCGATGGAACCACCAGCAACGCGCCATCGAATCTTTTCTGGAGCAGTAGCGATACCACGGTGGCCACGATCAGTGCCAACGGGTTGGTTACAGGTATTGGCCAGGGGACGGCCACCATTACGGCAGCATCGGGCTCGGTCAGTGGAACTGCGACGGTTACGGTAACCATCGGCAATATCACGAGTCTCACGATCAAGACCGTTCCCGCGGGCACAACCTCGGTTCCCGCCGGGAACTCGGTGAATTTCCAGGCTCTGGCCAATACTGCAGGCGGACAGACCAACGTAGACGTAACCTCGTCCGTGACATGGGCGGTGAACGCGGGAAATATCACAGGGGCGAACATCACCAACGGTTCTTCGCCCGTTACCCTTTCGACAACCTCAGGCGGTGGTACGGGCCAAATTGCGGTCACCGCGACAGATCCGACGTCGGGCACCCAAGCGACATACAATTTAAACGTTCAATAGTGGCGGTACCACGGCACAGGTCCTCGCTGGCGCGCCCTTTCGCCTCGAAAAATTTGCTATTCCCGCTACGGGTACCGGGTACATTGCCATCTGCGATTTGAACGCCGGGGGCTCCGACGTCACGGGCCGAACTTATAGCCGAGACCCGGGACGGTGAGAATCAATTTGGGGCGTTTTGGGGTTTCCTCGATCTTCTGGCGAAGGCTGGCGATGTGGACGTCGACAGTGCGGCTGAAGGCCTCGGTGCTGTATCCCCAGACTTCTTTGAGCAGCCGGCCGCGGGAGAGGGTAACGCCTCGATGTTCGATGAAGTAGCGCAATAGCTGAAATTCGCGGGCCGAGAGCGGCACAACTTCCCCGTTGCGCTCGACCGACGTGCCCCGCAGGTCGATTTTGAGAGACCCAAACTCGTGCGTGCCGCCTGCTGTGGCGATCCGGGCGCGGCGCAGCAGGGCTTCCATTCGCGCCACCAGCTCCATCGAATCAAACGGCTTGGTGAGGTAATCGTCCGCGCCGATCTTCAGGCCGAGGACTTTATCGACGGTCTGGCCGCGTGCGGTCAGCATCAGGATGGGAACCACCACGCCCGCCATGCGGATATCGCGGCAGATGTCGATGCCATTCCTGCGCGGCAGCATGATGTCGAGAATGATGAGATCGAAGGCGTCCGTGGTGGCTTTGCGGAAGCCTTCGTCGCCATCGGTGGCGAAGTCGAGATGATAGCCCTCGCTTTCGAGACGGTCGGTGAGGGCCATGCGAATGACGGCATCGTCTTCGACGATGAGAACTCTCTCGTCCATCTCAGCGGGTACCGGCGGCTTCGACCGAGGCCGGAATGGGAACGGGATCGCCCGGCAGAGGCTTTCGCTCCGCGGGCAAATGGAGGCTGAAACGGCTGCCTTTACCCAATTCACTCTGGACGGCGAGCTTTCCCCCCATGGCCTCCGTGATCCGCTTCACAATGGCAAGCCCGAGGCCGCTGCCATGAATCTGATCGGCCTTTATCGCCGGACTGCGATAAAACGGACGGAAGATCTTCTTGAGCTCATGCCGGCTGATCCCGAGGCCTTTGTCCTCAACCGTGATCACGACCTCAGGGATGGAACCCAGGTCCGTC